>Ga0081455_10000944_pt1 | contig 37162 bp, 29 predicted proteins | sample TabmetS3T2R1_FD_70207 | JGI IMG/M metagenome (GOLD analysis project Ga0081455, IMG submission 70207) | Tabebuia heterophylla rhizosphere microbial communities from the University of Puerto Rico - S3T2R1 | ecosystem: Host-associated > Plants > Roots > Rhizosphere ... | reverse complement strand
TCGGGCTGCGCCGGATAGCCCGGAGCCGGGCGAATGCCGCGATATTCCTCGCGAATCAGCTGCTCGTTCGTGAGGCTCTCGTGCGAGGAATAGCCCCACAACTCGCGCCGCATCTTCTCATGGAAGTGCTCGGCCGCCGCCTCTGCCAGACGATCCGCAAGCGCCTTCAACATGATGCTCGAATAGTCGTCGTGCGCCTTCTCGAAGCGCGCGATGTGCGGCTCGATGCCGACGCCCGCCGTCACCGCGAACGCGCCCATGTAGTCTGCAATCCCCGTCGTCTTCGGCGCGACGAAATCCGCGAGACACTCGTGGGGCTGGCCCGGCGGCTTGCCCTTCTGCTGCCGCAGGAAACACAAAGTCGTCAGCACCTCTTTGCGTGACGTATCTCTGTAGATCTCGATGTCATCGCCGACGGAATTCGCCGGGAACAAGCCGACCACCGCGCGCACTTTCAGCCAGCGCTCCGCGATGAGCTGCTTCAGCATCTTGCGCGCATCGGCGTAGAGATTGCTCGCCGCTTCGCCGACGACGGGGTCCGACAACACGTCCGGGAACTTGCCCGCGAACTCCCAGGCGTTGAAGAACGGCATCCAATCGATGTAGCCGAGCAGCTCTTCGAGCGGGTAATTGTCGAACTTGTGGACACGCGGCATACGCGGCACTACCGGCATGCTGGTGCCCCAATCGATGCGATGATGATTGGCGCGCGCCTGCGCGATGCTGAGCTCGGGCGCCTTCACCTTCTTGCCGGCATGCTGCTCGCGACGGCGCGCGTGCTCCTCGCCCACCTTCTTGACGAACTCATCACGCTGCGACGTCTTCGAGACGAGCAGCTGACACACGCCGACGGAGCGTGACGCGTCCTTCACGTACACGACGGGCTGCGAGTAGCCCGGCGCGATCTTCACCGACGTGTGCGCGGGCGATGTGGTCGCACCGCCGATGAGCAGCGGCACCTTGAAGCCCTGCCGCTCCATTTCCTTCGCCACGTTCACCATCTCGTCGAGCGAGGGCGTGATGAGGCCGGAGAGCCCGATCAAATCCGCCTCTTCGCGCTTCGCGGTCTCGAGGATCTTCTCGGCCGGCACCATCACGCCGAGATCGATCACCTCGAAGTTGTTGCATTGGAGCACGACGCCCACGATGTTCTTGCCGATGTCGTGCACGTCGCCCTTCACGGTCGCGACGACGATGCGGCCGTTCGAGCGCGCGACGCCGTCCTTCTCCTTCTCGATGTACGGCACGAGGTGCGCGACGGCGCGCTTCATCACGCGCGCGCTCTTCACCACTTGCGGCAGGAACATCTTGCCGGAGCCGAACAGGTCGCCGACGACGTTCATGCCGTCCATCAGCGGACCTTCGATCACTTGCAGCGGCCGCTCGGCGGCGAGCCGCGCCTCTTCGGTATCCTGGATGATGAAGTCGTCGATGCCCTTGACGAGCGCGTGCTCGAGGCGCTTGGTCACCGGCATGTGGCGCCATTCGAGATCGGCCTGGCGCTTGCCGGCCGCTTCACCTTTGTAGCGTCCGGCGAGATCGACGAGCCGCTCCGTCGCGTCGGACCGCCGATTGAGCACCACGTCTTCGACCGCATCGCGCAGCTCCGGCTCGATCTCCGCGTAAATGGCGAGCTGGCCCGCATTCACGATGCCCATGTCCATGCCCGCGGCGATCGCGTGATACAGGAACACGGCGTGAATCGCCTCGCGGATCGGATCGTTGCCGCGGAACGAGAAGGACACGTTGCTCACGCCGCCGCTCACCATCACGTGCGGCAGCTTTTCCTTGATCTGGCGCGTCGCCTCGATGAAGCCGATGCCGTAGCCGTTGTGCTCCTCGATGCCGGTCGCGATCGCGAAAATGTTCGGGTCGAAGATGATGTCTTCGGCCGCGAAGCCCACTTTCTGCGTGAGCAGCTCGTAGGCGCGCAAGCTGATGTCGACCTTGCGCGCGATCGTGTCCGCCTGTCCCTTCTCGTCGAACGCCATCACGACGACAGCCGCGCCGTACTTGCGCACCATGCGCGCGTGATGGATGAAGGCCTCCTCGCCTTCCTTCATGCTGATCGAGTTGACGACGGCCCTGCCCTGCACGCACTTCAGGCCCGCCTCGATGACCGACCACTTCGAGGAGTCGATCATGATCGGCACGCGCGCAATGTCCGGCTCGGCGGCGATCAGATTCAGGAACCGCACCATCGCGGCTTCCGAATCGAGCATGCCTTCGTCCATGTTGATGTCGATCATCTGCGCGCCGTTCGCCACTTGCTGGCGCGCGATTTCGAGCGCGACGGCATAGTCGCCGGCTTCGATGAGCTTGCGGAACTTCGCCGAGCCGGTGACGTTCGTGCGCTCGCCGACGTTCACGAACAGCGACTCGTCGTCGATGTTCAGCGGCTCGAGCCCCGAGAGGCGGCACGCGGGGGCAAGCTGCGGAATTTCGCGGCGCGCGGCCGCCCTCATGGCGTCGCGGATGAGGCTGATGTGCTCGGGCGTCGTGCCACAGCAGCCACCGACGATGTTGAGCCAACCCGACTGCGCGAACTCGCGCAGGATGTCCGCGGTTTCCTGCGGCGCTTCGTCGTATTCACCGAACGCGTTCGGCAAGCCGGCGTTCGGATACGCGCAGACGTAGGTATCCGCGACGCGCGCGAGCTCGTGCACGTACTGGCGCAGCTGGCGGCCGCCGAGCGCGCAGTTCAGTCCGACGGCGAGCGGCTTGGCGTGCCGAATGGAGTTCCAGAATGCTTCGGTCGTTTGGCCGGACAGGGTGCGTCCCGAGGCGTCCGTAATCGTGCCCGAAATGATGATCGGCACTTCGATGCCGATCTCCTCGAAGACCGACTGCACGGCGAAGAGCGCAGCCTTCGCGTTCAGCGTGTCGAACACGGTTTCGATGAGCAGCAGATCGACGCCGCCCATGAGCAGCGAGCGCACGGCCTCGCCGTACGACACGACGAGCTGGTCGAACGTGATTGCGCGGAACGCAGGGTCATTCACGTCCGGCGACATCGAGCACATGCGATTCGTCGGCCCGAGCGCGCCCGCGACGAACGCCGGCGCGCCGCTGTCGCGCGTGTGCTCGTCCGCCACGCGCCGCGCGATCTGCGCGGCCCGATAGTTCAGCTCGGGCACGATCGCTTCCATGCCGTAGTCGGCCTGCGAGACGGACGTCGAGTTGAACGTGTTCGTCTCGATGATGTCCGCGCCGGCGCGCAGATATTCGCGATGAATCTCGGCAATGACCTCCGGGCGCGTGAGCACGAGCAGGTCGTTGTTGCCCTTCAAATCGCGCCCGAAATGCGCGAAGCGCTCACCGCGGAAGGCGCGCTCGTCCAGCTTGTGACGCTGGATCATCGTGCCCATCGCGCCGTCGAGCAGCACGATGCGCTGCTCGAGCAGCTTCTTCAGCTTGGTGATGCGCTCTTGCCGCGCGGTCTCGTCGTTCGCCGATACGCCGAACGGCACGGCGGTCGCCTTCGTGAGGCGGCCATCGTGCTGATCCGGATTCAGCGCGCGCACACCGTGCGCGTCCGGTCCGTGCAGGCTGCCGGGCCCGTGACTGCAATCACTCATGCGGCGCTCCCGAGCGCGGGCGTCGGGTGCAGAGTGGGCGGCGACTCGCCGGCCGGCTGCGGTGAGCGCACGCCGAGTGCGTGGCAGATCGCATACGTCAGCTCTGCACGATTGAGGGTGTAGAAGTGGAACTCGCGGACGCCTTCTTGCTCGAGCGCGTGAACCTGCTGAATCGCGACGTTCGCGGCGATCAGGCGCCGAGTCTCCGGATCGTCGTCGAGCCCGTGGAAGCGGTACTGCAACCACTGCGGAATCGTCGCGCCACACCTGGCCGCAAACTTCAGCACTTGCGGGAAGCGCGTGATCGGCAGGATGCCGGGCACGATCGGCACGTCGATGCCCGCGCGCTCGCAGCGATCGCGGAAGCGCAGGAAGACCTCGACGTCGTAGAAGAACTGCGTGATCGCGCGCGATGCGCCCGCGTCGATCTTGCGCTTCAGATTCTCGAGGTCGAACTGCGGCGAGGGCGCCTCCGGATGCATCTCGGGATACGCCGCGACGGAGATGTCGAAGTTCGCAACGCTCTTCAAACCCTTCACGAGATCCGCCGCGTAGGCGAAGCCGTCGGGATGCGGCACGTAGCTGGTCGCCCCGCGCGCGGGGTCACCGCGCAGCGCGACGAGATGGCGAATGCCCTGATCCCAGTAGCGGCGCGCGATGTCGAGCACCTCGCCGCGCGGCGCATCGATGCACGTCAAGTGCGGCGCGCCCGTCAGGTTCGTCTCGCGCTGAATGCGCGTGATGACGTTGTGTGTGCGCTCGCGCGTGGAGCCATCGGCGCCATAGGTCACCGACACGAAGCGCGGCGCGAGCGGCGCGAGTCGCTCGACGGATTTCCACAGCGTGGCCTCCATGTCGGCGTCGCCGGGAGGAAAGAATTCGAAAGAGACGCTGATACTCATAGGTGGACTCGTTCCGTGTTGTCTTATTAGGCGACGCTCGTGCTGGAGGGGGCTTGCGCGCGCAACGCTGCGACGGCAGCGAGCACGTGTTCGCCGTCGGCTTCGATGGGGCTCAGGCGCTCGCACGCGAGGCCGGCTTCGGTGAGGAGGCGACGCACGCGCGCGATCGGATGCTCGACCACGCGCTCGCGCGGCGCTTCGAGCGACTCATAGCGCTCGAACAGCCACAGCTTGCCGCCGGGCGTGAGCGCGCGTTTTGCCGTGCTCAGCATCGCGGCGAGCGCGCCGCCGCTTGCGCGGAAACGATCGAGCACGATGGCGTCGAAGGATTCGCCGGCTTTCCCGATGTCGCGCTGGTTCAGGATCTCGCCGTTGGCGGCAAGCAGCACTTCGCAGCCGAACTCTTCGCGCTCGGCGTACGCGCGCGCGGCCTGGGCGGCGCGCCGAGAGTGAGCGATGGCGGCACAGCGGCCGGCGATGCGTGCGGTCGCTTCGAGCAATTCGAGGTGATCGACGCCGACGACGAGCGCTGTCTGCGGCGCGTTCTTCGACCCGGTGCCTTCGAGGAAGGACCGAAGCGCGCGGCCGAGCTTCGATTCGGCGGCGGGCGTGGTATCGGCAGCGGCGGTCGCGGAGGCGGCGGACAGTCGGCCGCGGTCGCGTGCGAGCACGTCGTCGTTGCGGTTGAGCTGAGCAAACAGGCCTTGGACGAAGCCGGCGGCGGGCTCGGTCTGCGTCACGCGGTAGTGGACCCACTGGCCTTGGCGGAGACGCTCGATCAGGCCGGCCTCGCTGAGGATTTTCAGATGGCGCGAGACCCGGGGCTCGCTCTGGGCGACGGCAGTCGCCAGGTCCGACACGCTGAGATCGCGGTCCGCGCAGAGCGCGAGCAAGCGCAGGCGGGTGATCTCGCCTGCGGCGCGTAGCCACTTCACCAAGTGATTAGAAGAAGAATCGGGCACGACTTAAAGAATTGCAGAAATCTTTAATTTGTGGCCGACACAATAGCAGCGGTACCCAAGCCAGGCAATGGGAACGCGATACTGGCGCGCCAATGCGCCAATAGCTCGCTGAAGGTCCCGCGGTCGGCGCGCCTGGAGATTAATGCAGCGATCCACGGGGCGCCGGATCCGGCGCGAACAGCTGCTCCACCGCAAAAGCATCGAACCGATACGGGCGCTGACAGAACTCGCAGGTCACCTCGACGGCCCCCTGCTCGCGCAGCACATCGCGAACCTCTTCTGCCCCAAGCGTCTTCAACACCCCAGCAACCCGCGCCTCGCTGCAGCGGCATGCGAACTGGACAGGCGCTCCCTTGAATACCCGCACGTCCTGCTGCCCAAAGCGATTCGCGAGCACGTTCTGCAGTGACCCGCCGACGAGCTCGGCCGGCTGCACGGACTCGATGCCACGCTCAGCCGCGAGCCAGGCCGCTGCGGCGGCCGAGTCCCGCTCGGCCTCGTCGCCGTTGCGCTCGGGAAGCTTCTGCACGAGCAGGCCAACCGTCCGCTGCCCATTCGCAGCGAGCCGCACACGCGTAGGCAGTTGCTCGGACGATGCGAAGTATTCTTCGAGGCACTCCGACAAAGAATCGCCCGCCAGCGGCACGATCCCCTGATAGCGCATGTCGCGCTCGGCTGCCTCGATCGTCACGAGCACGCGGCCGTGCTCACCGACCAGTCGCCGAAACGTCTGCGCAGTCGCCGCCTTCTCGGCCTTGGAAATCCCGGCGAACGGATCGGACCCCGCGGCGGCTGTGCCCAGATCGAGGAACGCTCCGCGCGCTTCGCCCGACGAACCGCGCCGCTGGCCTGCAGAACCGCGCTCCTCGCCCGACAAACCCACGTCGTTGCGCGCGCCGTCGACATCACTCTTATCGTCGGCGTCGGCGTCTGCATCGCCGTCGTGCAGTCGTGCGACCGCGCGCACGCGAAAATCGTGCGTGCACTGCGCGACGAGCAGCCGAACTTCACCCTGACCTTCGAGCTGCAGAGTGAGCGTGCCTTCGAACTTGAGGGTGGCCGCGAGCAGCACCGAAGCGCTCACGGCTTCGCCGAGCAGATCCCGAACCTCGGGCGGGTAATCCTGATGCGCGCGCAGGTCCTGCCACGCGCTCTCCAAGTCGACCCAATATCCCCTAACAGGTTGATTCTCGACGATGAAGCGTCGCACCTCATTGGGTGCCGTCTGGATTGCGGTCATAGACGACGCAGGATGGGGCCGGCGGCCGCAAACCTCAACCACCGTTCAAGGCCGGCTGCGGCGTATGAAATCGAGCAGGTTGTGGTTGTAACCCGCGCTGGCCGCGTATCTCTGACCGTTCCGCAGCGTGACGGCGTATTCACCGCCCGGCGTGCGCGCCATTTCGCGGATGTGCGCGCTGTTCACGATGATCGAGCGGTGGATGCGCAGGAACTTGGTGCTGTCGAGCATCGCCTCGGCTTGTTGCATGGTCGAGCGTAGCAGCACCGATTCTGCGTCCGTGTGCACCAGGATGTAGTTACCGCGCGCCTCGATGCACTCGATGTTGTCGGCGTCGACGAACACGATGTGGCCATCGCGATCGACCGCGATGCGTTTCAGCGGCTTCTCGCCCGTGCGATTGAAAGATGCCGCGAGCACCGCTTGCAGACTCTCGCGAATCATCACCTGCAGCGATGGGGTGATGCCGCCGGCGAGGCGCTCGCGCACGCGCTTCATCGCCTCGTTGAAGCGCGTCTCATCGAAGGGCTTCAGAAGATAGTCGACGGCGTTCACCTCGAACGCCTTCACGGCGTATCTATCGAACGCCGTCACGAACACGACGAGCGGCATGTTCTCCGCGCCGACTTGTTCGATCACGCCGAAGCCGCCGACGTCGCGCATCTCGATATCGAGGAACACGATGTCGGGCTTCAGCGCGCGAATCGCTTCGATCGCCTCGGCGCCGTGGCGCGATTGGCCGACGACTTCGATGTCGCCGCTCGCCGCGCACAGCTTCTCGAGCGTTCGCCGCGCAATCGGCTCGTCGTCCACGATGAGCGCGCGTAGGCCCATGACTCAGATCGGCAATCGCACCGACACGACGAAGCCGCTCTCGCCATCGGGCTGGTAATGCAGGCTCGCGCGGTCCGAATACAGTGTCCGCAGCCGCTCGGCGGTATTACCGAGACCTACGCCCAGCTCGCGCACTTGCCGCGCCGGCGCCGACGACGAATTCACGACGGACAACTCCAAGGCCCCACTCACCTTGCGCGCACTGATGCGGATATCGACCCGATCCCGTTCCCCCGCCATGCCGTGCATGATCGCGTTTTCCGCGAGCGGTTGCAGGACGAAGCGCGGCACCGCCGTGGCATCGAGGCCAGGTTCGACATCGATATGGAATGCGAGACGATCCGAGAAGCGTAGCTTCTGAATCTCGAGATACGTGAGGACGGTCTCGAGCTCCTCTGCGAGAGCCACTTGCTCCTGCTCCTCGTCGCGGAAGCTGGATCGCAGGAGATCGCTCAGCCGCACCAGCATGGTTCGCGCGGTGCTCGGGCGCTCGTCGATGAGACCGCAGACGCTGTGCAGCGTGTTGAACAGGAAGTGCGGATTCAGCTGGCCGCGCAGCGCTTGCAGGCGCGCATTGATGTATTCGCGCTCGGCTCGCTCGGCGCGTAGCGTGACCTCACGCAGGCGACGGAACGTGAGTACACCGAGGAGCACAGCGAGTCCCGCGAAATAGGCGAGCAGTTGATTGACGAGCGTTGCCCCGATGAGTCGCAGCTCGGGGATGAGCTCCATACGTGCGGAGGTCATCCAAGAAGGGTCCCACATGACGAGCGAGAAAGTCGCCCAGAGAATGAAGCGCGCGCTGGCGGCGAAGCCGAGAGCGAGCGCTGCCTGCGCGAGGATGCGGCGTGCGTTGCGCGACCAGCCGATGCGCAGCGCGAGCTTGTAACAGGGGATGACCAGCGCGGTGAGTACCGCGAATTGCAGCAGGCGCGCGATGATGTCTTCCGCAGGGAGGTCTCGCGCTACCAGCAGCGCATAGCAGACGTTCGAGAGCGCGACATACGACCAGAACGGAATGGCAACCCAGGCGATGGTGCGAATGGGTACATCGCGCCAAGGATTGTCTGATGCGTGCGCCACCGGCGCATTGTCCCTCATTCGGCGAGGGCGTCGCGAATTGCGCCGGACTGCGGCCGTACCTTCGATTGACGGGACGCCTGCGGCGCCGAGGCGCGACCTTCTTGTGTTCGAGGCGGCTGCGGCGCTGCTGCGCTGACACTCTGAGACGCGCGGCGCATCTGCCGCGGATTGACGCCGAAGGTGCGGCGGAGTTGGCGGCCAAGTGTGCTGCGGTCCTCGAAGCCGACGCGGTGAGCGATTTCTTCCAACGTGAGATCCGTGCTCGCGATCAAGCGCGCCGCCATGCGCGTGCGCTTTGCCTGCAGATACTCGCGTGGCGTGCAGCCGTTCACGAGCTTGAATAGCCGCAGCAGGTGATGCGGCGATAGCGCCGCAGCCGCGCCCATGTGCGCCAGCGTGATCGGCCGCTCATAACACGAGTGGATGTAATCCCTTGCCAAGGCCACGCGCCGCACGATCTCCCGCCGCGTCGCTTCCCGGGCCGCGCCTACGGCGGCTTCGCGGCGCGCGAGATCGGTTTGGGTGCGGAACATCCGTTCCAACAAGAAGACGACTTGTTCCTCGAACCAGGCCGGCTCGGCCGTGCCCACATCGACATGCCGCTCCAGGAACCGCAGCACCGGCGAGACGACTGAATCGTGCGCATGCAGATGCTCGTCGAAGACGACGTCACCGGTGGGCTCGACATCCAACTCGTCGGCAGGCGCGCGCAGCCCCGCGAAGACCTGCGCAGCGAGCCCACATCGAACATAGACGGCGAACGACTGCATGGTCGTCGAATTCGTAAACCGCACGTCGTAGCTGCGGCCTTCGTTGACGAACAGATACGTGTCGTCATCGAGCGCCACCGAGCGCGCGCCGAAGACGACCTGTTGACGTCCACCGCGCACCCAGCGCACCGCCAGCAAGTGATCGCGAAAGCTCGCCTCGTATGTACAGCCGCGCACACTGACCAACGCATTTTCGTCATGCAGCGCCGTGGGTTGGTTCAGGGTCCGGATGCGCATCGGCTCAGCCTAGGAGCCGGCGGTCCGTCCCTCAATGCATGCGGTACGAGTGAGGACTACGCGGGGCCGAACCGCGGAAATCGAGTGATGAATGGCGCGGGCTATTGCGCTTTCGGCTCGACGACCGGCGTGATCAGGTCGCCGAGCAACTGCCACTTGCCGTTCTCTTGTTTCCACACGTGCACGAAGGAGTGCGAGGCGCCTGTCCCCTGGCGGCGCGCGATCATCCCGTAGGCGTAGCCGAAATCGCTCGAGCCTGCGGCCGTATCGAGCTTCGGCGCGCCGAGTGGCCCGAGGTCCTCGAGGTACGCGACCGCAGGCACCGCGCCGACGACGGGCGCGTGCCCGTCTCGATACACGCGCAACTCAGGATGTGCCAAGCGCTCGGCGGCCGCCGCGTAGCTCGACGTGGCCGCGAGCTGCGCGAACTGCGCCTCGGCCTGCCGAACCGCCGCACTCGTGTCGGTGCGCTTCGCGCCGACCGATTCGGTGTGCCCCGTCGGCGCGCTCACCTTCAGCTTGGTGGGCGCCGGCTGCATTTCATCGTGATCGATGCCGACATCGAGCGCGTTGCGCCAGCTGCCATCGGGCTGCTTCCGCCAGATCGAGAAGAAGTGCCCGTACGCCGCCGGCTTGCCTTCGCTCGTGTACACCCAAGGTCCCGTCGAGAGCCCCACATCGCCACTGCTCGACACAATCGCGTAATCGGGATACCACTGCAGCAGCCCCGGAAAATCCGGCCGCTCGCTCACGCGCTCGCGCCCTTGCACCGGTCCGTTGAAGAACATGATCGCGTCCGGCGCGAGATACTTCAGGAACGATGCCTTGTAGCCCTCGCGCATGGCCATGTCGCTGAAGTCGTACTCCGCCTGAACCATATTTTCGAGATCGGCAGGCGCGGCCTGCGCTGCAGATGCAGCGAGCACCATCCCCGCACCGATCGCAGCCAGTCGTTGGTACATGCCGGCACTCCTTCAGGACTTCAGTTGCACAGGCCGGCGAACACTAGCAATCGGCGCCCCCAGGCGATGGGGCGCCGATTCGCTATCGATGATGCACGGATTGCGTCGTTGCCTAGCGGGCGAGCTTCTTCTTCAAGAGCTCGTTCAACTGCGCCGGATTCGCCTTACCGCCGGTCGCCTTCATCACCTGTCCGACGAAGAAGCCGAACAGCTTGTCCTTGCCGCCGCGGTACTCCGCGAGCTGCCCGGGGTTCTTCGCCATCACCTCGTCGATGGCCTTTTCGATGGCCGAGGTGTCGGTGATTTGGCGCAGGCCTTTCTCTTCGATGATGGCATCGGCGCCGCGCCCGCTGCTCCACATCGCCTCGAAGACTTCCTTGGCGATCTTCCCGGAGATGGTGTTGTCGCGAATGCGCTTGACCAGTGCCGCGAGCGCGCTGGAGGAAATCCGGCTCGCGCCGATTTCGAGCCCATCTTTGTTGAGGGCAGCAGCCAGCTCGCCCATCACCCAGTTGGCCGCAAGCTTCGGATCGCTGCTGACCTCGCGCACGACTTGCTCGTAGTACTCCGCCAGCTCGCGGCTCGAGGTGAGCACGCCGGCGTCGTACACGGACAAGCCGTAGTCCTTCGTGAAGCGCGCCGCCTTCTGATCCGGCAGCTCCGGCAGGCTCTTGCGGACACCCTCTATAAAGGTGTCGTCGAGCTTGACCGGCAGGAGATCCGGATCCGGGAAGTAGCGATAGTCGTTCGCTTCTTCTTTGGACCGCATCGAGCGCGTCTCGCCCTTGTCCGGGTCGTAGAGCCGCGTCTCCTGCTTCACCTTGCCGCCCGACTCGAGGATGTCGATCTGGCGCTCGACCTCGTGGTTGATCGCCTTCTCGACGAAGCGGAACGAATTCAGGTTCTTGATCTCCGCGCGCGTGCCGAGCTTCTCCGCGCCTTTCTTGCGCACGGAGACGTTCGCGTCGCAGCGGAACGAGCCTTCCTGCATGTTGCCGTCGCAGATCTCGAGATAGCGCACCAGCGTGTGCACTTTCTTCATGTACGCGACGGCTTCTTTCGCCGAGCGCAGGTCCGGCTCGGAGACGATCTCGATGAGCGGCGTGCCCGCGCGATTCAGGTCGATGCCGGACGCGCCCGGCAGCCCTTCGTGCAGTGACTTGCCCGCATCCTCTTCGAGGTGCGCGCGCGTGATGCCGACGATCTTCTCGGCGCCGTCATCGAGCACGATCTCGAGCTTCCCCTTCGCGACGATGGGCAGCTCGTACTGGCTGATCTGATAGCCCTTCGGCAAGTCGGGGTAGAAGTAATTCTTGCGCGCGAACACCGACTGCGGACAGATCGTCGCCTCGATCGCAAGCCCGAACTTCACGGCCATGCGCACGGCTTCGCCGTTCAGCACCGGCAGGACACCCGGATACCCGAGATCGACGAGATTCGCCTGCGCATTGGGCGGCGCGCCGTACGCGGTGGCCGAGCCGGAGAAGATCTTCGACTTCGTGGCGAGCTGAGCGTGAATCTCGAGCCCGATGACGGTTTCCCAATCAGATTTGGCCGACTCGCTCATGCAAATTTCTCAGGCATGCGCCGATGCCAATCCGTCTCTTTCTGATAGAGGTGCGCGGCGTTCAGAATTTTCTCTTCACCAAAGTGCGGGCCGACGATCTGCAGGCCGACCGGCAACCCGCCGACGAAGCCGCAAGGAATCGAGAGACCCGGCAGCCCCGCGAGATTCGCGCCGATGGTGTAGATGTCGTTCAAGTACATGGTGATCGGGTCGGAGGTCTTCGCGCCCAACTCGAACGCAGGCGTCGGCGTCGTCGGCCCCATCAGCACGTCGACTTCTTCGAAGGCGCGCTCGAAATCGCGATTGATCAGCTGCCGGACCTTCTGTGCCTGCAGGTAGTACGCGTCGTAGTAGCCCGCTGACAGCACATACGTGCCCGTCATGATCCGGCGCTTCACTTCCGCGCCGAAGCCTTCGCCACGCGAGCGGCAATAGAGATCCATCAAGTCCTTCGGATTTTCGGCGCGATGCCCGAAGCGCACGCCGTCGAAGCGCGCGAGGTTCGACGAGCACTCCGCCGGCGCGACGACGTAGTACGTCGGCACCGACAGCGGCAAGCTCGGCAGGCTCACTTCTTTCAACTGCGCGCCGAGCTTCTCGTACACGGCGAGCGCTTCGCGTATGCGCTTCTCGGTCTGCTCTTCGAGACCCTTCTCGAAGAATTCCTTCAACAGTCCGATGCGCAGCCCTTTGAGCGGCGCGTTCAGCGACTGCTCGTAGCTCGGCACCGGGCGATCGACGCTCGTCGAGTCGCTCGGATCGAAGCCCGCCATGACGTTCAGGATGAGCGCGGCATCCTCGGCGCTCGCCGCGATGACGCCGCCCTGATCGAGGCTCGACGCGAACGCGATCATTCCGTAGCGAGAGACGCGGCCGTACGTCGGCTTGAGCCCCGTCACACCGCAGAGCGCCGCGGGCTGGCGAATGGATCCACCGGTATCCGTGGCCGTAGCGGCAGGCGCGAGACGCGCCGCAACCGCCGCGGCCGAGCCGCCCGAGGAGCCACCCGGCACCATCTGCGGATTCCAGGGATTCTTCACGGGCCCGAAGTAGCTGGTCTCGTTCGACGAGCCCATCGCGAACTCGTCCATGTTCGTCTTGCCGAGCATCACGGTGCCGGCGACCGCGAGTTTTGTGACGACCGTCGCATCGTAGGGCGAAACGAAATTGTCGAGCATCCGCGAGCCACACGTGGTTCGTACACCCGACGTGCAGAAGATGTCCTTGTGCGCGATCGGCACACCGGTGAGCGGACCGGCGCGCCCGGCCGCGAGCGCGCGATCGGCCGCGGCGGCGGCGGCGAGCGCCGCATCGCGCGTCACCGAAATGAACGCGTTGAGCGCCGGCTGACTCGCCTCGATGCGGTCGAGGTACAGCTTGGCGAGCTCGACGCTGGAAAATTCCTTCGCTTTCAGCCCGGCAGCGAGCTCCGCGACGGTCCTTGAAAAGACACTCACTCGATGACCTTCGGGACTAAATAGAGACCTGCTTCAACTTTTGGCGCATTCGCCTGGTACTGCTCGTGCGCATCGCGCTCGGTGACCGCATCTGGACGCAGTCTTTGTGCGAGGCCGGACAAAGGATGCGCCATGGGCTCGACGCCGGCAGTGGCGGCGCGATTCAACTCGCCGACGAAGTCGAGAATGCTCGAAAGACTCTGCTGATAGACCGGAATCTCGGTCTCTTTCAGTTCGAGCCTTGCCAAATGCGCGATGCTCGCGATCTGTTCGCGTGTGAGAGGCATAGGGGAATTACGAAAATCAGCGTGAAAAACAGCGCAAAATCATACAGCTTGCCTTGCCCATTGTCCCATCGGTTGCTAGATTACGCGCCACTTTTGGGGTCCCTCCTGCTCGCACTCTTCCCGGTCGCTTCATGTTCAAACGCTTGCGCGGATACTTTTCCAGCGATCTCTCGATCGATCTGGGCACAGCCAACACACTGATCTACGTCCGCGACAAGGGCATCGTGCTGAACGAGCCCTCGGTCGTGGCCGTGCAAGACGAACCGTCGCGCGGCGGCAAGATCATCGTGGCGGTGGGCTCGGAAGCCAAGAACATGCTCGGCCGTACGCCGGGGCACATCAACGCGGTGCGGCCCATGAAGGACGGCGTGATCGCCGACTTCACCTACACCGAGAAGATGCTCCAGTACTTCATCAATAAAGTGCACGGCAATCGCATGCTGAAGCCCTCGCCGCGGGTGCTCGTATGCGTGCCGTTCGGCTCGACGCAGGTCGAGCGCCGGGCCATCCGCGAATCGGCGGAAGGCGCAGGTGCGCGCAACGTCGCGATCGTCAGCGAGCCGATGGCCGCGGCGGTGGGCGCCGGTCTGCCGGTGCACGAGGCGCGCGGCTCCATGGTGCTCGACATCGGCGGCGGCACCTCCGAGGTGGCCGTACTGTCGCTAAACGGCATCGTTTATGCGAACTCGGCGCGCATCGGCGGCGATCGGTTCGACGAAGCCATCATGAACTACGTCCGCCGCAACTACGGCATCCTCATCGGTGAGGCCACGGCGGAGCGCATCAAGATCGAAATCGGCTCGGCGTATCCGGGCCAGCAGGTGCGCGAGCTGTCCGTGAAGGGCCGCAACCTCTCGGAGGGCGTGCCGCGCAGCTTCACGTTGAACAGCAACGAGATTCTCGAAGCGCTGCAGGAGCCCCTGCAGAGCATCGTCAGCGCCGTGAAGCAGGCGCTGGAACAGACCCCGCCCGAGCTGGGCGCGGACGTGGCCGAGCGCGGCATCGTGCTCACGGGCGGTGGCGCGCTGCTGCGGGACATCGACAAGCTCCTCACGGAAGAGACGGGCCTGCCGGTGGTCGTGGCGGACGACCCGCTCACCTGCGTGGCGCGCGGCGGCGGGCGCATCCTCGAGCTGATGGACGAGCTGGGCCCGGGCCACTTCGGCCTCGAATAGTCGTTCTACCCGGACACGCGCGATCGACTTGGTACGTTCGCAAGAGGCCTCGCCGGAGTATGCGGTTGCGCACACCGCCGAGGCGCGGCTCCCTCTAGTATTCCCGCATCCCGCCGCTGGACTCAGCCGATGGCCTTCGGAGTAAGCGCCAATCGATCGCTCGCGAGCCGAGGGCCTTCGCCCGGCTTTCGCTTCGCGCTGTACGCCATCATGTCCGTCACGCTGATGTTCCTCGATCAGCGCGGCGAGTGGCTGCGCGACGTCCGCTATGTGCTACAGGGCGCGGCCTACCCGATCCAGCTCGCGGTCAGCTCGCCGTCGGCGGCGTGGCGCTGGATGTCGGAGTCGGTGCAGACGCGCGATTCCCTGCGCGCCGAGAACGAGCAGCTCCGCACCCGTCAGCGGCAGCTCGAAATCCGCACCCAGCGCTACGACGCGCTCGCGCGGGAGAACGCCGAGCTGCGCGGACTGCGCGATGCTCTGCCCCCGGTGGCCGACAAGTGGCTGGTCGCGGAGGTCGTGACCATTCAGCCGAATAGCTTGCGGCAGAGCGTGTTGCTGAATCGCGGGACGCGCAACGGCGTGTTCAAGTCGCAGGCCGTGCTCGACGATCTGGGATTGATCGGGCAGACGACGCACGTCGGGCCGTGGAGCGCCGAGGTCATTCTCATCACCGACCCGGAACACGCGGTGCCGGTGGAAATCGAACGCACGGGGTTGCGCACCATTGCGGTCGGAACGGGGACCGGGCTCGCCCTTCCTTATCTACCGGCCAATGCCGATGTGAAGACGGATGATTTGCTGATCACCTCCGGGTTGGGAGGCGTATTTCCGCAGGGCTATCCCGTTGCGCGCGTGACGGGCATCCAGCGCGAGGCCGTGCAGCCGTTGGCGCAGGTGCGGGCGCAACCGTTGGCGCGCTTGGATCGGGTGCGTGAGGTGATGCTCGTGTGGTTCCGGCCCGAGCACCCGGCCGCGCCCGGGTCGACCACCGGTGCGGACTTGAAGGCCGGCGATGCCAAGGCGCAACCCCAGGTCGCCCCTCCGAAGCTGAAGCCCACTGCTCCTTCCTCGGGACCTGAGAGCGAGACGCCCAAACCCGGCGCGACTCCAGGCGGGTCGCCCGCGAAACCGGCGAGCGGCATGCCCGCTTCCGGCGGCACGCCGGCGAAGCCGAGCGGCGCGGCCGCCCCCAGCAACGGCGCGCCGAGACCGAGTGGCGCAGCCGCGCCCAACAACAGCGCGCCGAAGCCGCGTGGCGCACCGGGGCCCGGCAATACCGTGCCTGCGCCGACTGAGCCGAGCACACCGCCCTCAAGTCCGCCATCGACACCGTCGGCGCCTTCTGCGACAAGCCCCGACAGAACCTCGTCCAACGCCGGGGTGCAGCGATGAATCGCGAGCCGCGGGGTTGGATGATCTTCAGTGCGCTCGTCGCGCTGTTCCTGTCCGTGCTGCCACTGCCGCATTGGCTCGAAGTGGTGCGACCGGCATTCCTCGTGCTCGCCGTACTCTATTTCTCCATCACCGCGCCGCGTGCCGGCGGCATCGGCCTCGGCTTCTTCGCCGGCCTGGCAATCGACATCTTCCAAGGCTCAGTGTTGGGCCAACACGCGCTCGCCCTCGCGCTGGTCACCTACATCGTCGTCCGCGAGCACCAGATCATCCGCTCGAAGCCGGCCTTGCAGCAGTCGCTGATCGTCTTCTTCGCGCTGCTCGCCTATGAATTCGTCTCGTTCGCCATCGACGGCTGGACCGGCCACCCGATCACCAACCCGCTGCGCTGGGTGCACACGCTGACGGGCGCCCTCATCTGGCCGCTCGTCATCGCCCTGCTCGAACGCGGCCACTCGCCGCGCTGAGCAACTGCGATGGGCCGGCCCTTCTACAAACTCATGGAAAAAGAAACTTTTTTTGTTTTTCCAGCTGCAGCAAGCCAGCGAGGAATCGGCTAAACGCCCATGGCCGCCAGCGTGCGCATCAAGGATCACTGGAGCGAACAGCGCATCTTCGATCAGCGCGTGTTCGTTGCGGGCGTCATCATCGTCACCTGCACGCTGCTGCTGATCGCGCGCCTGTTCCTGCTGCAGGTGATCCGCCACGACTACTACACCGATCTGTCGCAAGGTAACCGCGTCCGCAACGAGCCTATCCCGGCGGCGCGGGGCCTGATCCTCGATCGCAACGGCGAAGTCATCGCCGCGAACCAGCCGGCCTACCAGCTCGAGCTCGTCCCCGAGGAAGTGCCGAACCTGCAGCAGACGCTCGACGGCTTGGTCCAGCTCGGTCTCATTCCGCCGGAAGATCTCGGCGACGTGCGCCGCTCCATCAAGGCGCGCCGCGCGTTCGACAGCGTTCCGGTGCGCTTGCGCATGTCCGAAGAGGACGTGGCGCGCTTCGCCGTCCACCGTTTCGAATTCCCGGGCGTCGACATCAAGACGCGCCAAACGCGCTGGTACCCGAACTCCGACATCGCCGTGCACGCGCTCGGTTACGTCGCCGCGATCAGCGAACAGGACATGCAGAAGATCGATCGTGCCGCGTACAACGGCACGACGCTCATCGGCAAGCTCGGCGTCGAAAGCAAATACGAGCCGGAGCTCCACGGCACGAACGGCTTCCGTGAAGTGCTCGTGAACGCGCAGGGCCGCTCGGTGCAGAAACAGGGCGCGTTCACGCCCGATCTCAAGGTCAAAGCGCCGACCGCAGGCCAAGACCTGCTGATGACGCTCGACATGCCCTCGCAGCGGGTCGCCGAAGAAATGCTCGCCGACAAGCGCGGCGCCGCGGTCGCTATCGACCCGCAGAGCGGTGATGTGCTGGTGCTCGTGAGCCGTCCGGGCTTCGATCCCAATCTGTTCGGCCGCGGCTTGACGCGCGCCGAGTTCCAGGCGCTGAACGAGAACATCGACCGCCCGCTGTTCAATCGCGCGTTGCGCGGCACGTATCCGTCGGGCTCGACCATCAAGCCCGCGATCGCGCTCGCCGCGCTCGTGAATCACGAAGTGAATCCGGACGCGACGCGCTTCTGCAACGGCGTTTACCGCCTCCCCGGCAGCAGCCGCATGTTCCGCGAAGGCCGCACCGGCCGGCACGGCGCGATGGATCTGCGCCATGCGATCGCCAAGTCCTGCGACGTGTACTTCTACGATCTCGCGAACACCGTCGGCGTCGATCACATCGCTGGCTTCCTGGCGCCGCTCGGCTTCGGCAGTCTCACCGGCATCGACATCGGCGGCGAGAAGCCGGGCATCCTGCCCTCGCGCGAGTGGAAGCGGAAAACGTTCTCGCGTCCGGCCGATCAGATGTGGTTCCCCGGCGAGACGGTGAACTTCGGCATCGGCCAGGGCTACTTCCTCGTGACGCCGCTGCAGCTCGCGCACTACACGTCCATCCTGGCGAATCGCGGCGCGTCCTATAAGCCGCGACTCGTGAACGGCGTGCGCGATCCCGCAACGGGTCAAGTCCGGTACTTCGAGCCGCAAAAGGGCGCGGACCTGCACAACGTCACGCCCGAGCAGTGGGAGATCGTGATGGAAGGCATGGCCGGCACCCTGCGGTACGGCACGGCGGCGTACACGGCCGGCAAAGACATGAAGGCGTACACCATCGCCGGCAAAACCGGCACGGCGCAGGTGTTCACCGTCGGCCAGAACGAGAAGCTCGACAACCAGAAGACGGTCTCCGAGCGGCTCCGCGACCACTCATGGTTCATCGCGTTCGCGCCGGCCGAGGCGCCGCGCATCGCGGTGGCGGTGATCGTCGAGAACGGCGGATTCGGCTCGGCCGTCGCCGCGCCGATCGTGCGCAAGATCATGGATACGTATCTGCTCGATGCGAACGGCCAACTGAAAGTGCCGCTGCCGGCGGGCACGAAACCGCTGGCGCCTTATACGACGCAAGTCACCACGTCCGGTACGAAGCCGAGCGATGCGCCCTCGAACGAGGCGTCGGAAGACTGAGCGCCATGCTGTACGAACAAGTCACTTCCGGCTCCCGCACGCGTCGCACGCTCACCGGCACGGCGCGCATGTTGTTCGCGCTGAAGCTCGATGGGCCGTTGATCATCGGGCTCGGGCTCGTCGCGCTCTATGGACTCGTCGTGCTCTACAGCGCGTCGGGACAGAGCCTGCCGACCGTGATGCGCGCGGTGGCGCGCCTCGTCATGGGTGGCGCCGCGATGCTGGTGCTCGCGCAAGTGAATCCGAACTTCCTGCGGCGGACCTCGCCGTGGCTGTTCGCCATCGGCATCGCGCTGCTCATGATCGTCGATCTGATCGGTTACATCGGCAAGGGCGCGCAGCGCTGGCTCGACTTGGGGTTCGTGCGCTTTCAGCCCTCGGAGCTGATGAAGCTCGCCGTGCCGATGATGTGCGCGTGGTATCTGCATGAGCGCGCGCTGCCACCGAGCGTCACGTCGCTCGGCGTTCTGAGCGCGCTCACGTTCATTCCCGTCGCGATGATCGTCGCGCAGCCGGACTTGGGGACGGGCGCGCTCGTCGCCATCGGCGGCGTGCTGGTCATCGTGATGGCGGGGCTGCAGCTGCGCATCATCCTCGGCTTGCTCGGGCTCGCCGCCGTCGGCGGGTTCATCGGCTGGAACTTCCTGCACGACTATCAGCGCCAGCGCGTGCTCACGTTCCTCGACCCGCAGACCGATCCGCTCGGCGCGGGCTATCACATCATTCAATCGCAGATCGCCATCGGCTCAGGCGGCGCGTTCGGCAAGGGCTGGATGAACGGCAGCCAGGCCCAGCTCGAGTTCCTACCCGAGCGCTCCACCGACTTCATTTTTGCCGTGATCGGCGAGGAGTTCGGGCTGCTCGGGCTCGTGATCCTGTTGCTGCTCTACATGTTCGTCGTCGGGCGCGCGCTGTATCTCTCGATGCAGACGCAGGACACGTACGCGCGCCTGTTGGCAGGAAGTCTCTCGCTCACCTTCTTCGTGTACGTGTTCATCAATGCGGGGATGGTGAGCGGCCTGCTGCCGGTTGTGGGCGTTCCGCTACCGCTCGTGAGCTATGGCGGCACATCCATGGTGACCCTGCTGGCGGGCTTCGGTATTCTCATGTCCCTGTATTCGCACCGGAAACTCGTCGGGTCATAGCGTGCTCGTTCGCATCCTCCTAGTGCTGGCCGTAGCGGTCGCGCTCGTGCCGGCGCGGGCGGACTCGACGGTGCAGAAAACGCCCGCGGATCGCTTCGATCTCACGCGCCCCGAAATCAAGACGTTCATCGACGACGTCGCGCGGCGCAATTCGCTGAACAAGCGCGACCTGCGCAAGCTCCTCGCCAAAGCGGAGCCGCAGCCGAAGATCATCGAGATGATCACGAAGCCGGCGGAGCGCGTGAGCCCGTGGTGGGAATATCGCGAGCGCTTCATGACCGAAGAGCGCATCGCGTTGGGCGCACAACTTTGGCTCGATCATCGGCTCGAGCTGGAAGACATCGCGCGGGCGCGCGGCGTGCCGCCCGAATACATCATCGCGATCATCGGCGTGGAGACGAAGTACGGGCGCATCACCGGGCGCTATCGCGTGCTCGATGCGCTCGCGACGCTCGCGTTCGATTACCCGCCGCGCAGTGAATTCTTTCGCAAGGAGCTCGAGCAGTTCGTGCTGCTCTCGCGCGAGGAGCGCTTGGATCCGTTGAAGACGCTCGGCTCGTATGCGGGCGCAATGGGAAATGCGCAGTTCATGCCCTCGAGCTATCGCAAGTATGCGGTGGATGCGCAGGACGACAAGCGGCGCGATCTGTGGGCGGATTGGGGCGATGTGTTTGCGAGCATCGCGAACTATTTTCGCGAGCACGGGTGGCAGACGGGGGCGCCCGTCATGGCGGACGTCGAGCTCGATCCCGACCCGACGTTCGTGATGGATACGCGGAATCTGTCGCTGAACGAGACGCTCGGCAGTTTGGCTGCGCAGGGCGTGGAGGCGCGCAGCGATCTGCCCGCGACGACGCCGGCGATGCTGGTGTTTGCAGAGCAAAGCGATGGGCCGGCGTATCGCGTGGGGTTCGACAATTTTCAGGTGATCATGCGGTACAACCGCAGCCCGCGGTATGCAATGGCGGTTCATGATTTGGCCGAGGCGGTTGCGCAGCGGGTGACCGCGGCGTTGGCGACGCCTACGGCGGTCACAGCGCCGTCGCCCGACTCGGCGCCGAGCGCGCCTTCCGAAGCCGCCTCTTCGGTTGCACCGCCGCCGGGGCAAGAACCGCAAGGCGCTGAGGCCAAACCTTGACACTCCTCCGGCTGAGCGTGGCCGCCACAGTGAGCACGCTCCTAGCCGCCTGTTCCGTCGTCAGCCGGCGCGAAGCGCCACCCCCACTGCCACCGCCGGTGACGCAACCGGTGCCGCCTCCTTCGAGGCCGGCGGAGAAGCCTCGCGACATCGACTCCATCCCCGACGCCGTCCCCAAGTGGGAGCCGCGGAGCAAGAGAGGCAATCCGCCCTTCTATACCGTGCTCGGCAAGCGGTACGTCGTGCTGGACACTGCCGACGGCTTCGTCGAGCGCGGCGTCGCCTCGTGGTACGGGCCGACCTTCCACGGCGAGTCGACGTCGATCGGCGAGGCCTACGACATGTACGGCATGTCCGCCGCCCACAAAACCCTCCCACTGCCCGCCTACGCGCGCGTCACCAACCTGCGCAACGGCAAGAGCGTCGTCGTGCGCATCAACGACCGCGGCCCGTTCGCCAAGAACCGCATCATCGATCTCTCGTACACGGCCGCGGCCAAGCTCGACATGCTCAAGGAAGGCACGACGCTCGTCGAAGTGAAGGTCGTCACGCCCAACGATACGGACAAGCTCGCGCGCACCGACGAGCTTCCTCCGCAAACGCTGTACATCCAGGCCGGCGCGTTCGCCGACGAGCGCAACGCAACTCAGCTCGTCGCCCGCATGAAGGCGCACGGCATCGACAACGCGTTCGTGCAGAACCCGCCCGACGGCAAGTCACGATTGTTCCGCGTGCGCGTCGGCCCGGTCGCGAGCAGCGCGGACTTCGACCGCTTGGCCGCGAAACTCGCGAAACTCGGAATCAGTGACGTACGCCTCGCGATGGACTGAGGTCCACTCGCGGACGTTCCGCTAGAATTCGCCCTCCTTTCTGCTCGCTCAAAAACCGGGGGTCCCTGCGGATGCGCCGCACGTTTTCGTCGTTCCTGCTCGTTTCGCTCGCTTCGTTCTTCGCCACCGCCGCCGGCGCCGCCGGCACGCCGATCCCCAAAGCACCAGACATCGACGCGAAGTCCTACATCCTGCTCGACTTCGACAGCGGGCGCGTGCTCGCGGAACAGAATGCCGACCAGATCGTCGAGCCCGCGAGCATCACCAAGGTGATGACCGTGTACGTCGCATTCGACGAGGTGAAGAAGGGCCGCTTCAAAATGAGCGACCCGGTGCCCATCAGCGAGAAGGCCTGGCGCCAGGGCATCGACTCCACCGAGTCGCGCATGTTTCTCGATGTGGGCTCGAAGGTGCCGCTGATCGATCTCCTGCGCGGCATCATCATCCAGTCCGGCAACGATGCGGCCGTCGCGGTCGCCGAGTACCTCGGCGGCACCGAGCAGGGCTTCGCGCAGATCATGAATCACTATGCCGCCGAGCTCGGCATGAAGAATACGCACTACATGGATGCGAGCGGCATGCCCGATCCGCAGCATCACACGACGGCGCACGACATCGCGACGCTCTCCCGCGCGCTCATCCGCAACTTCCCCGAGGAGTACAAGATGTTCGCGGAGCGCGAGTTCACGTTCCACAACATCCGCCAATACAACCGCAACGGTCTGCTCGGTCGCGACGAATCCGTCGACGGCATCAAGACCGGCCACACCGAAGCGGCGGGCTACTGTCTCGCGGCGTCCGCCAAACGGGGCAACATGCGTCTCGTGTCGGTCGTGATGGGCGCGCCGTCCATCAAAGCGCGCGAAGCGGCGAACGCCGCGCTGCTCGGGTACGGTTACACGTTCTACGAGACCGGCAGGGTGAAGAATCGCGGCGACGTCGTGCTGCAGCCTCGCGTCTACAAGTCCGACGAGGGCACCATTCCCGTCGGCGTCAAACAAGACCTTTGGCTCACGCTCGGGCGCGGCGAAATCGCCGGCCTGAAGACCGCGGCGACGGTGAAGGAGCCGCTGATCGCGCCGCTCGCCCCCAATCGGCCCGTGGGCGATCTCACGGTGACGAACGCAGCGGGCGAGACCGTTGCGAAGGTGCCGCTGTTTCCCCTGAAGGCCGTGCCCGAAGCCGGCATGTGGACGCGGATGGTCGACAGCGTCGCGCTCTGGTTCTAAAGGACGTTCATGGCCGAGCCCTTTCCGATCTGTTACCTGAACGGCGCGTACCTGCCGATCGACGAGGCGCGCATCTCGCCGTTCGATCGCGGCTTTCTGTACAGCGACGGCGCGTACGAAGTGATGCCGATCTATGGCGGCCGCCCGTTCCGCTTCGGCGCGCACGCGCAGCGCATGACGCGCAGCCTCGCGGAGATCCGCATGGAGGATCCGCACTCGCGCGAGGAGTGGCACGAGATCATCGCGAAGCTCATCGCGCCGAACGGCCCGGTAGACCAGTACGTCTACTGGCAAGTCACGCGCGGCGCCGAGCGCGGCCGGAACCACGCGCCGTTGCCGAACGTTCCCCGCACTGTGTTCGCGTTCGCCGCTCCGTTTCCCGTTGCCGGCGCGGCCGCGCTCGAGAATGGCGTCGCGGCCGTTACTGCGCAGGACACGCGTTGGGCGCGCTGTGATATCAAATCTGTGTCATTGCTTGCGAACGTGCTGCTGCGGCAACTCGCCGTCGATGCGAACGCCAGCGAGACGATTCTTCTGCGCGATGGCGAGCTGATGGAAGCGTCGTCCTCGGCGGTGCACGTCGTGATCAAGGGCGAGATTCGCTCGCCGCCGAACTCCCGCAAGATTCTTCCGGGCACCACCCGCGGAGTGATCGAAGAGCTCGCGGAGCGCGCGGGCATTCCCCATCGCGCCACGCGTGTGACCGAGTCCGAGCTACGCAATGCCGAGGAGATCTGGCTCACGGCCGCGGTTCGTGAGATGTCTTCGGTGACCACCCTCGATGGCAGGCCCGTCGGCACCGGCAAGCCCGGCGCCTGCTATCGGCGCATCCGCGATGCCTTCGAGCGTTACAAAGCCGAGCTTGCGGGGGAGCCCTGGTGAGCGACACGCCGACAGGCGGCAGTGAAGAGCTGCTGCAGTTTCCCACCGACTACCCCATCAAGGTGGTCGGCCGCCCTTCGCCGGAATTCCGTGCTCACATCCACGCGATCGTGGTCAAGCACGTTCCCAACGTGGAAACCGACCGCATCAGCGAGCGGTTGAGCGAAAACGGCAATTTCCTCTCGATCTCGTACATGATCCGCGCCGAAAGTCGCGAGCAGGTCGTCGCCTTGGCCAAGGACCTGACCGCCGCCGAAGGCGTGCTGATGGTGATCTGACCCTTCGGCCTTGCGAGGCCCACTTCTGACTTCGACAGACAGGCCCCTCTCGAGGCCACCACCCCGCTAGAGCGCCCGGCGCGCCCAAACGCGGCCGCATTTTCACCGCGCCGAACGGCGCCCATCGCCAACTTCGGCGGCTCAAAGCCTCTAATTCCAGTCACCGCGCCGACCCGACCGGCATCGCCGGCGCATTTGTTACCCACTTATAACCGCGCCCGGTTACTTACTTATAACCGCTCGGCCCTGTGGTCACGGATCAGCCCCCGGTAGCATTGCGCACCCTATGTCCATCACCCTCGACCAGGTGACCAAACGCTATCAAGGCGTTCCGGTCGTCAACGATGTGTCCGTCGAAATCGGCGACGGCGAATTCTTCGTGCTGCTCGGACCGAGCGGCAGCGGCAAGAGCACGCTGCTGCGCGCGATCGCGGGCCTCACCGGCGTCGAGCATGGACGCATCGCGCTTCACGGCCGCGATGTCACGCACGTCGCTGCGCGCGAGCGCGGCGTGGGTCTCGTGTTTCAGAACTACGCGCTCTTCCGTCACATGACGGTGGCGGACAACATCGAGTTCGCGCTGCGCGTCCGGCGCATGAAGCGCGCGGAACGCGTGAGCCGTCGCAAAGAGCTGTTGCGGCTCGTTGCTCTCGAAGGCATGGATGAACGTTTGCCGGCGCAACTCTCCGGCGGACAGCAGCAGCGCGTCGCCGTCGCGCGCGCACTCGCTCACAAGCCCGAAGTGCTGTTGCTCGACGAGCCTTTCGGCGCGCTCGACGCGAAGATCCGTGAGGAGCTGCGCCGGACGATCCGTCAGGTGCAACGCGAGCTCGGGATCACCACCGTGCTCGTCACGCACGATCAGGAAGAAGCGTTCGCGCTCGCCGATCGCATCGGCGTGATGAATCTCGGCCGCTTGCTCGAGATGGGCCGGCCCGACGAGCTGTACACGCGGCCCGCCACGCGGTTCGTCGCGACGTTCCTCGGTGCCGCCAATCTGCTGCTGGCACGCCAATCCAAGCACGGCATTCAGTTCGCCAACGGCGCCGCGAAACGCGAGCACACCGTCAACGGCTCGCCGCCTGGACGTGAGCACGAAGTGGTCGCGGTGTTGCGGCCGGAGGAAGTGGAGCTCGCATCAGCGCGCGAGTCGCTGAACGGCAGTTATCTTGCCGCGGGCACCATCGAAGAGATGGTGTTCACCGGCGCGCTCGAGCGTTTACGCGTGCGCCTCACGAAGGGCGCCGAAGAAGTGCAGCTCGCGCGCGTGAATGGTGATGATGGTCACTATCTGGAAGTCACGCGCACGCAGCCCGAGCAGCGCGCGTTTCAGGTGCGGCCGGGTCAGAACGTATTCATCGGTGTGCGTCGTGTGCACGTGTTGCCGACGCCACTCTCGAGCTTCACGGCGTGCGCGCCGAGCGAGAGCGAAGTGGAGCATCTCAGCATGCAGCCGCTGCTCGTCGAGCTGGCCTCACGCATGAAGACGCGAGTCGCCGCGCGCATCGAACCCGCGCTCGCCGACGTCAACGGCGACTGCGCCGCACAGGAAGGCGTCTTTTCAGGCGCGGCGGTCATCGCCGCGCGACCGGAATCGCTGAAGAGCATCGAGTGCCTGCTGGCGCGCGGCGCCGAGGAAGTGTTCGTGTTGCCGCCGAACGCGCCGTCCCCGCAGCGCGTGCTCATTCACTGGGCGGACGAAGACGCGCGCGCGGCGACGCTCGCTGTCTCCGCCAGTCTGCTGCGTCATCTGCACGCCGAAGCCATCTACGTCGACGTGCAACCTCAGCACGCGACAGACACACAGCGCCCGCAAGGCATGCGTGCCTTGCTCGACGCGCGCGCCGAAGCGCAAGCCGTGCACGGCCTCGAAATGCGCACCGAGCTGCGCATCGGGGACGTCGCGAGCGAGCTTGCGCGACGGCTCGGCGAATCCACCGATCAATTGCTGATCCTCGGCGTCTCCGAGATCAAAGGGCTTGCGCAGCGCTTCGGCGAGTTGTTGTCGGCGACGCCGCGCTGGCCGTTGCTGGTCGTCTATCGCGAGCCCGAGGTGCAGGCGTGAATGCAGCCGTGCGCGATGTCGCGCGGCCGCTGCGACAGCCGAGCGTTCTCCCCGGCTTCGGACTGACCTTCGGCTTCACCACGTTCTTCCTGAGCGCCGTCGTGCTCTTGCCGCTCGCGGCTCTCGTGCTCATGGCCGCGCGCATGAGCTGGCACGACTTCCTGCACACCATCCTCGAGGCGCGTGCGCTCGGCTCGTATCGCTTGTCCTTCGGCGCGTCGACGCTTGCCGCAGCGATCAATCTCGTGTTCGGCTTCATCATCGCGTGGACGCTGGTGCGCTATGAGTTTCCCGGCAAGAAGATCATCGACGCGCTGATCGACATGCCCTTCGCGCTGCCGACGGCCGTGTCGGGCATCGCGCTGACCACCGTGTTCGCGCAGAACGGCTGGATCGGCCAGTACCTCGAGCCCTTCGGCATCAAGGTCGCGTACACCTGGATCGGTGTCACCGTCGCGCTCACCCTGATCGGCATGCCCTTCATGGTGCGCACCGTGCAGCCCGCGCTCGCCGAGGTCCAGAAGGACCTCGAGGATGCCGCCGAGACGCTCGGCGCCGGCCGCTTCCACATCTTCCGTCGCATCATCCTTCCGACCGTGCTGCCGGCGATGCTCACGGGCTTCGCGCTCGCCTTTGCGCGCGGCGTGGGCGAGTACGGCTCGGTGATCTTCATTGCCGGCAACCTGCCGATGAAGACCGAGATCACCCCGCTCCTCATCGTCATCAAGCTGGAGGAGTTCGACTACAAGGGCGCCGCGGCGCTCGGCACGGTAATGCTCGTGATCTCGTTCACGATGCTGCTCGCGATCAACCTGCTGCAGGCGTGGGGCCGGCGGCGTCACGTGCGGACGACACGCTGATGGACGCCAAAGACGTCGCCAACATCTTCATCGACGAGCACGCCGCGCGGCCGGGGCGCGACACGCTCACGACGTCGCTCGTGCGCGCGTTCTTCATCACGGTGTCGCTCGGATTCCTCGCGGCGCTGCTGTTCGCGCCGCTCGCGACGGTGTTCGTGATGGCGTTCGAGAAGGGCGTGCAAGCGTACGTGCACAGCTTCGTCGACCCGGACACGGCTTCGGCGATCAAGCTGACGCTCTTCACCGCCGCAGTCGTCGTGCCGCTCAATACGCTGTTCGGGCTCGCGGCGTCGTGGGCCATCGCGAAGTTCGAGTTTCGCGGCAAGAGCTTCCTGATCACCCTCATCGATCTGCCGCTGGCCGTATCGCCCGTGATCTCGGGCATGGTTTACGTGCTGCTGTTCGGCCTGCAGGGCTGGTTCGGCGTGTGGCTGCAGGATCACGACATCAGCATCATCTTCGCGCTGCCGGGCATCGTGCTCGCGACCATGTTCGTGACGTTCCCGTATGTCGCGCGCGAGCTCATCCCGCTGATGCAGCAGCTCGGGAACGACGAAGAAGAGGCCGCGATCACCCTCGGGGCCGGCGCTTGGATGACGTTCTTCCGGGTGACGCTGCCGAAAGTGCGGTGGGGACTGGTGTACGGCGTCATTCTCTGCAACGCTCGCGCAATGGGCGAGTTCGGTGCCGTCTCGGTCGTGTCGGGCCACATCCGTGGGCTCACGAACACGATGCCGCTGCACATCGAGATTCTCTACAACGAGTACAACTTCGTGGGCGCGTTCGCCGTCGCGTCGCTCCTCACCCTGCTCGCCGTGCTGACGCTGATCGTGAAGACGCTCGTCGAGCGCACGGGTTACAAGGGCCACTGAGCCCATGTTCGAACGCCTCCGCCAGCTCGCCGCGCGCTTACGGTTCGACCCGCGCAAGGCGGGACTCGGGTATTCGCTGGCGGGCATCAACGTCGCGATCGTCGTGCTCGTCGTGACGGGCATCTCGATCTACGCCGTCGGCATGCTGCGCGATCTCGCGGACGAGCAGGGCAAGGCGCGTGTGCAGCTCGCCGGCGCCATCGCGCGCGAGGACCTGCGGCGGATGGGCGAGGACGCGCTGTCGTCCGCGCGCGTGCTGGCCGAACGCCCCGCTCTCCAGCGGCTGCTCAACGAGAACCGCGTCGAGGCGGTCTTGCCACTCCTGCGGCGTTTCTGCGAGACCGGCGGCATCGATGCATGCGCGGTGTTCGAGGGCGATCAGCTCATCGCGGAGGCCGGTGCGACGATTCCGTGGGCGGACATCGTGACGGCCAACCTGGAGCAAGGCGAAACTTTCCTCGCGACGCCGGAAACCGCGAAATTTCCCGTCGTCGGCGCCGTAACGCCGCTGGGCACGCGGCCCGGCGCGCGGGTGTTCATCGTCCGCCTGCTCGATGCCGAGCTGGCGCACACCCTGAGTCAGCACGTCGGGCTCGAAGTGCGGCTCATCAACTACCGTGGCTTCCCCTCCGCGAAGGAAGATGCCTTCACGGCGTTGCATGCCGCCGGGCTCGCGGACGGGCGCTCCGCGGTTCAGCGTATCGGGCCGCTCGATCTGTACGCGTCGAGCTTTCCCGTGTTCGCCTCGACGGGCGAGGCCATCGCGCTGATCGAAACGCGCCTGCCTGCGGCGGACATCGACAACTCGGCGAGCCGGCTGGTGCGGCGGCTCGTGCTCACGGCGATCATCCTGTCGCTGCTCGCGGTGGTGGGCGGCATCATCCTCGGGCAGCTCGTCGCGGCGCCGATCGAGGCGCTCACGGATTCGGCGATCCGCCTGGGGCAAGGCGACTTCTCGACGTCCATCCCGCCCGGCGGTCCGGCCGAAGTTGGGCAGCTCGCACGCACGATGGAAGATATGCGCCGCAACCTCGTCGATCTCACGGGCACGTTACGGCGACACGAGGCCGAGGCGAGCGCCGTGCTCGCGGGCATCGTCGAGGGCGTGTACGCGGTCGACAAGAACCGCACGATTCGCTATCTGAACCCGCAAGCGGCGAAGCTCCTCGGTGTGAAGCCCGAAGAGGCGGTCGGCCGCTTCTGCGGTGACGTGCTGAAGCCGCGCTTGGAGAACGGACGGCGGCCCTGCGACTTCAATTGCCCGATTCTGCACGCGCGCGCCGAAGGCAGCGCAAAGGCCGTGGAATCGCTGCAGACGGGCGAGCGCGGTGTGCGCACAACGGTCATCACGAGCTCCGATTTGGCGGAAGGCCTGCAGGTGCAGGTGATCCGCGATGAGACGGAGTTGGAGGCGGTACGCCGCGCGCGCGACACCGTACTCGCGAACATCTCGCACGAGTTCCGCACGCCGCTGGCCGCGCAGCTCGCGTCGATCGAGCTGCTGAGCGAAGGGCTGGCGACGATGCCGCCGGAACAGCAGCGCGAGCTGGTGTTGTCGCTGGAGCGTGGGACGCAGCGGCTCACGCAGCTCATCGACAATCTGCTCGAAAGTGTGCGCATCGAGTCGGGTCAGCTCAGCATTCGGCGGCAGAGCGTCGAGCTAGCCGAGGTGATCGACGAAGCGCGGACTCTGATCGGCTCGCTGCTCGTACAGCGCGGACAGACGCTCGAAGTGGCGATTCCGCAGGACCTGCCGCTGATCGACGGTGACGCGCAACGCCTGACGCAGGTGTTCGTCAACTTGATCGCGAACGCGAGCAAGTTCGCGCCGGAGTCGACACCGATTCGCGTCGGCGCGAGCGCGGTGGATGGGCGCGTTACCGCGTGGGTCGAGGACGAAGGCCCGGGCATGCCGAACGGCAGCGACGAGTCGATCTTCGAGCGCTTCCGCCGCGGCGCCGATGTGGAGCCCGAGCCGGGCGGCCTCGGGCTCGGACTGTGGATCTCCAAGTCGATCGTCGATCGGCACGGCGGCCAAATCAGCGCAACGCGTACGGAGAACGGCCGCACGCGCTTCAGCGTGACGCTGCCAGCGGAGACCGCAGAAGCATGAGGTACGAATGAAAGTCTTGATCGCCGACGATGACCGCGACCTGCTCGGGCTCATCGCCTTCACGCTCACGCAAGCGAGCTATCTCGTCGTGAAAGCCGGTGATGGGCCGGCGGCCATTCGCGCGTTCGGCGACGAGTCACCGGACATCGCCGTGCTCGATATCAACATGCCGGGCGCGAGTGGGTTTCAGGTGTGCGAGGCGATTCGGGCGAAGTCGCGGATTCCGATCATGATGCTGACGGTGCGGGGGGAAGAGGAGGATTTGATTCGCGCGCTGGACCTCGGGGCGGACGATTACCTCACGAAGCCCTTCAGTCCGCGCACGCTACTTGCGCGCATCAAAGCGCTGCTGCGGCGGGCGGGGATCGAGAACACGTCGCCGGTTGCCGCGGGGCGGATTGCTTTGGACGTTCAAGAGCACACCGTGCGCATCAGCGGCGGCAATCCGATGCGGCTGACGAAGCTCGAGTTGCGCTTGCTACAGATGCTGCTTGCGAATGCGGGGCGCACGGTGACTTCGGATCGGCTGCTCGTGCAGGTGTGGGGGCATCGGAATTCAGGCGATCGGCAGTTGCTCAAGCAGTTGGTGCATCGGTTGCGGCAGAAGATCGAAGTTGATCCGGCGGTGCCGCAGCTGCTGCAGACCTCGGCGGGGACGGGGTACAAGCTGATCGTTGAGTGATGCGGTTGCTTTGAGCTGCCGATTCGGGATATCGGCTCTGAAGCCATCGACTTCAGAGCCGCTTCAGAGTCGTTTGAGGTGGTTCACAGCCGCTGACCTCTTGCGAGGCGGGCGTGCACCGGTCCCTTCAGATAAACGAAGCCCCGCACGAGGCGAGGCTTCAGAATGCGACCCCTGCGACCTATCCGCGGGAGCCCGCGAAAAGAACTCCAGCAGGCGGCGGCGAGCAGACGTCTCATCTCGAAGTCACTCGTCGGGGATGGCTCTTCCTCACCCCAGCGCCAACACCGCGCGAATCGGCTCACACGCGTAACCGCGTCGTTACCCCCACTCGACTGACTTCATAACCCCCGCCTCCCTAGCATCCCGCGCCCCCGGAGCCATGCCATTTCGTTCGGTTCCGACATCAACACATAAGGAAAAGATATGAGATTCCCACTCGGTCTGGCCGGCGCTGCGATGGCGCTGATCCCCTTGAGCGCTGCGCTCGCGCAGGACGCGCCGCCCGCAGCGGCCGACGCGGCGGCGCTCCTCCAGCGACTCGACGAGGCCGAGCAACGCATCAAGGTGTTGGAGCGCAAGCTCGAATTGCAGGACGAAGCGACGACGACGGCGGCGACATCCGCACCCGTGGTGCGCGCACAGCCCAATCGCTGGGCCATCCAATCCGCAGACGGCGCGAGCTTCGTGCGCCTGCGCGGCGTGCTCCACGTCGACGGCCGCCACTTCGAAGGTGACGGCAGCCCGGCGACGTCGAACACGTGGCTCCTGCGCCGCGTGCGCCCGATCGTCGAGGGCACGTTCGCGAACTACTACGATTTCCGCTTCACGCCGGACTTCGGCGGCGGCAAGGCGATCGTGCAGGACGCTTACGTCACCGCGCGCTTCAAGCCGTGGGCGCAAGTCACGGTCGGTAAGTTCAAAGTGCCGTTAGGGCTCGAGCGCATCCAGTCCGCGAACGACACGCGCTTCGTCGAGCGCGCGTTTCCGACCTCGCTCGTGCCGAATCGCGACATCGGCGTGCAGCTCGCCGGCAACCTCGCGGGCGGCAAGCTCAATTACAACGTGAGCTACACGAACGGCGTGAGCGACGGCAGCAGCAGCGACAGCAATGCGAGCCCGGACGTCGACAACGACGCGAAGGGCGATGTCTCCGCGCGCGTGTTCTTCCAGCCGTTCCTGGCTTCGGACAACTTCGCGCTGCGCGGCCTCGGTTTCGGTGTCGGCGGCACGTATGTCGATTCGACGGGCAGCTCGACGAACACGCTGCTGCCCTCATATCGTACGCCCGGTCAGGCCACGTTCTTCAGCTACCGAAGCGCGACCGCGGGCACCAACGCGACCTTTGCGGACGGCGAACGCCTGCGTTGGTCGCCCCAGTTCTACTACTATTACAGCAGCTTCGGCTTGCTCGGCGAGTACGCGGTGGTGTCTCAGGACGTGCGCCGCGTGAACGGCGTGGTGAATCGCAGCGACACGCTCGACAACAAGGCGTGGCAGTTGCAGCTCACGTGGTTGCTGACGGGCGAGGAAGAGTCGTTCACCGGCGTGACGCCGGCGGCGAATTTCGCGATCGGCAAGCCCGGCCGCGGCGCGTGGGAGCTCGTGGCGCGCGTGCACGAGCTGAGCATCGACGACGCGGCATTCGCCGGCGGCGCAGATTCGTTCGCGAATCCGCTCACGGCCGCGCGCCGCGCGCGGGCTGCGGCGATCGGTTTGAACTGGTATCTCAATCCGAACGTGAAGTGGTCGGTCGACTATGAGCTGACGCGCTTCGACGGCGGCGCCGCGACCGGCGATCGCCCGGATGAGAAGGCGTATCTGACGCGCATCGGGCTCGCGTTTTGATTGGCAAATTTTCTTCTCAGGAGACGGTTATGTCGTTGAGGAAATGGTTGGGCACCGCGGCGCTCGCAGCGGTCATCGCAGTGGCGGGCTGGCAATCGCAGGCCCATGCGGCGGGATCTGTCACTCTGTTGAACGTTTCGTACGACCCGACGCGCGAGCTCTACGTCGACTACAACGCCGCGTTCGCCAAGTACTGGAAGGGAAAAACCGGCCAGGACGTGAAGGTGAACCAGTCGCACGGCGGCTCGGGCAAGCAAGCGCGCTCGGTGATCGACGGTCTGCCGGCGGACGTCGTGACGCTCGCGCTCGCCGGCGACGTCGACCAGATCGCGACGCAGGGCAAGCTCGTGCCGGTGAACTGGGAGAGCCGGTTGCCGAACAACAGCGCGCCGTACACGTCGACCATCGTGTTCCTCGTGCGCAAAGGCAATCCGAAAGGCATCAAGGACTGGGGCGATCTCATCAAGCCGGGCATCGGTGTGATCACGCCGAATCCGCGCACCTCGGGCGGCGCGCGTTGGAACTATCTCGCCGCGTGGGCGTGGGCGCTTCATCAGCCGGGCGGCAATGACGCGACGGCGAAGGCGTACATGGCGAAACTGTTCAAGAACGTGCCGGTTCTCGACACCGGCGCGCGTGGCGCGACCACGACCTTCGTACAGCGAGGCATCGGCGACGTGCTGCTGGCGTGGGAGAACGAGGCGCTGCTCGCGATCAAGGAGCTCGGGCCGGACAAGGTTCAAGTCGTCGTGCCCTCGATCAGCATTCTCGCGGAACCCTCGGTGACGGTGGTCGACAAGGTGGTGCTGCGCCGGGGCACCCGCGAGGTCGCGACCGCGTATCTCAATTACCTGTACTCGAAAGAAGGCCAGGAGATCATCGCGAGGAACTACTACCGGCCGCGCGATCCGCAGATTGCGACGAAGTACGAGAATCAGTATCCGAAGTTGAATCTCGTGACCATCAAGGACTTCGGCGGCTGGGCGAACGCCACCAAGACGCACTTCAGCGATCAGGGAACGTTCGTGCAGATCACGACGCAACAATGACGAAAACGTAATCCTCGGTGGGTGACCTGCACGAGGCGGCGCTAAGGCACACTAGCGCCGAAGTCGCCGGCGAAGCGACGCAGGGATCCCACCGAAGATGTGCTCTTCCTTTTGGGACGCGCGCGTCGAGCGCAACGATCGTCGCAATCTGCCTCGCGTTCCCCGTTCACGCCACACCGCAGACCGATGTCCTCGCCGTCGATCTCGCGCCCCTGATCGCGGATGCGGCGCCTCATCCCGAGCGGTTCGCCGTCGACGTCCCGCACGCGATCAGCACCGAATCAAACGGCGAATGGACGACGGCCGGATCCACCTCGACATGGTATTACGTCGTCCGCATCCCGACGGCCATCTCGCTGTCGTTTCACGCGACCCGGTTCGCATTGCCCTCGAGCGCAACGCTCCTCGTGCGAGCCGGCGATGCGACATACCGCTACACCGCGACTGATTTGCACGGCGCGACGTTCTGGAGCCGGATCTCAAAAAGGCGACACGCTCGATCTGGTATTGACGGTGCCCGCGCGGGAGCGCGCCCAGGTGGCGTTGCGAATCTCCAGCTTCCAGGTTGGATTCCGCGGCCTGAACAGCTCCGTGCCGGACACTCGCTGGCAAACGCTGGCCCTCAGCGGCACGACGAAGCCTTCCGTGCAGTTCACGGTGGGTGCCACCGATCGGCGGCCGGGCCAACTGGACTCGCTCACGTGGAGCTCGGGCGCGGAGACCTGCACGACCAGCGACGGTCCGCCGAACAGCGGCTGGTCCGGTCAGCAGGTGTCGCCTAGCGGCGGCTTCGGGCTCGTTGTTACGACGCTCGGCACATACACGCCGACACTGCTGTGCATGTCGGGCGCGCTGTCCGTCCAGGCGAGCGTGACGATCACCGTGAGGGACGTCCCGCCGTACGCCACGATCACTGCGAGCGCCCCGACGATCGGAGTGAACCAAGATCTGGCGGTGAGTTGGAAGTCGAACGTGGGTTTGTGCCAGCCGACGAGTGGCATTGGCGGGAGTCTCACAATGAAGACGGGCAGCGGGGATGAGGGCACCGGCACGGCGACCTTCGGCGCTCCCGGCACATACACGTTGCTGCTCCAATGTCTCTCGCAAAGCCCGCCCCTGCAGTCCGCGCCCTTCACCGTTACTGTGATTGCGCAGCCGACTGCGAGCATCCATGCGGACGTTGCCAGTATCGCGCAGGAACAGGTGTTCAATCTCACGTGGCAAGCCGATTCGGTTACCGGCTGCACGGCGTCGGGCGGCGGCGCGGACACTGCGGCGTGGAGCGGCGACGTGGGGCGACGGGCACTCGTAAGGTCACCGCGAGCAATGTCGGCTCGTTTACGTACACCATCACGTGTCCGGGCACTCTCGCCGGCTCGTCTGTGCAGAGCTCGGTCGCGATCGCCGTAGCGGCGCCGGCCACACCGCCCGCGGGCTCCGGCGGTTCGGGTGGGGGTGGCGGTGGCGGCGCGCTGAGCTGGATCTCGTTGCTGGGGCTTGCGGCGTTCGCGCTGCGCCGGTGGCGGCTTCACGCTCCGCCGCTCGAGGCGCCTTCGCGCTGCGCCGGTGGAGGCGTGTTCGCGCTATGACGCCGTGCTGAAGCCGAGCGCGCGCAAGAGGTGCGGCTCGAGTCCGTCCGCAGCTGCGGCGACGGACGTTGGGCCGCCGAGTGCGCCGAGCTGCGTCATCTCCAGGCCTTGGTAGCCGCACGGATTGATGCGGCCGAAGGGCTCGAGATCGAGGCTCACATTCATCGCGAGCCCGTGATAGCTCGCGCCACGGCGCACGCGGATACCGACGCTCGCGAGCTTGCGGCCATCGACATACACACCGGGCGCGTTGCGGCGGCACTCGGCGATGGCGCCGAACTGCGCGGCGTAGTCGATCACGCTGCGCTCGAGCGCAGTGACGAGGTCGCGCACGCCGAGCTTCGCACGGCGTAGATCGATGAGCGGATAAACGACGAGTTGGCCCGGGCCGTGATACGTGACTTGCCCCCCGCGATCGATCTGCACGACGGGGATGTCACCCGGCGCGAGCAGGTGCTCACGCTTCGCGTTCATACCGAGCGTGAAGACGGGCGGATGTTCGAGCAACCAGATCTCGTCAGGTGTCGCTTCGCCGCGCTCGTCGGTGAAGCGTTGCATGGCGCGCCAGGTAGGCTCGTATTCGACGCGGCCGAGGCGGCGAATGATCGGCGCGGGGACGTCGCGCTGAGTCGGTGCTGCAGTCGGCGCGCACTGCGCCGTCGGAGACTTAGCAGCGGCGGGCGCAGCCGCGCGCTCGGTCGCAGAGAAATTTTCCGCGGCGGGTGCGGCGTCGCGCTCGGCGGTTGCAACAGGATCAACGGCGGCGACGCTCACGAAAGCAACTCGCCAGTGTCACTTCGCCGCGGCGGCGAGCGCGCTGTTATCGAGGCCGGCGTTGTTGCGGTTCAGCGCTTGCTCCGCGCGATAGCTCGAGCGCACGAGCGGCCCCGACACGCATTCGAGGAACCCGCGCGCGAGCGCCCACTGGCGATAGCGATCGAACTCTTCCGGCGTGACGAATCGCTGCACCGGCAGATGATTCACCGTCGGCCGCAGATATTGCCCGAGCGTGAGAATGTCGACGTTCGCCGCGCGCAGATCCACCATCGTCTCGGCGATCTCTTCGTCCGTCTCGCCGAGACCCAGCATCAGACTCGTCTTCGTCAGCACGTTCGGCTTGTATCGCTTCGCATGCTCGAGCACGCGCAGCGTCTGCTCGTACCCCGCGCGCGGATCGCGCACCGGATGCGTCAGGCGGCGCACGGTCTCGACGTTCTGCGCGAACACGTCGAGCCCCGAATCGACGACGGTCTCGACATCCTTCAGCACGCCTTGGAAATCCGGCGTGAGCGCTTCAACCGCAGTACCGGGGCGGCGCTGTTTGATCGCGCGGATGCAGTCGGCGTAGTGCTGCGCACCCCCGTCCGGCAAGTCATCGCGATTCACGGACGTCAGCACGACGTATTTCAAACCCATCAGCTCGACGGTGTGCGCGACGTTCGCCGGCTCGTCCGCGTCCAGCCATCCGCGCGGGTTGCCCGTGTCGACCGAGCAGAAGCGGCATGCACGCGAGCACACCGCCCCCATCAAAATGATCGTGCCGGTACCCGCGTTCCAGCATTCGCC
>Ga0081455_10000943_pt1 | contig 37170 bp, 35 predicted proteins | sample TabmetS3T2R1_FD_70207 | JGI IMG/M metagenome (GOLD analysis project Ga0081455, IMG submission 70207) | Tabebuia heterophylla rhizosphere microbial communities from the University of Puerto Rico - S3T2R1 | ecosystem: Host-associated > Plants > Roots > Rhizosphere ... | reverse complement strand
GAGCCGCTCGTTCGGCCGCGCCGGGAGCGCGGCGAGGATGGCCAGGCCGGGTGCGCCGCGGGTGAGCGGGTGGCGCACACCGGGACGGTAGGACACCGGGCTGACCGCGGCGGGTGGTTCGACCGTGACCAGCGTGAGCGCCCCCTCCCCGCAGGGGACCGCGAGGAAGGCAACGGTCCCGGTCGCCTCGGCGACCGGCGTGAACCCCGCTGAAGCCGCTCGCATTTAGGCCTTCGCGGGTCTCGACGCCGCGCTGACGATCGTGCCCGTCAACCGGGCTGTCCTACCACACGAACGTTGACCGTCGACGGCCTTCTGTCCGTCTCCGGTCGGCGATGCTGGCTGTGATCGGTGCAAACGGTGCCGCCTGGTAGGTCAAGGCGGCCCCGTCCGGGAGCGTCGTCAGGTCACCAGGCCCCGTTCGCGCCACTCACCGAGCTTGTGTCACGTAACGCGCCCAGTATCGATGTCGACGCTTTCCGCGCAGACCAGGATGCGGCGGTCGATCATGAGGCGACCAGCCCGTATGACCGGTGAGCGATACGCGCAGGGCTTGCTTGACACCAACGTCGTGATTCTTCGCCGGTGGGTGGATCCAGCTGAGTTGCCTGACGAGATGGCGATCAGCGCGATTACTCTCGCCGAGTTATCCGCTGGGCCTCACGAGGTCCGGAGTGAGCAGGAACAGAGCGCATACGACGAGCATGCCGAACTTGCCAGGCGGCTTGAGATCTTGCAACGCGCCGAGAATGAGTTCGATCCAATCCCCTTCGATGCCGAAGCGGCACGGATCTACGGTCGCGTCGCATCGCCGACTTGATGATCGTTTCGATCGCCATTGCCGAGGGCTTGCCGCTGTTCACAACGAATCCGAAGGACTTCGCCGGTCTCGACGCTTTGCTGACGATCGTGCCGGTCAATCGGCCCGTGGTGCCGCACGAACGTTGACCGACGGCCGGAAGTCGCGCTTTGTCGGCTGAATCCGTGTTCCCGTCACCAGCCGCGTTCGCGCCATTCCGTCAGCTTCGGCCGCTCGGCGCCGAGTGTGGAGTCATCGCCGTGACCGGGGTAGAACCAGGTGTCGTCCGGGAGCACGTCGAAGATCCGCTCGGAAACGTCGTTGATCAACGATGCGAACGTCTCCGGCGAGTTCGTCTTGCCGACCCCGCCCGGGAAGAGCGAATCGCCGGTGAAGAGGTGGACGCTGCCGTCCGGGTCGCGGTAGAGCAACGCGATCGAGCCCGGAGTGTGCCCGCGTAGGTGAATCACCTCGAGCGTGCAGTCACCGACCGTGAGCGTGTCGCCCTGTTCGACCAGGAAGTCCGGGGGCACGGGCAACACCGAAGCATCCAACGGGTGGGCCGCGGTGTTCGCTCCGTACGCGCCGGCCACCGCGCCCAGCGCCTGCCAGTGGTCGGCGTGCTGGTGGGTCGTGACGATCGTGCGCAGCGCGGGGCGGTCCGGGCCGTGACCGATCAGGTCCGAGATCCGGTCCGGGTCGGCCGCGGCGTCGATCAGCATCGCCTCGTTCTGCCCGCGGCAAACCAGCAGGTAGGCGTTGTTGTCCATGGGCCCGACCGACAGCTTGGTGATGGTCAGGCCGTCCAGCACCCGGCGGGCCGCATCCCCGCCCGGGTCGACATGGCCGCTGTAGTCCTCTACGACGTTCACGCCGCCAACCGTAGTCGCCGCGCCACACGGCGTTCCACCCGTTCAGGTTGGTCTCAGATCGGTAACGTAGGCTCCGGCTGTTCCCGACCCGATCTTGTGAGACGCCCCGAGACAGTGCCGAGTTTCCTCCCCGAACAGCCCCGCCCGCGATCGAGCGGCCGGCGCATCAGCTGGGACGCCATGCGCGTTCTGGCGGTGCTGTCGGTGATGCTCGGTCACATCACGCACCAGGGCCCGATGGCCCACCGCGAACTGGACGACTACCCGGTCAAGATCACCGCCCAGTTCGGTGCCGCGATCCTGATGGTCGTCTCGGCGTTCTTCGTCTGCCAGACCATCCGGCGCGGCGACACCGGCCGGTGGATGTGGCGCAAGGCCGCGCGCCTGGTCCCGCCCTACCTGGTCGCGGTGGTGATCACCTACTTCGTGATGCGTATGGCGGACGCTTCGTTCAACGGCCAGGCGTTCGGCAGTCACTGGTGGGACAAGCTGTTCGGCCCGACCACGGACGGCGTCGCGTGGGCGAGTTCGTGGTACGTGCCGGTCGGCTGGGACCTCTTCGTCAACCTCGGCATGATCCAGGGCTGGCACCAGGGGTTCATCTGGCTCGACGGCTCCTACTGGACGCTGCCCGTCCAGCTCATGGTGTTCGCCGGCGCCGCGCTGCTGTGGTCGCGCACCCGCTGGTTCCGCTCGCCACATGCCCTCCGGCACGCGAAGCTGCTGGTCTGGGGGATGACGCTGGTGCCGCTGGTCCTGCGGTTCTGGGTGTTCGGCTTGGACAACCCCTCGCCGTGGGCGTTCGCGGTCGTGTTCGGGTTCGGGCTGCACCGGCTGCACGCCTTCGCCGCAGGCATCGCGATCTGGCTGTGGTCGCGGGGCCGGATGTCCACGCCGCACCTCGCCGTGCTGCTCGCCGCCGTCGTGGCCGCGCAGGACCTACACCTCTACCCGTTCCACGTGGCGTTGCCGACCGACCCCGCGCGGCTGCCCTCCGACATCGGGTTCGCGCTCGTGCTGGTGGCCGTGTGCGCGGCGGCGAAGGGCCCGGACTGGACGTTCCTGCGGCCGGTGGCCCCGATGATCAGCTGGTTCGCCGGAATTTCCTACGGCGTGTACCTGTTGCACCAGGAGCTGGGCTACATCCTGGCGAAGGCGCTGCAACTCGCGGGGCTACCGGGCTGGGCCCGGCTGCCGCTGGTGCTGGGGGCGGCGATCGGTGCCGGGTGGTTGCTCACGAGACTTGTCGAAGGGCCTGCGCACCGCCGGCTCACCACGCCGCGGGCCATCGCGCCACCGCCCCGGACGCCGCCCGACGACCTCATCGGCGACGAACCGAACGGTCCGGCTCCGGTTTCTGTCGGTGGGTCGTCCTAGCATGGATGCGGCTGGCTGACCCGGCCGTCACATTCCAGGGAAGGGACCTCATCCGTGGCTGATCGCCTCGTTGTTCGCGGTGCGCGCGAGCACAACCTCCGCGGCGTCGACCTCGACCTGCCCCGGGACAGCCTGATCGTGTTCACCGGCCTGTCCGGATCGGGCAAGTCGAGCCTGGCCTTCGACACGATCTTCGCCGAGGGTCAGCGACGGTACGTGGAGTCGCTGTCGGCCTACGCGCGGCAGTTCCTGGGCCAGATGGACAAGCCGGACGTCGACTTCATCGAGGGGCTCTCGCCCGCGGTGTCCATCGACCAGAAGTCCACCTCGCGCAACCCGCGCTCGACGGTGGGCACGATCACCGAGGTCTACGACTACCTCCGGTTGCTCTACGCGCGCGCCGGCAAGCCGCACTGCCCGCAGTGCGGTGAGCCGATCAGCAAGCAGACGCCGCAGCAGATCGTCGACCAGGTGCTGGCCATGGAGCAGGGCACCCGGTTCCAGGTGCTGGCCCCGGTCGTGCGCGGCCGCAAGGGCGAGTACGTCGACCTCTTCAGCAACCTCCAGCAGCAGGGCTACTCACGAGCCCGCGTCGACGGGCAGGTGTACCAGCTCGCCGATCCGCCGAAGCTGAAGAAGCAGGAGAAGCACCACATCGGCGTCGTGGTCGACCGGCTCACCGTGAAGGCGTCCGCGAAGCAGCGGCTCACCGACTCGGTCGAGACCGCGCTGCGCCTGGCCGACGGGCTGGTGGAACTGGAGTTCGTCGACCTGCCGGAGCACGACACGCACCGCATCCGCGGGTTCTCCGAGAACCTGGCCTGCCCGAACGGCCACCCGCTCACGATCGAGGATCTCGAGCCCCGCTCGTTCTCGTTCAACTCGCCCTACGGCGCCTGCCCGGAGTGCACCGGTATCGGCATCCGCAAGGAGGTCGACCCCGAGCTGGTGGTGCCCGACGACGAGTTGTCGCTGGCCGAGGGCGCCATCGCGCCGTGGTCGGGCGGGCAGAGCGCCGACTACTTCCAGCGGCTCCTGGAGTCGCTGTCCGAAACCATCGGTTTCCGCATGGACGCGCCATGGCGCCGGCTACCGGCCAAGGCGCAGAAGGCGGTGCTACACGGCGTCGACGACCAGGTCCACGTCCGCTACCGCAACCGGTACGGCCGGCAGCGCAGCTACTACGCGAGCTTCGAGGGCGTCATCCCGTTCCTCGAGCGGCGCATGGAGCAGACCGAGTCCGACTACATGCGCGAGCGTTACGAGGGCTACATGCGCGAGGTCCCGTGCCCCGCGTGCCAGGGCAGCCGGCTCAAGCCGGAGATCCTCGCGGTCACGCTCGAGCACGCCGAGCGCGGCGATCGCTCCATTGCCGAGGTGAGCGCGCTGTCCATCGAGGAGGCCTCGGAGTTCCTCGACGGCCTCAAGCTCGGCACGCGCGAGGCCATGATCGCCGGCGCGGTGCTCAAGGAGATCCAGGCGCGGCTGCGCTTCCTGCTCGACGTGGGGCTGAACTACCTCTCGCTGGACAGGGCCTCGGCCACGCTGTCCGGTGGCGAGGCCCAGCGCATCCGGCTGGCCACCCAGATCGGTTCCGGTCTGGTCGGCGTGCTGTACGTGCTGGACGAGCCGTCGATCGGCCTGCACCAGCGGGACAACCGGCGCCTGATCGACACGCTGACCCGGCTGCGCGACCTGGGCAACACGCTGATCGTCGTGGAGCACGACGAGGACACGATCCGCGCCAGCGACTGGGTCGTCGACATCGGCCCGGGCGCGGGGGAGCACGGTGGGCACATCGTCCACAGTGGATCGTTCGGGAAGCTGCTCGGCAACAAGAAGTCGCTGACGGGCGCCTACCTGTCCGGGCGGGAGGCCATCCCGGTCCCGGCGATCCGCCGCCCGACGAACAAGAAGCGTCAGCTGACCGTCGTGGGCGCGCGCGAGCACAACCTGCGCGGGGTGGACGTGTCGTTCCCGCTGGGCTGCCTGGTGTCGGTCACCGGTGTGTCCGGTTCGGGCAAGTCGACACTGGTCAACGACATCCTCGCGACCGTGCTGGCGAACAAGCTCAACGGTGCTCGCCAGGTGCCCGGGCGGCACACCCGCGTGCGCGGTCTGGACCTGGTCGACAAGCTGGTGCGGGTCGACCAGTCGCCGATCGGTCGCACGCCGCGGTCCAACGCGGCCACCTACACCGGGGTGTGGGACCACGTGCGCAAGCTGTTCGCGGCCACCACCGAGGCGAAGGTGCGTGGCTACCAGCCGGGCCGGTTCTCGTTCAATGTCAAGGGCGGCCGCTGCGAGGCATGCGCCGGTGACGGCACGATCAAGATCGAGATGAACTTCCTGCCCGACGTGTACGTGCCGTGCGAGGTCTGCAAGGGTGCCCGGTACAACCGCGAGACGCTCGAGGTGCACTACAAGGGCAAGACGGTCTCCGACGTCCTCGACATGCCGATCGAGGAGGCCGCCGAATTCTTCGAGCCGATCAAGGCGATCCACCGGCACCTGCAGACGCTGGTCGACGTGGGCCTGGGCTACGTGCGGCTCGGCCAGCCCGCCCCGACGCTGTCCGGCGGTGAGGCGCAGCGCGTGAAGCTCGCCAGCGAGCTGCAGAAGCGCTCGACGGGCAAGACGGTGTACGTCCTCGACGAGCCGACCACCGGCCTGCACTTCGAGGACATCCGCAAGCTGCTCGGTGTGATCAACGGCCTGGTCGACAAGGGCAACACGGTGATCGTGATCGAGCACAACCTCGACGTGATCAAGACGTCGGACTGGGTCGTCGACCTCGGCCCGGAGGGCGGTTCCGGTGGTGGCACGGTCGTGGCCGAGGGCACGCCCGAGCAGGTCGCCTCGGTCGAGGGCAGCTACACGGGCAAGTTTTTGCAGGAACTGCTCAACTGACGCGGTCGGTCGGTCGGCCGCTGCGAGGGCTCGTCCGACCGCGGCCCCGGGCCGACCGAGGTGTGACGCTGGGGTGCCCGGGCGAGGTGTGACGCTGGGGTGCCCGGCCGACCATCGCGGCGGATCTCCCCGGCCGAGCGTTCAACGGCTTCGCCACGCGGTGTTGCTCCTGCGCGCTCACCCGATGGCGGAACTGCGAACGGCGGGGCGCGGGGCAGGTGAACCGTCCCTCGGTCCGGCTCGTGTCATGGGGTGACCTGGTCGCCGTGGGACGGGCTCCCTCCGCGGGAGGTGCTCATGACCCGCCTGCTCGTCCCGTTGCTCGCCGCACTTCTGTCCGTCGCCGCCGCGTGCGGCCCGGCCGCGCCGCAGCGGGCGTCCGCCGACCTGCACGTTGCCGGGGGAGGTGCGCTGGGGGCGATCGTCGCCGACGTTCAGGGCCGCACGCTCTACCGGTTCGACCGGGACAGCGCGTCGCCGCCGGCGTCGAACTGCTCCGGCGCCTGCGCGACCCTCTGGCCGCCGGCGACCACCGGCCCCGCCGCACCCACCACCGACGGGATCGACCCCGGTCTCGCGGGGATCCTCGTCCGCGCGGACGGCGTCCGCCAGCTCACCCTCGCCGGGTGGCCGCTCTACCGGTACCTCAACGACACCGCGCCGGGCCAGACCAATGGCCAGGGTGTGGACGGCACCTGGTTCGCGATCACCCCGACCGGGGCCAAGGCGACGGCGACGACGCAGGGCACGTCCGGCGGCGGGTACGGCTATTGATCATGACGGATACTCGGTCCATGCGGGTCAACGCCTACCACTTCCGGGACACCTGGATGTTGTCCGCGCCGGTGCGCGCGGTCTTCGACGCGGTCACCGACGTGGCGGCCTACCCGCGGTGGTGGCCGGACGTCCGCGAGGTGAGCCGCGTCGACGACGACACGGCCCAGCTGGTGTGCCGCGCCGTGCTGCCCTACGTGCTGGTCGTGCGCATGCGTCGCGCCGAACAGGATCCGCACCGCGGCCGGATGCGCGTGCACCTGAGCGGCGACCTGGAGGGTGTGCTCGCCGCGGTCGTCCTTGGGCGGCCGGGCGGCGCGCGGCTGGAGATCACGCAGCGGGTCGTCGCCGTGAAACCGCTCCTGCGGACGCTGTCCCCGCTGGCGCGGCCGGCGTTCCGCGCCAACCACGCCTTGATGATGCGGCGTGGCCGGCGCGGACTTCAGGACCACCTCGGTACAGCCGGCGGCTGGTGAAGACCTGCGGGGACAGGACCGGCGGATCCGGCCGGTCGGGCCGGATCCGCCGGCTGCGCGTGGAGACCGCCCCGGGATGAGGGTGCGGGTCACGCTGTGTCCCCGCCGGCACGGGTGCGGGGTGACCGCAGCCGGCGGACGGGCAGGGGGAAGCCGGGTGTCACACGCCGGCCTTCACGGGCTCCCGTTCGGGCTCCGCTTGCCGTCGCTGGTCCTCGTCGAGCAACGTGGTCTCGTTGAACGGGGCCTGTCCGGACAGCACCAGCTTGGCCCGCGCCCGGTCGAACTCCTTGGTCCACGACCCGATCACCACGGTCGCCACGGCGTTGCCCGCGAAGTTGGTCACCGCCCGCGCCTCGGACATGAACCGGTCGATCCCGAGGATGAACCCGACCCCGCCGACCAGGTCCGGCCGGTGCGACTGCAGCCCGCCCGCCAGGGTCGCGAGGCCCGCCCCGCTCACGCCGGCCGCGCCCTTGGACGCGATGACCATGAACACCAGCAGCGAAATCTGCTCGCCGATCGACAGCGGGCTGCCCTGCGCGGTGGCGATGAACAGCGTGGCCATCGTCAGGTAGATCGCGGTGCCGTCCAGGTTGAACGAGTAGCCGGTCGGCACCGTGATGCCGACGACGGGCTTGCTGACGCCCAGATGTTCCATCTTCGCGATCAGCCGCGGCAGCGCCGACTCCGACGACGACGTCGACACGATCAGCAGGAACTCGCGGGCCAGGTAGCGCAGCAGGCTGAACACGCTGATCCGCGCGCCGATCCACAGGACCGTGCCGAGCACGATCGTGACGAACAGCGCGCACGTCACGTAGAACCCGACCATCACGACCGCGAGGCTCTTCAGCGCGCTCCACCCGGTCTGCCCGACCACTGCGGCGATCGCACCGAAGGCGCCCACCGGGGCAGCCCACATGATCATGGACAGGATCCGGAAGACCAGCTTCTGGATGTGCTCGATTCCGCGCAGGATCGGCTTGCCGGCGTCACCCATCTTCTGCAGCGCGAAGCCGGCGAGCAGCGCGACCAGCAGGGTCTGCAGCACCGAGCCCTGGGTCAACGACGACAGCAGCGAGGTCGGGATGATGCCGAGCACGAAGTCGGTGGTGCCCTCGCTGCCGTTGCTCGCCTGGTCGTGCGCCCGCTGGACGGACGACGGGTCCAGGTGCAGGCCGGTGCCCGGGTGCAGCAGGTTGCCCACGATCAGCCCGATCGCCAGGGCGAACGTGGACATCACCAGGAAGTAGCCGATGGCCAGGAGACCGACCTTGCCGACCTTGGCCGCCTTGGCCACCGACCCGATGCCGAGCACGATGGTGCAGAAGATGATCGGTGAGATCATCATCTTGATCAGGTTCACGAACCCGGTGCCGAGCCAGGACAGGCTCTTGCCGAAGCCGGGGAACAGGATCCCGACCGCGATGCCGAGTACGACCGCGGCGATGACCGCGAGGTAGAGGTAGTGCATCCGGTCGCGACGTTTCGCGCCGGCTGGTTGTGCCGTAGGCAACGTTGCCTCCTGTGGGGACGAGGCGCGCCCTCCTCGGCGCAGCTTGCAGGTGACTATCAGTCACGGTTTTGACCGCCGTCACCGTTGCGTTCATAAAGTTCGTACGCGACCCGCCCCGGGGACGGCGCCGGGCCGGTGTGCTGGGATGGCGGGGTGCGGATCACGAGCAGGCGCTGGAGCCTCGCGCGGCAACTGCTCCTCCTGCAGGTGGTGGGCGTGGCCGTGCTGGTCGCCGTGGGCGCGCTGCTGGCCTACCTCGACGCCGCCCGCGCGGTCGACGCACGGGCCCAGGACAAGGTCATCGCCATCGCGACCACCCTCGCCGACTCCCCGACGGTGTTGTCCGCGTTGACCCTGCCCTCGCCGAGCACGGAGCTGCAACCCTTCGCGGAGCAGGTTCGGCACGACACGGGGGTCGACTTCATCACCATCATGGACCCCAACGGGATCCGCTACACCCACCCGAATCTAGCGCTGATCGGGCAGCGGTTCCTCGGCACGATCGAGGTCGCCCGCCAGGGGCGGGTCTACACCGAGACCTACACCGGCACCCTCGGGGCGTCCATGCGCGCCGTCGTGCCGGTCTTCGACGGGACGCGGCGTGTGGTCGCGCTCGTCTCGGTCGGCATCAAGGTCGACGCCATCACAGCGACTCTCGCCCAGCGGATCTGGGCGCTCGCCGCGGTGGGCGGTGCGGCGCTGGTGGTCGGGATCGCGGGCAGCTACCTGGTCAGCAGTCGCCTCCGCCGCCAGACCCGTGGCCTCGCCCCGGCCGAGCTGAGCAGCGTCTTCGCCTACTACGAGGCGACCCTGCACGCGGTGCGCGAGGGGTTGGTGCTGGTCGGTGCCGACGGACGGGTGGTGTTGTGCAACGACGCCGCACGCGAGCTGCTCGGGCTCCGCACCGATCCGACCGGCACGGCCGTCACCGAGCTGGGGCTGCCGCCGAGCCTGGTCGAGGCGCTGCGCGGGCAGAAGCCGCGGCGGGACGAGATCCACCTGACCGACGTTCGGGTACTGGTGGTGAGCACCGCGCCGGTGCGGTCCCGCGCCCGCGCCAGGGATCACGGCACCGTGGTCACCCTGCGCGACCACACCGACCTCCAGCTGCTCACCGGCGAGCTGACCACCGCACGCGGGCTGGCGGAATCGCTGCGGTCGCAGGCCCACGAGGCGGCCAACCGCCTGCACACCGTGGTGTCCCTGGTGGAGATGGGGCGCACCGCGGAGGCGATCGAGTTCGCCACCGCCGAACTGGAGATCGCGCAACGGCTCACCGATCAGGTGGTGGGCGCGGTGTCCGAACCGGTGCTGGCCGCGCTGCTGCTCGGCAAGACCGCCGACGCCGGCGAACGCGGGGTGGAACTGGTACTCACCGAGGACACCGCGATCGAGGACGACGACACCGGCATCGAGGCTCGCGATCTGATCACCGTGCTCGGCAACCTCATCGACAACGCCGTCGACGCCGCCATCGAGGCCGCGGGGGAGCGCCCGGGACGCCCGCGCGTGACGGTGACCGCGAAGATCGAGGGTGACGAGCTGCTGCTGCGCGTCGCCGACACCGGCCTCGGCGTCCCGGACGAGGCGCGGCGACGGGTGTTCGAGCGCGGCTGGACGACCAAACCCGACGGTCACGGGCTCGGCCTGGCACTGGTCGGGCAGGTGGTGCGGCGCAACGGCGGGGGCGTGGACGTGACGTCGGAGGAGGGCGCGGTGTTCACCGTGCGGCTGCCCGTGCGACGGGAGGTGCCGCGGTGATCCAGGTGCTCGTGGTGGAGGACGACCAGGTCGCCGCCGAGGCCCACCGGACCTACGTCGAGCGGGTCGCGGGGTTCACCGTCGCCGCGGTCGTCCATTCCGGAGCGGAGGCACTGCGGTTCTTCGAGCGTGACACGGCCGATCTGGTCCTGCTCGACTTCTACCTGCCCGACACGCACGGCCTGGCGGTGTGCCGGGCGCTGCGGGCGGCCGGCAACCCGGTCGACGTCATCGCGGTGACCTCCGCGCGCGACCTGGCGGTGGTCAAGGCCGCGGTGTCGGTCGGGATCGTGCAGTACCTCATCAAGCCGTTCACGTTCGCGTCGCTGCGGGACAAACTCGAACGGTACGCGAAGTTCCGGGAAAGCTTCGGCGAAGCGGGCGACGTGCTGGGACAGTCCGAGGTGGACCGGGCGTTGGCGGCGCTGCGCTCGCCGGTCGCGACCGCGCTGCCGAAGGGGATGAGCGGGCAGACACTGGACGCGGTGGTCGCCGCATTACGGGACGAACCGGACGGGCTGTCCGCGGGTGCGGCCGCCACGGCGACCGGCGTGTCCCGGGTGACCGCGCGGCGGTACCTGGAATACCTCGCCGACAACGGACTCGCCCGGCGAGAGCCGCGATACGGACAGGTCGGGCGTCCGGAGGTTTGGTACCGGGCGGTGACCTGACTGACGCTACGATCCGCGGCATGAGCCAGCCTTACCAGCAGCAGCAGCCGCAGCCACGGTTCCCGATCCTGCTGTCCACCATGAATGATCTGCCGGGCTACCGGGTCGTGCGCGTGTACGGCGAGGTGTTCGGGCTGACAGTGCGCAGCCGCAACATGTTCTCCACCATGGGCGCCGGCTTCAAGGCGATGGCCGGCGGTGAGCTGAAAGGCCTGTCGAAGCTGCTGTCCGATTCACGCCACGAAGCGCTGGGGCGGCTTTGTCAGGAGGCGATGGCCTTCGGTGCCAACGCCGTGCTGAGCATGCGCTTCGACTGCAACGAAATCGCCCAGACGGCGAGCGAGATCGCCGCCTACGGCACGGCCGTGTACGTGGTGCCCGACGGGACCGATCCCGGCGCGCAGCAGGCCGCGCAGCAAGCGCCGCAGCAGCAGTACCAGCAGCAGCCACAGGGCCAGCAGCAACAGTACCCGCAGCAGTGACCCGACCGCCTCGGCGCGGTCGGACCGCGTCGAGGCGATCAGCGCAATTATGACAACGTGCAAATGATCCATTACTCGAATTAATTGATCTGTGTCATATCGCACCGGGTCTTCACAATCCCCTCTTTCGGTTCGTACCGTGCTACGTGCTCTTGTGGCAACCAGTGATCTGCCCCCGAAAGATCGCGGCCGCAAGACACCCCGCAATTTGTGGTTTCCCCCGACCACGCGGCGGTGTGAAGCGAAAGGAAATACCCGACGTGGGACGTCACAGTCGTATCCCGGAAGCGAAGTCCAGTCGAAAGATCCTCCGCGCGAGCGTGACCACGGCGGTTCTGGCCGCCGCCGTCGCCGGCGCCACCGGCCCGGCGCTCGCGAGCACGGCCGCTCCCGCCCCGAGTTCCCCCGCGGTCGCGCCCTCCTCGGTCGCCGGCACCAGCGTGGCGGCCACCGCGCTGCGCAGCGCGCTGACCCAGCAAGGCAAGCCCTACGTGTGGGGTGCCGCCGGCCCGAACGCCTACGACTGCTCGGGCCTGGTCCAGTGGGCCTTCAAGCAGGCCGGCGTGAACCTCCCGCACAGCTCGCGGATGCAGTCCACCCTGGGCGCCCCGGTTGCACTTTCCCAGCTGCAGCCGGGTGACCTGGTCTTCTTCTACACCCCGGTCGGTCACGTCGCCATCTACGTGGGTGATGGCAAGGTCGTGCACGCCAGCACCTCCGGCCAGCCGGTGAAGATCTCCCCGTTGGCCGGCATGCCTTTCCACAACGCACGCCGGATCTGACCGGCGTCACACTCCATCCAGGTAGGCGTCGGCCCATTTCGGCCACGGACGGAATTCCTCGGGAATCCACTCGAGGAGCGCGGCCGTCGCGCCGGGGATGCCCAGGCGGTGCACGGGATCGGGTTCCAGCAGGCCCACCATCATCGCCGGGTGCGAGCTCGCGGCCGGGTCCGGCCGGTGGCCGGTCACGACCGTGTGGAGGGTCGCCCCGACCCCGTAGACGTCCATTTTCGGTGACACCGTCAGGCATGCCTCCTGCTCGGGGGAGGTGAAGCCGCGGGTGCCGATCGGCCGTCCCGGTGGTTGGGGCGACCCGATCGCGCGGGTACTGCCGAAGTCGATGAGAATCGGCTTTCCGTCCCGCACCACGACATTGGCGGGCTTGACATCCAGGTGCGCCAGGCCTTCGGCGTGCACGGCCGCCACCGCGGACAGCAGCTGCACACCGAGCAGGGCCGCCTCGGCCGCCGGGAGAAGACCGACGTCGTCGAGGACGTCGTCCAGATCCGGCCCGTCGATGTACTCGAAAAGCAAGTAGGGTAAGGATTCTCCGGTGCCGTCCACGATGAGGCGTGGGAGCCCGGGATGCGGTGGACCGGACAACGCGGCGACCTCGCGCCGCAACGATTTCACCGCGCGCGGGTGGTCGCACATGTGCGGCCGGGGCAGTTTCAGCACGGCCGGGCACCACAGACGGACCGACCACACGAGCCACGCCTCGCACCTCCAGCCCACGCCGAGGCGGCGCACCGCGCGGGTGCCGCCGGGGAACTCGTCACCCTCCGCGGTGTCCCAGACCGGTTCACCGTCGTCGTCGACGGTAAGAGCGCTCATGAGCCATACTCCCCGATGAGCCTGGCGACCCGCGCCGGAACGCGGGCCACCAGGCGATCGACATCAGAATCAGCAGCGCGACCGGCTGGTACGGCTGGTACGACTCGTCCGGCTGGTGTGCCTACCGTGCTTGTGCCCGTGCTTGCGGTAGGACATCGGGCCTTTGATCAGCAGCATGAGGTTCACCCCCTCTCCTGTTCTGTGGCGATCGTGTGGGGTCCCGGTCGAGCACGACCACCCGGTCGGCGATGGCCGCCAGGTCCCGGTCGTGCGTGACGATGAGTACGGTGCGCTGCGCCGTCGCGCCACGAATGGCCTGGACGACGGTCGCGGAGGACGTCGGGTCCAGCGAGGCGGTCGGTTCGTCCAGCAGCACCAACGGTGCGTCCGACACCGCGGCCCTGGCCAGTGCGACTCGGCGCCGCTGCCCGCCGGACAGCCGCACGCCCCCTTCGCCCAGTGCGGTGTCGTATCCCTCGGGCAGGGTGTCCACGAACTCGTCGACCAGCGCCTGCCGTCCCGCCTCCTCGACCGCGTCCCGGTCCGCGGTCGCGGCACCGAACGCGATGTTCTCCGCGACTGTCGCGTCCAGGAGCCACGGATCCTGTGGCACGAAGGCGATCCGCTGCCGCAAGCTGTGCCGCCGGAGATCGCGGATGTCCATCCCGTTGACCACGATCCGGCCGCTGTCCACGTCGTAGAGCCGGAGTAACAGGTGCAACAGGGTGCTCTTGCCGGCGCCGCTGCGGCCCAGCAGGCACACGGTGTCGCCGGCGTGAATGACCAGATCGAAGTCCCGCAGCACCGGATTCCCGGGCTCGTAGGCGAAACCGACGCCGGCGAACCGGACTTCGCTGATCCGAAGGGGGGCCGGCCGCGCCCAGGGTGCGTCCGACACCGATTCGGAGGCGGTCATCACCTCGTCGACGCGCTTGGCGCTCGCACCGGCCTTGGCCAGCACCGACGACAGGCGCGTCAAGCTGCGGACCGGGGAGTACATGTCCCCCAGGTAGGCGAGGACAACCAGCAGGTCACCGGTGCTCAGGGAACCGGACAGCACACTGCGGCCACCGATCACCAGAACCAGCCCGGCGCCGAGCGACAGCACGATGTCGGCGATCGGGCTCCAGCGAGCCGAGACCGAGGCTGCCTTGACCTCGGTCTCCCGCAAGCGGCGGTTGGGCCGCGCGAACAGTTCACGGGCCCGGTCGCCGCGGCCGAAAGCCTGCACGGCGCGAACGTTGCGCAGCAGGTCGTTCGTCAGCGCACTCAGGTTTCCCCAAGCCTCGCGCGCGTCGTGCTGCGCACGACGGACCCGGCGCCGTTGCCGCGCCGCGAGGACCACCAGCAGCGGCAGGACGGCGAGTCCGACCAGCGCCAGGCCCGGATCGAACAGGGCGAGCACGACGAGGACGACCAGCAGTACGAAGGTGTCCGGGATCAGGATCGTCGCCACCGCCACGATCGCGGCCAGCATCCGTCCCACGTCACTGGTCAGCCGGGACAGCAGTTCGCCGCTGGGCATTCGGTCGTGCCACCGCAGGGACAGCTCCATCGTGTGCTCGAAAACCGATTCCCGTAGGCCGGCTCCGATGCCTTCGGCCGCTCGTTGCGCGGAAACCGTCGAGGCAAGGTTCAGCGCGCCGGCGAGCACACTCAGCAGGACCGTCGCAGCACCGGCCAGCACCAGAACGGTGCCCGGTGGAAAGCGGTTGAGCCACGACAGCACCCCGGTCGCCGGCTTCCCGCCGATCGCGTGGTCGACCGCGAGTGCCAGCGGCCACGGGCGGAGCAGGGACACCCCGGCGCCGAACAGTTCCAGTACCGACGTCGCCGCCAGCGCGGGCAGATGTGGCCGAGCCACCGGCGCCGCAACGGCGAGGGCGTGTGGAAGCGCTATCCGGCGCCGCCTTCTGAGGGGCGGGCTCGGGTCGTCACCGAGGTACTCGCGTCGTACGCCGGTTGTTACCATGAGCCCGCTCCCCACCTCGCTGCTCCCTCAGCGATCCGGCCACACTACATCCGGGCCAATATCGACTGAACCCCTTTCGGAGAACGAATTTTCGGGCGTGGGAACAAGTATCCCTTGTGGACAGTGAACCATACTCGAGGTCCATCGGACTCGCCGTTCCCGGATGGGTGCCCCGGTGCCGAAGAGGCGAAGGTCAGTCTTCGGACAAAAGTGACAGCCGATCGGGGGTGGCCGGCGGCGTCTCTGCGTGGTGGCCGGTAGGGAGGTGTCCTACGGTTGGGACAGCGGGCGACATCGAGCGCGGCAGCGGGCGTTCCGATGCCGCGGATTCGCTCCGGCCAACAGAAAGATGTCGAAAGCGGCAGCCGTAGTCGTCGGTCAGCGCGCAACGGGGCACCCGCAGATGCCGCAAGGCTCCTTGGTTCGCGAACGAGGAGCTGCTCGCCGATATCGGTGATCAGCCCGCGGAAACGCGGCAACATCGCGCGAAAACATCCCGCGAACCGATCACCGGGCGCCTTCGGCAGGTCAGTTCGAGCGGCACGTCGCCCGGGCGTGCCGGGGCAGCGTCATCGGCCCGGCGAATTGGCCGAACCACGCGGATCGGCGCCCAGCCCCGCGCCGGGCGGGGGAGCGGCCAGGGCGTCATAGTGTTCGTGCCACGGGGAGGCGCAGGCGTGCGCCTCCACAAGGATTGGACCAGGGAGAGGAACCGCTACATGGCCAAGATCGCGATCAGCACGGAGAACGCCCCTGAACCGGTGGCGAACTACTCGCCCGCCGTCCGCAAGGGCAACATTCTCCAGCTGGCCGGGCAGGTCGCGGTGGACCCGAAGACGAGCGAGCCCGTAGGCACGACGGTCGGTGCGCAAACGCGACAGGTCTTCGCCAACCTGGATGCCGTACTCGCCGAGGCCGGCGCCGGGTGGGACGACGTGGTGATGGTCCGTGCGTACCTGACCGACACCGGCCACTTCGCGGAGTTCAACGAGGTCTACAACCAGCTGGTCGGCGAGCCCTACCCCGCGCGCACGACGGTTTACGTCGGGCTACCGGCGGGTCTCCTCGTGGAGATCGACCTGCTGGCGGTGGTGGACTGACCGGGCGCGGACGAGCGCCGGACCGCGCAGGCTTCGGATCGGCCCGTCACCTCTGGAAAGTCCGTACCGGGCTCGGCGCGGAACAAGGTGTCCGGCCGTGCGGGGCAGTGAGCCGGTGAGGTCCGATGGCCGTCACCCCCGTGCGCTCCGCAGGGTGTTGGTCAGTACACCGGGCCGGTGTACTTCTCGCCCGGGCCCTGGCCGGGCGCGTCCGGCACCGTCGACGCTTCGCGGAAGGCCTTCTGTAGTGTCTGCAAGCCGTCCCGCAGGGGAGCGGCGTGCACACCGAGATACTCCGCCGAAGCGGTGACCAGGCCGGCCAGCGCCGTGATCAGGCGGCGGGCCTCGTCGAGGTCGCGATGCGGACTGTTGTCGGGGTCCTCGTCGGCGAGGCCGAGGCGTTCGGCCGCCGCGGACAGCAGCATCACCGCGGCCCTGCTGATGACCTCGACGCTGGGGATGTCCTGCAGGTCGCGGACGGGCTGGGAAATATCGTCCGGGCCGGGCGCGTTGGAACCGTCGTCAAGCACGTCTGGTACCCTTCCACGTGCGACCAGTCCCCGAGGAATCGGGGGCGGCAAGTGGAGCCCCGCTCCCACCCGAGTCGCCGCACGAGGCGGCCGGGTCCGGTCCCGCCACCGGCTATGGCTGGTGGTGGCGGAACGTTCGGCACAGCTGTCGGACGTGATCGGAAAGCTGGGCCCCGAATCCCGGGCGGACACGCCAGGGACGGGGCCCGCGGTATGTGGGCACCAGGTCGAGCAGGCTAGACAACACACCTCGGACCAAGGAGGCCACATCAGCTCCGAGACACGCATCAACGAACGCATCCGCGTTCCCGAGGTCCGGCTCGTCGGACCGAACGGGGAACAGGTCGGCATCGTCCGGATCGAGGATGCGCTCAGGCTCGCCCAGGAAGCGGATCTCGACCTCGTCGAGGTCGCCCCGCAGGCGCGCCCGCCGGTCTGCAAGCTCATGGACTACGGCAAGTTCAAGTACGAGAGCGCGCAGAAGGCCCGCGAGTCACGCCGTAACCAGCAGCTCACCGTCATCAAAGAGCAGAAGCTGCGCCCGAAGATCGACCAGCACGACTACGAGACGAAGAAGGGCCACGTGTCCCGCTTCCTCTCGGCCGGTAACAAGGTCAAGGTGACCATCATGTTCCGCGGTCGTGAGCAGTCGAGGCCGGAGCTGGGTTTCCGGCTGCTGCAGAAGCTCGCCGAGGACGTGTCCGAGCTCGGTTACGTAGAGGCGTCCCCGAAGCAGGACGGCCGCAACATGATCATGGTGCTGGCGCCGCACAAGAACGCCAAGCCCAAGCCGAAGGTCAAGGAACCCGTCGAGACCTGACGCCAACCGCGACCGACGCAGTTCGCAGCACACCGGAAATCCGGTGTGCTGCACCATGAAAGAGAGCACGAAAATGCCGAAGATGAAGACGCACAGCGGGACCTCGAAGCGGATTCGGGTCACCGGCACGGGCAAGCTTCGCCGTCAGAAGGCGGGTCGCCGCCACCTGATGGAGAAGAAGTCGAGCCGCGTCACCCGCCGTCTGGAGGGCACCGGCGAGGTCGCCAAGAACGACGTCGGCCGGGTCAAGCGGCTGCTCGGCCGCTGAAGCCTCTCCTCTTCCGCCGTAAACCCCGGGGCGCCCGGTCACCAGCCGTCGCCCCCTGAGATCGACAGGACGGACCCGTGGCACGCGTCAAGCGGGCGGTCAACGCCCAGAAGAAGCGTCGCGCAACTCTCGAACTGGCCAGCGGTTACCGCGGCCAGCGCTCGCGGCTGTACCGCAAGGCGAAGGAGCAGATGCTCCACTCGCTCAACTACGCCTACCGGGACCGCCGTGCCCGCAAGGGTGACTTCCGCCAGCTGTGGATCACCCGCATCAACGCGGCCGCGCGGCAGAACGGCGTGACCTACAACCGCTTCATCCAAGGCCTCAAGGCCGCTGGTGTCGAGGTCGACCGCAAGATCCTCGCGGACCTCGCCGTGAACGACCCCGCGGCGTTCACCGCGCTGGCCGAGCTGGCCAAGCAGCACGTGACGACCGGGCCGAGCGACGAGAAGAAGTCGGCCTGAGCAAGCACGCACCGACCCGGCCCGGGGCGGCTCCGTTCACCGAGCGGACTCCCCGGGTCGTCGCTGCGCGGCGGCTGACCCGGCGCGCGGAGCGCGACCAGACAGGCCGGTTCCTGGCCGAGGGTGCCAACGCAGTCGGCGCCGCCCTGGCCCGTGATCCCGGCGCGGTGCACGAGCTGTTCGTCACCGAGCGCGCCGCCCAGGCCTACCCGGACCTGGTCACCGGTGCGCGGGAGGCGGGCGTTCGTGTCTCGCCGATCACCGATCGCGCCGCGGCCGGACTCTCGGAAACCGTGACGCCGCAAGGCATCGTCGCGGTCTGCTCGTTGCTCGACCGGTCCCTTGAGGGCCTGCTCGGCCGCACCGCCAGGCTGGTCGCCGTGCTGGACGGCGTGGCCGACCCCGGCAACGCCGGCACCGTCATCCGGGTGGCCGACGCCGCCGGGGCCGACGCGGTCATCCTCACCGGCGACAGCGTCGACCCGCACAACGGCAAGTGCGTCCGCGCTTCCGCGGGCAGTCTGTTCCACCTCCCTCTCACGCGCGTGCGCGACACCGCCGCCGCACTCGCCGCCTGCCGTGCGGCCGGGCTTCGCCTGCTCGGCGCGCACGGTTACGCCGAAACCGAACTGGGGGCCATCGACGCCGCGGTCCCGACGGCCTGGGTCTTCGGCAACGAGGCCCACGGGCTCTCGCCCGAGGTGCTGGCCGCGGTGGACGTTCCGGTGCGCATTCCGCTCTACGGTGCGGCGGAGAGCCTCAACCTGGCCACGGCGGCGGCCGTGTGCCTCTACACCAGCGCGATGGCCGCTCGTCGTCCGGCCGGGTGACGAGCGGGTGCCGGATCGCGATCGCCTAGAATTCACCGGTAATCGTCACGTGTGCGTGTCGCACGGCGGATCCCGTCCAGCGGACACCGAGGAGTTATGTCCGGAGCCACCGAGAAGCAGGACCTGACACCGGCCGAGGCCACCTCGCCCGAGACACTGGGGGCGGCGGTGAAGCACGCCGAGGCCGAGTTCCAGGTCGCCGGCGACCTGGACGCCCTGGGCGCGGTGAAGCCGGCCCACCTGGGTGACCACTCGCCGCTGATGCTCGCCCGGCGCGCCATCGGCTCGCTGTCCAAGCAGGAGAAGGCCGAGGTCGGCAAGCGCGTCAACGAGGCGCGGCAGGCCATCCAGTCCGCGTTCGATTCGCGGCGGGCCACGCTGCTGGCCGAGCGTGACGAACGGGTCCTGCGTGAGGAGGCCGTGGACGTCACCCTTCCGTGGGACCGGATCCCGCGCGGCGCGCGGCACCCGCTCACCACGGTGAGCGAGCGGATCGCGGACGTGTTCGTCGCGATGGGGTGGGAGGTCGCGGAAGGTCCCGAGCTGGAAGCCGAGTGGTTCAACTTCGACGCGCTCAACTTCGCGAAGGACCACCCGGCGCGGCAGATGCAGGACACCTTCTACGTCGGCGAGCCGGGCTCCGGACTGGTGCTGCGCACCCACACCTCGCCGGTGCAGGCTCGCACGCTGCTGCACCGCGACGTGCCGGTGTACGTCGTCTGCCCCGGACGCACCTACCGCACCGACGAGCTGGACGCCACCCACACGCCGGTGTTCTCGCAGGTCGAGGGCCTCGCGGTGGACAAGGGCATCACCATGGCCCATCTCAAGGGCACCTTGGACGCGTTCGCGCGCGCGATGTTCGGTGAGAAGTCCCGGACCCGGCTGCGCCCGCACTTCTTCCCCTTCACCGAGCCCTCGGCCGAGGTCGACGTGTGGTTCGAAGAGAAGGCCGGCGGCCCGGGCTGGGTCGAGTGGGGTGGCTGCGGCATGGTGCACCCGAACGTGCTCCGCGCGTGCGGCGTCGACCCCGATGTCTACTCCGGCTTCGCGTTCGGCATGGGCATCGAGCGGACCCTGCAGTTCCGCAACGGCATCCCCGACATGCGCGACATCGTCGAGGGCGATGTCCGCTTCACCCTTCCCTTCGGAACGGAGGCCTAAGTGCGAGTCCCCGTCAGCTGGCTGCTCGAGCACCTGGATGCCGGCGAGGTCGGACCGCAGGAGCTGGCCGAGGCCTTCATCCGGATCGGCATCGAGGTGGACGAGGTCCGCTCGCTCGACCAGGTGACCGGCCCGCTCGTGATCGGCCGCGTCGCCGAGATCGAGGAGCTGACCGGCTTCAAGAAGCCGATCCGGTTCTGCCGGGTCGACATCGGTGAGGAGGCCTCCGAGGACGAGCCCACGGAGAACGAGGGCCCGTCCGGAATCCGCACTCGCGGCATCGTCTGTGGCGCCACCAACTTCGCCGAGGGTGACCTGGTGGTCGTCGCGCTGCCTGGCGCCGTGCTGCCCGGACCGTTCGAGATCGCCTCCCGCAAGACGTACGGCCGGATCAGCGACGGCATGATCTGCTCGGCCCGCGAGCTGGGCCTGGGCGACGACCATACGGGCATCCTGGTGCTGCCGCCGTCGACGGCGGGCCCGGGCGACTCCGCCCACGAGGTCCTCGGGCTCGGCGACACGGTGCTGGAGCTGACGCCGACCCCCGACCGCGGCTACGCGCTGTCGGTCCGCGGGCTGGCGCGTGAGCTGGCCGCCGCGCTCGATGTGGGTTTCGGTGACCCGGCCGCGCTCGACCTGCCCGCCGCGGAGGGTGAAGCCTGGCCGGTCGAGATCGACGACCCCAGCGGCTGCGACCGGTTCGTCGTCCGCCGGGTGACGGGCCTCGACGCCGGTGCCCCGACCCCGTGGTGGATGCGCCGGCGCCTGCTGCTGGCCGGGATCCGGTCGATCTCGCTGGCCGTCGACGTCACCAACTACGTGATGCTCGAACTCGGTCAGCCGTTGCACGCGTGGGACACGGCGTCGCTGCGCGGCGGCCTGGTTGTCCGGCGTGCCAAGCCTGAGGAGAAGCTCACCACTCTGGATGACGTGGAGCGCACCCTCGACGCCGACGACGTGGTGATCGCCGACGAACGTGGCGCGGTCTCGCTGGCCGGCACCATGGGCGGCGCGAGCACCGAGATCAGCACCGAGAGCACGGACGTCCTGATCGAGGGCGCTCACTGGGATCCGCCGTCGATCAGCCGCACCGCGCGGCGCCACAAGCTGTTCTCCGAGGCCGCCAAGCGTTTCGAGCGCTTCACCGACCCGCAGATCTGCGCGGCCGCGGTCGAACGGGCGTCCCGGTTGCTGCGCACCTACGGCGACGGCAGCATCCAGCCCGGCCGCACGGACGTCGGCGCGGTTGAGCCGGCGGCTCCCATCACCATGCCCATCAGCCTGCCCGACCAGATCGCCGGCGTTCGCTACGAGCGTGGTGTGACCGTCCTGCGGCTCAACCAGGTCGGCTGCAAGGTGACGGTCGGTGCGGGTGACGACGGCACCGCCCTGGTCACCGCCACCCCGCCGAGCTGGCGCGGTGACCTCAAGCAGCCCGCCGACCTGGTCGAGGAGGTGCTGCGGCTGGAGGGTTACGACAGCATCCCTTCGGAGCTGCCCACCGCCCCGGCCGGCACCGGCCTCACCGCGGGCCAGCGGCGCCGGCGCACCGTGTCGCGTGCCCTGGCGGAGGCGGGTTACGTCGAGGTGCAGCCGTTCCCCTTCGTGGGGGAGTCGGTGTGGGACGCGTTCGGACTCCCCGCCGACGATGTGCGCCGCAAGACCGTGACGGTGCAGAACCCGCTCGAGGCGGACAAGGACCGGATGGCCACGACGCTGCTGCCCGGGTTGCTGGAGACGTTGCAGCGTAACGCTTCCCGCGGGTTCAAGGACCTCGCGCTGTTCCACATCGGACAGGTCGTGCTCCCCGGCGCGAGCCCGGTTCCGATGCCCGAGCTCGGCGTCACCGGTCGCCCGTCGGACAAAGAGCTGGCGCAGCTGGAGGCGGCGGTGCCCGCCCAGCCCCAGCACGTCGCCGTGGTGCTCGCCGGGCAGCGAGAACACGCCGGCTGGTGGGGCAAGGGTGAACAGGCCGGCTGGGCGGACGCCGTCCAGGCCGCGCGTCTCGTCGGCCAGGCCGCCGGTGTCGAGCTTCGCGTCCGCAACGCCGAGCTGGCGCCGTGGCATCCCGGCCGGTGCGCCGAACTCCTGGTCGGCGACTGGCCGGTCGGTCACGCCGGTGAGCTGCACCCCAAGGTGATCGAGGCACTGGGCCTGCCCAAGCGGACGGTCGCGATGGAGCTCGACCTCGACGCGATCCCGTTGCAGGAGCGCAGGCCGGCCCCGGCGATCTCGCCGTACCCGCCGGTGCTGCTCGACGTCGCGCTCGTCGTCGACGCCAAGGTGCCTGCCGCCGATCTGGCCGAGGCCCTGGTGTCCGGTGGCGGCGACCTGCTCGAGGACACTTCGTTGTTCGACGTCTACACCGGTGACCAGCTCGGTGCGGGCAAGCGGTCGCTGGCCTATAAGCTGCGTTTCCGCGCCGCGGATCGCACGCTCACGGTGGACGAGGCGACGGAGGCGCGCGACGCGGCCGTGGCCGAAGCGGGCTCGCGCTACGGCGCGGAGTTGCGCGCCTGACACGACGATCAGCCGCCGAGGTGTTTGAGCGCCTCCCGCACTGACAACGGCGACAGTGCGGGATGCGCGTCGACAAAGGCGCGCACCCAGTCCGGCGCCGTACGCGAAAAGTCGCGCAACGCCCAGCCGATTCCCTTGCGCAGGAAGAAGTCGGGGTCGGTCTGGTTGGCCTCGATCACGTCGGCCAGCAGCTCGCGGTCGGTGTCCTCTTTGGACCCCACCTGGCAGATCACCGCGCTCCGGCGCCGCCACTTGTCCGCGTCGCGCGCCCACCGGCGCATCAGCGGCGTGACGCGGCCCGGATCGGCCCGCCGGATCGGCCCGATCCGGCGGATGGCGATCTCGTCGACGTAGTCCCACCAGGCTCCCGTGACGATCATTTCCTCGTAGAGCGGCACCAGCGTGTGGTCCTGCCAGCGCGCGTAGGCCCGGTGCCCCGTCAGGTCGATCGCCAGGTATCGCTCCTCGCGGAAGGCCGCGTTCCGCCACAGCTCCCGGACCGCGGCGACGAAGGACTCCCGGTCCGGGAGGGGATGCTCGCCGAACACCCGCCGGGCCAGCCTCGCCCGCTCCGGTTTGGGCACCCCACGGAAGTCCATCGCCGACTTCATGTACCGGCGCATCCGCACCGCCTTCGCCGGATCGGACACATCCTCGAGCCCCGAACGTGCGGCCTGGACCAGTTCGTCCACTTCGTCCATTCGACGTTCCTTCCCCGTCGGGTGCTATCCCGGATCCTGCCGCGAGTCGGCTGGCGGAAAGAACCGGGATCCATGATCTTGTGGTGAGATCCTGACCGCCCAATCGACGAGAAGGAGCACTGTGAGCAAGCTCGTGCCCGCGATCCTCGCGGCCGGCGCGCTGGTGAGCTGCCTGGTGGTCGCGCCTGCGGCCGCAGCACCCCCGCCTCCGGCGTTCACACCCGCCCCGATCAGCTGGGGAGCGTGCGAATCGAGCGGCCTGGTCCGCGCCGGCGCCGAATGCGGCTACCTCGAGGTGCCACTGGACTACCAGGATCCCTTGGGCGCGAAGATCTCGCTCGCGGTTTCGCGGGTGCGTCACACCGGCGCCGACTACCAGGGCGTGATGCTCGTCAATCCCGGCGGTCCAGGCGGCTCCGGTCTGGGGCTGTCGGCGCTCGGCCGGGCCGTGCCCAAAGGGGCCGGTGACTCCTACGACTGGATCGGATTCGATCCGCGCGGCGTGGGGTCGAGCCGGCCCGCGCTGTCGTGCGATCCCGGGCAGTTCGGCTACGACCGCCCCGCCTATGTGCCGGCCACTCCGGAGCTGGAACGGACCTGGCTCGACACCTCCCGCGACTACGCCACCGCGTGCCAGAAGAACGGCCCGCTGCTCCAGCACATGCGCACCACCGACGTCGCACAGGACCTGGACAGCCTGCGCCAGGCGCTGGGTGCCGAGCAGATCAACTACTACGGTTTCTCCTACGGCACCTACCTCGGCCAGGTGTACGCGACCGGTTATCCGCAACGCGTGCGGCGGATGGTGCTGGACAGCAACGTCGATCCGCGAAAAGTCTTCTACCGGGCCAACCTTGATCAGGATGTCGCCTTCGACCGCAACATCAAGGTCTATTTCGGCTGGATCGCCCGGCACGACGACGTGTACCACCTCGGCACGACGGCCGACGCCGTCGAGGACCTGTGGTACGCCCAGCAGCATGACCTGGCCGCCGCCCCGGCCGGAGGCGTGATCGGCTCGGACGAGTGGACCGACATCTTCCTGCAGGCCGGGTATTACCAGTCCACCTGGGAGGAGCTGGCGATGGCCTTTGCCGGCTGGGTCCACCAGCGCGACTGGCAGACGCTCAAGACCCGCTACGACCGGACGAACTCGCCGGGCGACGACAACGGGTTCGCGGTCTACAACGCGGTGCAGTGCACCGACGCCCCGTGGCCGCGGAACTGGACCACCTGGAAGTCGGACAACTGGATCACCTACGCCAAGGCGCCGTTCGAGACGTGGGGCAACGCCTGGTACAACGCGCCGTGCCGCACCTGGCCGGTGCCGGCAGGCAGGCCGGTGAGCGTGGACGGCCGTCACGTTCCGGGCGTCCTGCTCATCGGCGAGGAGTTCGACGCGGCCACCCCGTTCGCCGGAAACCTCGAGGTGCGCAGGCGGTTCCCGCAGTCGAGCCTGATCGGCGAGCCGGGCGGCACCACCCACGCCGGCTCGCTCTCGGGAAACGCCTGCGTCGACGACCGGATCGCGGACTACCTCGCCACCGGCGCGCTTCCGGCCCGACAGAAGGGTGATCGCCCGGACGCCATCTGCGACCCACTGCCCGAACCGGTGCCGGAAGGCGCGACCGCGCGCACGGATCAGGCCCGCCAGGGACAGCCGGCCGAGTTGAGCGATGTCCCGCGCGCGGTGGTGCGCTAGCGGCTTCGGGGCGTTCATCGGCTCGCCCGGTCCGCCGAGATGAGCCCGGTGATCGGCTCGGGAACAAGGCCGTACCGCGCGGTGAGCCGCGGATAGCAGCGGAGCAGGCTGCCTGCGTCGAGCGCGGGCCGTTCGCCCGGCGGTGATCCCTGCGGGCCGACCGGGCCGAGGATGGTCGCGATCGACTCCGCGCAGGCGGTGGCGACCTCGCCGGCCCCTGGCGGCGCGAGCACCCGGTGGGCGAGCCCGGCGAGTTCACCCGATCGCGTGATCTCGAGCGGGTCCGCGGGGAGTCCGGCAAGCGTGTCGGGGTCCACCAGGATCCTGCGGTAGGCGCGTCTGCCGTGCAGGACGAGCCAGCAGACGGCGTCGCGCAGCTGGGCGGGACCGGCGCCCCCCAGCATCAGGCCGAACGCCGTCCAGACGTCCCACCGGCAGGCGCGCAGGTGGACGCGCCGGAAGTGGTGGTGGAACCGGATCACGTCCAGCCCCGCCCATGCGCGCAGCAACTCGCTGATCTCGGTGACCGACCGCCCGGTGACGAGGCGCCAGAACTGGTGTTCCCTCATGTCTCCCCCAGTGCTCAGTGATGAGGTGGACCACGTTAGGCGGGGGGTCCGACAATTCCGGTCCGCGATCGCCTCGCGACGCCCGGTGACCCGAAATTGATGCTCCTATGGGCTGTCAAGCGGTTTGGAGCCATTGGCGGTAGTTGTGGGCGAGTTGGTCGTCGCGGCGGGTGCCTCGTTCGAGGTTGCTGTCATGCTGGGTAGTGCCTTCCGTCATCGATCGGACAGGTCGACGCCGGTCGGGCGAGCAGACAGGACAGGAATGAGACGCTTGCCAGGCTCTTATTAGGTCATGTCCGCCCGGCCGGCGAGCGGGGCCCCGACCGCCGGACGAACCAATTCAAGGTCAGACCAGCAGGCCGACAGTCAGTGGGAGAGCCACAGCGACCGGGGTGTTTTCATCATTCCTGTCGGTGGGGTTCGTTAGCGTGCCGGGCATGAGCATCATCGAAGAGCACCGGAGCACCGTCCGGGCAGGTAACACCACCTTTTCCATCGAGGTCGCAGCGCTGCCGGGCGGCGACCCTGACCTCGGCGGCGAGCGCCTGATGATCAGGATCGGCGCCGCCGGAGCCGAGGGCGAACCCGTCGCCGACGGGCAGGTCGAGGTGAGCGCCGGTGCGGCGGAGACGCTCGGTTCGGTGCTGTCGGAGACGCTGCGACATCATGCCGCCCTCGCCGATCCGGGCGGGCGAAGAGCGCGTGACCGTCCGGCCAGCCAAGGGCGCCCGTGGACCCCGGAGCTCGATGCCGAGCTCGAGCACCGGTGGATCGCGGGGGAGAGCGTGGCCGACATCGCCCGCGAGCTGGGCCGTAGTCCCGGTGGCATCCGAGCCCGGTTGCCGCGGGTGGGCTGCGATCCGGAGCGTCGCGGTGAGTACCTGCCCGACCCGCCGAGCATGCGGACTGCCGTGCCGGGGAGTGGTGATGCTGCCTGAATGGAGTTTCCGCCGGAGGCGGCAGGAACCCGCGGATCGGCGTCCGACCCGGCCTGGCAGGGGGCCGCGAATCCCGCGCCGGGACCGGAGCCGGCGCGGACGCAGACTCAGTCCGGTGCCTGGGGCGCCGAGCAGGGTCGGATGCCGCGGGCGCGATCGACATGCGGAGGACGGCTGCCGGGGGTGACGATGACAGCTGACCGCTGACGTCCGCGCGCCCTGGTCGGTGTGACTCCGCCCGAACTCGTTTGATTGATCTTCCGTCGCAATGCATAATCATTCGTATGACGGTGAAGGTCGCGGTGGCCGGGGCGAGCGGGTACGCGGGCGGGGAAGCTCTCCGCCTGCTGCTCGCGCACCCTGAGGTCGAAATCGGTGCGGTGACGGCGGCGAGCAGCGCCGGCACCCCGCTGGGTCAGCATCAGCCCCACCTGGTCCCGCTGGCCGGGCGAATCCTGCAGGAGACCAGTGCCGACACGCTGGGTGGCCACGACGTGGTCTTCCTCGCGCTGCCGCATGGTCATTCAGCGGAGATCGCGGCCCAGCTCGGGCCGGACGTGCTGGTCGTCGACCTGGGCGCCGACCACCGGCTGATCAACGCGGCCGACTGGCAGCGCTGGTACGGCGGCGACCACGCCGGGACGTGGCCGTACGGCTTGCCCGAGCTGCCGGGTGCGCGTGAGAAGCTGGCCGGGACGAAGCGCATCGCCGTGCCGGGCTGCTTCCCGACCGGGGGCTCGCTCGCGCTGGCCCCGGCACTGGCTGCCGGGCTGGTGCGGCCGGAGGTGACGATCACGGCGGTGACCGGCACGTCCGGTGCGGGTAAGAGCCTCAAGCCGCACCTGCTCGGGTCCGAGGTGATGGGCTCGGCGAGCGCATACGGCGTAGGCGGTGCGCATCGGCACACGCCGGAGCTGGCCCAGAACCTCAGCTCGGTGGCCGGCGCGCCGGTGACGGTGTCGTTCACGCCGGTCCTCGCGCCGATGCCGCGCGGCATCCTCACCACGGCGAGCGCGCCGCTGGTGGACGAGACCGATACGGCGGCGCGTGCGGTGTACGAGAAGGCCTACGAGGCCGAGCCCTTCGTGCAGGTGTTGCCCGAGGGCAGCTGGCCCGTCACGTCGGCGACGCTGGGCTCGAACAACGTGCAGCTGCAGGTCGCGGTGGACGCGGACGCCGGACGACTGGTCGTCGTGGCCGCGATCGACAACCTGACCAAGGGCACCGCGGGCGGCGCCATCCAGTCCATGAACATCGCACTCGGTCTCCCGGAGACCACCGGCCTTTCGACCGTAGGAGTCGCACCGTGAGCGTGACCGGACCGAAGGGGTTCCGGGCTGCGGGCGTGGCCGCCGGGATCAAGGCATCCGGCACGCTGGACCTCGCGCTCGTCGTCAACGACGGGCCCGCGCAGACGGCCGCGGGGGTCTTCACCCGCAACGCCGTCCGGGCGGCGCCGGTGCTGTGGTCCCAGGAAGTGTTGCGGCACAAGCGGTTGCGTGCGGTCGTCCTCAACTCCGGCGGCGCGAACGCGGCCACCGGACCCGGCGGGTTCCAGGACACGCACGCCACCGCCGAGAAGGTCGCCGAACTGCTCGAGGTCGGCGCCATCGACGTGGCAGTGTGCTCGACCGGCCTCATCGGCGAGCGGCTGCCGATGCCGGCCGTGCTGTCCGGGGTGGACGCCGCGGTCAAGGCGCTCGACACAAGGGACGAGTCCGCCCTGGCGGCCGCCACCGCCGTCATGACCACCGACAGCAGGCCGAAGCAGACACTGCAGAGCCATGGCGGCTGGAGCATCGGCGGGTTCGCCAAGGGCGCGGGCATGCTCGCGCCGAACCTCGCCACCATGCTGTCCGTCCTGACCACCGACGCGGTCGTCGATCCGGACGCGCTCGACGCCGCCCTGCGGGCCGCCACGCGCCTCACCTTCGACCGGCTCGACGTGGACGGTGGCACGTCCACCAACGACACCGTCCTCGTCCTCGCCTCGGGCGCCAGCGGCATCACCCCCAGCCTGGACGAGTTCACCGACGTCCTCACCGCCGCCTGCCTGGACCTCGTCCAGCAGCTCCGGGCCGACTCCGAGGGCGTCACCAAGGAGGTCGACGTCGTCGTGCGCGGCGCGGCGAGCGAACAGGACGCCATCAACGTCGGCCGCACCGTCGCCGAGGACAACCTGGTCAAGACCGCGCTGTTCGGCTCGGACCCGAACTGGGGCCGCGTCGCGATGGCCGTCGGCCGCGCACAGGCCGAGGTCGACCCGGACACCCTGTCGATCACCATCAACGGCGTCACGCTGTTCGCGAGTGGCACCACCGCCGAGGACCGCTCCGCGGCCGACCTGTCCGGCCGCGCCATCGAGATCGTGATCGACCTGGGCATCGGTGCCAGCGAGGCCACGATCTTCACTACCGACCTGTCGCACGCCTACGTCGAAGAGAACAGCGCCTACTCATCATGACTCCTCCCGAACTGGTCGCGGCCGACGACCGGATGGCCACCGCGGCCGAGAAGGCCGGCGTGCTGATCGAGGCCCTGCCCTGGCTGCAGCGGTTCCACGGCGCCACCGTCGTCGTCAAGTACGGCGGCAACGCGATGATCGACGACGACCTCAAACGCGCCTTCGCGCAGGACATGGTGTTCCTTCGGCTGGCCGGCCTGCGCCCGGTCGTCGTGCACGGCGGCGGCCCGCAGATCACCGCGATGCTGGAACGAGTCGGGCTCGTCGGTGAGTTCAAGGGCGGCCTGCGCGTGACGACCCCGGAGACGATGGACATCGTGCGCATGGTCCTGGTCGGCCAGGTCAGCCGCGAGCTGGTCGGCCTGATCAACGCGCACGGCCCGTACGCGGTCGGCATCTCCGGCGAGGACGCGCAACTGTTCACCGCCGAGCGCAAGCAGGCCACTGTGGACGGTGAGGCCGTCGACATCGGCCTCGTCGGCGAGGTGGCCTCGGTCAACCCGGACGCGGTGCTGGACATCGTCAACGCCGGCCGTATCCCCGTAGTGTCCACGGTGGCCCCCGACGCGGACGGCGTGGTGCACAACGTCAACGCCGACACGGCGGCCGGTGCGCTCGCCGCGGCGCTCGACGCCGAGAAGCTCGTCGTGCTGACCGACGTCGAGGGTCTCTACGCCAACTGGCCGGACCGCTCGTCGCTGATCGACCGGATCCGCGTCGACCGGCTCGAGGAACTACTCCCGACGCTGGCCAGTGGCATGATCCCGAAGATGGAGGCCTGCGTGCGCGCGGTGCGCGGCGGCACCCGCCGCGCTCACGTCATCGACGGCCGCATCGCCCATTCGGTCCTGCTCGAGGTCTTCACCTCGCGCGGGATCGGCACCATGGTCCTCCCGGAACAGGAGTCCTGATGGACACGCTCACCTCCAATGTGGACGGCCGGCAGCACTGGCAGTCCGCGGTCATGGACAATTACGGCACCCCCAACCTCACTCTGGTGCGCGGCGAGGGCGCGTGTGTCTGGGATGCCGACGGCACCGAGTACCTCGACCTGGTGGGCGGCATCGCGGTCAACGCGCTGGGGCACGCGCACCCCGACATCGTGGCCGCGGTGACCGAGCAGATCACGAAGCTCGGCCACACTTCCAACCTGTACGTCAACCCGGTCGCGGTGGAGCTGGCCGAGGCGCTGCTCGACGTCGCCGGCCTGGCCGGGCAGGGCAAGGTCCTGTTCGTCAACTCCGGCGCGGAGGCCAACGAGGCGGCGCTCAAGATCACCAGGCTCACCGGCCGCACCAAGGTGGTCGCGTGCGAAGGTGCGTTCCACGGGCGCACCATGGGCTCGCTGTCGCTGACCGGGCAGCCCGGCAAGAGGCAGCCCTTCGAACCGCTGGTCCCCGGGGTCGTGCACGTCCCGTTCGGTGACGTGGACGCCCTGCGTGCCGCCGTCGACACCGACACCGCCGCCGTGTTCCTCGAGCCGATTCTCGGCGAGGGCGGCGTCATCCCGGCTCCCGACGGCTACCTCCAGGCCGCGCGGGAGATCACCAAGGCGACCGGCGCGCTGCTGGTGCTCGACGAGGTGCAGACCGGCATCGGCCGCACCGGTGACTGGTTCGCCTTCCAGCGGGCCGGGATCATCCCGGACCTCATCACGCTCGCCAAGGGCCTGGGCGGCGGTCTGCCGCTCGGGGCGGTCATCGGCGTCGGCGAGGCCGGCGACCTGTTCAAGCCGGGCCAGCACGGCACCACGTTCGGCGGCAACCCGGTGTGCTGCGCGGCCGGACTCGCGGTGCTGCGCGCGATCTCCCGCGACGGGTTGATCGACCACGTGTCCCGCGTGGGCAAGGACATCGCCGCGGGCGTGGAGGAGCTGGGCCACCCACTGGTGAAGGGCGTGCGCGGCGCCGGCCTGCTGATCGGCATCATGCTCGCCGAGCCGGTCTCGCCGGCCGTGGCCCAGGCCGCCCAGGCCGCGGGTTACCTGGTCAACCCGGTCGCACCCGACACCATCCGGCTGGCCCCGCCCCTGATCCTGAGCCAGGAGCAGGCCGGCGACTTCCTCACCGCGCTGCCCGGCGCGCTCGACTCCACCACGAAGGACTGACTGCCCGATGCCCCGCCACTTCCTGCGTGACGACGACCTGACGCCCGAGGAGCAGCTGGCCGTTCTCGACCTGGCCGCCGAGCTGAAGAAGGACCCGCTGTCCAACCGCGCGCTGGCCGGTCCCAAATCGGTCGCCGTGCTGTTCGAGAAGAACTCCACGCGAACCCGGCTGTCGTTCGAGGTCGGCATCGCCCAGCTGGGCGGTCACCCGATCATCGTGGACGGCCGGTCGATGCAGCTCGGCCGTGAGGAGACGATCGAGGACACCGCGCGGGTGCTCTCGCGTTACGTCGACGCGGTCGTCTGGCGCACGTTCGCCCAGCAGCGCATCGTCGCGATGGCCTCGGCGGCCTCGGTCCCGGTGGTCAACGCCCTGACCGACGAGTTCCACCCGTGCCAGGTGCTCGCGGACCTGCAGACGATCCGCGAGCGCAAGGGCACCCTCGCCGGGCTGACCCTGACCTACCTCGGTGACGGGGCCAACAACATGGCGCACTCGCTACTGCTGGGCGGTGTCACCGCGGGCTTGCACGTGCGGGTCGTGGCGCCGGAGGGTTTCCAGCCGGATCCGGACGTCGTGATCGACGCGAAGAAGCGCGCGGCCGAGACGGGCGGCAGCGTCGGCCTGTTCACCGAGCCGCGCGCCGCGGTGGCGGGCGCGGACGTCCTGGTCACCGACACCTGGACCTCGATGGGCCAGGAGAACGACGGCATGGACCGCGTCACGCCCTTCCGGAAGCTGCAGGTCAACACCGAGCTGCTGGCGGAGGCCGCGGACGGCGCGATCGTGCTGCACTGCCTGCCCGCGCACCGCGGCTGGGAGATCACCGACGAGGTGCTCGACGGCCCGGCGAGCGCCGTCTGGGACGAGGCCGAGAACCGTCTGCACGCCCAGAAGGCGTTGCTGGTGTGGCTCCTGACCCAGGATGCCTCGTGAGCGAAACCCGCGCGCCGCTCGGGGCATTCCGCGTGAGGTGGGCACGACGATGAACCGCGCCGCCCGGCAGGCCCGCATCGTCGAGCTGGTCTCGTCGATGGCCATCCGCAGTCAGACCGAGCTCGCCAAGCTGCTGGCGGCCGAGGGCGTCGACGTCACGCAGGCGACGTTGTCCCGCGACCTCGACGAGCTCGGCGCGGTCAAGTTGCGGGGCGCGGACTCGGGCGCGCCGGTGTATGTGATCCCGGAGGACGGCAGCCCGGTGCGCGGCGTCCAGGGTGGCACGTCACGGCTGTCGCGGCTGCTGGCCGAGCTGATGGTGTCGGTCGACGCGTCGGGCAACCTGGCGGTGCTGCGCACGCCACCGGGCGCGGCGCAGTTCCTGGCCAGCGCGATCGACCGGGCGGCGCTGGAGGAGGTCGTCGGTTCGATAGCCGGGGACGACACGGTGGCGGTGATCGCCCGGGAGCCGCTCACCGGCCGGGACCTGGCCGACCGGTTCGCCGTGCTGGCCCGGCGGTCCTCTACTTTGGACCTGGACGGGGCGCCCGTCGGGGAGAACGGGCATGACTGAGCGGGACGAGGAAGGCTGAGGCAGGAAGACATGGCGGACAACGGGCAGCCCGGGATCGCGCTCTGGGGTGGGCGCTTCAGCAGCGGGCCGGCCGAGGCGATGGCGGCGCTGAGCGCCTCGACGCACTTCGACTGGCGGCTGGCGCCCTACGACATCGCCGGTTCCCGCGCTCACGCCCGGGTGCTGAACAAGGCCGGTCTCCTGACCGAGGACGAGCTCACCCGGATGCTCGCGGCTCTGGACACGCTCGCGGCGGACGTCGGCTCCGGGGCGTTCACGCCGACGGTCGCCGACGAGGACGTCCACACGGCGCTGGAACGCGGGCTCATCGAACGAGCGGGCCCCGAGCTGGGCGGCAAGCTGCGCGCCGGCCGGTCCCGCAACGACCAGGTCGCCACCCTGTTCCGGATGTGGCTGCGCGACGCCGGGAAGCGCGTCGCCGCGGGAGCGCTGGATGTGGCCGACGCGCTGGTCGCGCAGGCGCGCCGGCACCCCGGCGCGATCCTGCCCGGGCGCACCCACCTCCAGCACGCCCAGCCGGTCCTGCTGGCGCACCACCTGCTCGCGCACGCGCAGTCGCTGCTGCGAGACGTCAGCCGGCTGCGCGACTGGGACGCCCGTACCGCGGAGTCGCCCTACGGTTCCGGTGCGCTGGCCGGATCGTCGCTGGGGCTCGATCCGGAGGCCGTGGCCGCGGAGCTGGGTTTCGCCACGAGCGTGGAGAACTCGATCGACGGCACCGCGTCCCGGGACTTCGCGGCCGAGTTCGCATTCGTCCTCGCGATGCTGGGCGTCAACCTGTCCCGCACCGCCGAAGAGGTCATCATCTGGAACACCGCCGAGTTCGGCTACGTCACGCTCGACGACGCGTGGGCCACCGGCAGCTCGATCATGCCGCAGAAGAAGAACCCGGACGTCGCCGAGCTGACGCGCGGCAAGTCCGGACGGCTGATCGGCAACCTCACCGGTCTGCTCGCCACGCTGAAGGGCATGCCGCTGGCCTACAACCGGGACCTGCAGGAGGACAAGGAACCGGTCTTCGACTCGGTCGAGCAGCTGGAGCTGCTGTTCCCGGCGCTGGCGGGGATGATCGGCACCCTGACGTTCCACACCGAGCGACTCGCCGAGCTGGCTCCGGCCGGCTTCACCCTGGCGACCGACATTGCCGAGTGGCTGGTGCGGCAGGGCGTGCCGTTCCGCCTCGCGCACGAGGCGGCGGGCGAGTGCGTGCGGGTCGCCGAGGCGCGCGGGGCGGGCCTGGACGAGCTCACCGACGACGAGCTGGAGAAGATCAGCCCGGCCCTCACGCCGCAGGTGCGTGAGGTGCTGACCGTCGAGGGCTCGGTGGCCTCCCGCGACGCGCGCGGCGGTACCGCCCCGCTGCGTGTGGCCGAGCAGCTCGACCGGCTCGTCGCGCGGGTCGCCGACCACCGGCAGTGGATCGGGTGACCCTCGACCACCTGGTCTACGCGACACCGGACCTCACCGGGACGGTGGCGGACCTGCGCGGGCGCGGAATCGATCTCGTGCCCGGCGGCGCTCATCCCGGCCGTGGGACCCGCAACCACCTCGCGGGCCTCGGGGACGGGGCCTACCTCGAGGTCATCGGCCCGGACCCGGAGCAGGAGCCACCGGACGAGCCCCGTTGGTTCGGCATCGACCACCTGACCGGCCCGCGACTGATCACATGGGCGGTCCGCGTGCCGGATCTCGGCCCGGCGCTGCGGGGGGTGCGGACGGCCGGCGACCCGTTCGGTGACGCGCTGCCGATGTCCCGGCGGCGGCCGGACGGTGTGCTGCTCAGCTGGTCGCTGGCCTTCCCCGGGGAGGATGGGGGAGTGGTGCCGTTCCTCATCGACTGGCAGGGCTCGCCGCATCCGGCCGAGAACCTCGCGGGCGGCACGACGCTGGTGTCGCTGACCGGCGTCCACCCGGAACCGGGTCTGGTTGCGGGTCCGCTCGCCGTGCTCGGTGCGGACCTGACGGTCGTCACCGGTCCGGAACCCGGGCTGCGGGCGGTGCTCCGCACGCCGACCGGAGAGGTCGTGCTGCGATGAGCGGGCGCCTGTTCAAGCGGGAAGAGCTGGCGATCGATCCCGTCGACCTCGCCTTCGTGCTGCTCGGCTCGGTGCTGGAGACCACCGGCCCCGAAGGCACGGTCGCCGCGCGGCTGGTCGAGGTCGAGGCGTACCGCGGGGAGGACGACCCGGCGTCGCATTGCTACCGCGGACGAACCCCGCGCAATGAGGTCATGTGGGGACCGGCCGGTCATCTGTACGTGTACTTCGTCTACGGCATGCACTTCTGCGCCAACGTGGTGGGCCGGGAGGACGGTGACGCGGGCGCCGTGCTGCTCCGCGCGGCCGAGGTCACGGCCGGTCCCGAGCTGGCCCGGTCGCGCCGGAGGGCGGCGCGCACGGACGTCGATCTGGCGCGGGGACCGGCCCGGTTGACCTCGGCGCTGGGCATCGGCCGCCAGCACAACGGCGCGGATCTGGTCGACCCGGCCTCGCCGGCGCGGCTGCTGACGGGCGAGGAGATCCCGCCGGAGCGCATCCGGTCGGGCCCGCGCGTGGGCGTGGCGGCGGCGATGGACGTCCCGTGGCGGTTCTGGATCGAGGACTCCCCGGCGGTATCGGCATACCGGCGGGGCGGCCGGGTGCGACCCGCCAAATAGTCGGTTGACCTCTTACGGGAGTATCGAGACGTGAGCGAACACATCCTCGACGAACTGTCCTGGCGCGGGCTGATCGCGCAGTCCACCGACATCGACGCGTTGCGGAAGGACCTGGACGCCGGTCCGCTCACCCTCTATGGCGGTTTCGACCCGACCGCGGAAAGCCTGCACGCCGGGCACCTCGTTCAGCTGCTGACGCTGGCCCGCTTCCAGCAGGCCGGTCACCGGCCGATCGTGCTGGGCGGGGGAGCCACCGGTCAGATCGGCGACCCGCGCGACGTGGGCGAGCGGTCCCTGGTCACCCCCGAGGTCACCGCGGCCCGCCTGGAGAAGATCCGCGTCCAGCTCGAGAAGTTCGTGACCTTCGACGACTCGCCGACGGGGGCGGTCATCGAGAACAACCTGAACTGGTTCTCCGATGTCTCCGCCCTGGAGTTCCTGCGTGACGTGGGCAAGCACTTCTCGGTGAACGTGATGCTGGCACGGGAGACGGTGAAGCGGCGCCTGGCGTCCGACGGCATCTCCTACACCGAGTTCAGCTACCTGCTCCTGCAGTCCTACGACTACTTGACGCTGTTCCGGAAGTACGGGACGAAGCTGCAGATCGGTGGGTCGGACCAGTGGGGCAACATCCTCGGCGGGGTCGACTACATCCGCAAGGTCGACGGCGCCGGCGTGCACGCGCTGACCACACCGCTGGTCACCGACTCCGAGGGCCGCAAGTTCGGCAAGTCCACCGGAGGCGGGAACCTCTGGCTCGACCCGGAGATGACCTCGCCGTACGCGTGGTTCCAGTACTTCGTGAACGTGGCGGACGCCGATGTGCTGCCCTACCTGCGGATGCTCACGTTGGTTCCACGGGCGGAGATCGATGAGATCGCGAAGCTGACCGCGGAGAAACCGCACCTGCGGGCGGGACAGCGCCGGCTCGCCGAAGAGCTGACCACCCTGGTCCACGGCGAGGACCAGACGCGCCAGGTCATCGCCGCGAGCCAGGCCCTGTTCGGGAGGGGTGAGCTCGCGGATCTGGACGCCTCGACGCTCGGCGCCGCCATGGCCGAGGTGCCCATCGGCGAGGTACGGCTCGCGGATGAGCCGACGATCGTCGACCTCCTCGTGACCACCGGGCTCGTCGACAGCAAGGGCGCGGCCCGGCGCACGGTGAAGGAGGGCGGCGCGTACGTGAACAACCTGAAGATCGCCGACGAGGGCTGGCGCCCGGAGCGTGCGGACGCCTTGCACGGGACGTGGCTCGTGGTCCGCCGCGGCAAGCGGAACACCGCGGGCGTCCGATTGCTGGCCTGACCAGGTGAAACACGGTTAGGGGACCCCCCTGTTTCAGGGGGGTTTCCGACCAGGTAAAGTTCTTTTCGTCGCCAGGGAGACCGGGCCGGGGCCGAGAGTCCAGGAGCGCGGGATACCAGGCGGGGGGTCACGAACCAAGCTCCCAGCGAGGCTGGTAGAGTGGGTGGCCGCCGCCGGACGAAACCATAGCGAATTGAAGTTGTAGGACTTTGTGTCGCTGGTGGGGTTGTTCGGAGGGAAGCAGTGGATCGTGTTGTTTGAGAACTCAACA
>Ga0081455_10000942_pt1 | contig 37176 bp, 32 predicted proteins | sample TabmetS3T2R1_FD_70207 | JGI IMG/M metagenome (GOLD analysis project Ga0081455, IMG submission 70207) | Tabebuia heterophylla rhizosphere microbial communities from the University of Puerto Rico - S3T2R1 | ecosystem: Host-associated > Plants > Roots > Rhizosphere ... | reverse complement strand
GACTCGCGGGTCCCTGATCCAACGCCGATAAGAGTCTCTGGCCATCTTGCCAAGATCGCTTATGGCCAAGAAGGCAACACATGCGATCATGATCAACAAAAACCACCGCAAGCGGTTTGATGTTGTGAATCTCACTGCTGAACTCTAAGAATTTCGCCGATAGGTTGCAACCGCCCAAAAAAACTAACGTAGACTGCCCACCATGATGATCGACGACGACACCCTCAAGCAATTGCTGCGGATTAACGATGCACTGTTTCAATTGTGCAAGTAGCTGAACGAAAAACGCGACATCGAAACTTCATCTCGCCTTATACCACTCGTGGACGCTCTTACCGACTTTATGATAGAAGCTGGCAAGAACAAATTGCAGTGATGCAGCCCTACAAAGGATACTCATCGACGGCAGTGCGCTGCAAATCCATCCCTCTAGCCCTGACTGGTATGTTTGCGGCAGCGTTTACGTCTCCGGCTCCTATACTTCAATCGTGGGAATGACGCGCTTTCAGCTTCAACAGTTCACCGTGAACATCAAAGACGGGCGGATGGTTCGGTCTGGAGGTCGCCCGGATCGTGGTGGACGAATGCCTGGCTCCGCGACGGAATTGAATGGCCAAATAGCTTCAACGCTTCTGTCCCAAGTGTAATCTGTGTGGCCGCTTCACGAATCACGGTTCCCTGTTTTCTGGGTTTTGGTCTAGGTTGCTATTTGTCTAGCCTCCGAAAAAACACCGTCTTCAGCCTAATCGCAATGACTGCGCTTGTGGTTTTAGTGAAAGCTCCACTCGAAAACTGGAAGAAATTTCTAAGTATGCACTCAAGCTTGCTTGCGCTTTCACCCGATGCCGTAATCTGGGGAGGATTTTCGAATGATTACAACGTCATCAATATGATTTTGTCATTTGCGGCGTCAATCATCGTGATGGCAGTGTTTCTCGCCCTGCTGATCGGCATCATGGTTCCCGTCGGGCAGCTGGTCGGGTTTTATCTGGATTTGTCGGGGAACGCGATCCGAGCCTACTCGGTGAACCTCGTCGGTAGTGTGGCTGGTCTTTGGACGCTGGCGGTCCTATCGTTCCTTTGGCTCCCGCCTGTTTACTGGTTTGGGTTATCGTTTTTGCTAATTCTTATCCTGCAGCCTTCACCACGAGTTGCTTTGACTGGATTGGTATTGTTTGGCGTCAGCCTTGTGTTTTTGCGCGACGCACACACGGATAAGGAGCAAACTTACTGGTCTCCTTACCAGAAACTCCAAGTGGAGCCCCTTGGAGACCAAATGTATAACATCTACACTAACAATACGGGCTACATGACAATTAGCGATCTAACGCCTCAAGTTCTTGCTCGGTATCCCAAAGTTGCGCAGATCCAGAACTCCTACGACACCCCGTTTCTTTTTGCCTTAAATCGTGGCCGCGTCTTAATCCTAGGGGCGGGCGCCGGCAATGATGCTGCTGCGGCTCTAAGAAACGGAGCAGAGCGAGTGGACGCCGTCGAAATCGATCCGGTGATTCAGTACCTCGGGAATAGCTTGCATCCAGAGAGGCCGTACGAGGCCTCCAAGGTGCAGATAACCATTCAGGATGCCAGGGCTTTTTTGAGCCAGACAAAAGAAAAGTATGACATCATTCTGTTTGCTCTCCTGGACTCGCACACACAGTTTTCAAGCCTGAGCAATATGCGGATTGATAACTATGTATACACTGAAGAAGCGCTGCGTAAAGCCCGACAGCTGCTCACGCCACACGGAATCCTGATTCTCAAGTTCCACGTTATTCCCCCCTGGACATGGATGGGTCAGCGTTTCTACAACATGCTTGAGAATATTTTCAGCAGGAAACCCATCGTGTTCTTTGTTCCACAGTTAGGCCCGATGCTTTCGGCAACCGTATTCATTGAGTCAAACGATCCAGGACTTTGGATTCGTGCCGCATCGTCGGATCTAGCTACTCTTGTGGCTAAGAATCCTCCGTTTTTTCCGTTACACGCGGAAGGCGGCCCACCTCCAACTACTGATGACTGGCCGTATATTATATCATCGAGACCGGTCCGTTCCGTACGCGTATCTAATTGTTTCGTTAATCCTAGCCATCATAACCGTCCCTTTGGTGCGTCGGACAGCTGAATTCAGTCAAACTTCCACCTGGCGATTCTTTTTCTTGGGTGCTGGCTTTCTACTCCTTGAAACCCAGATGATTAGCCGACTCTCTCTCTATTTCGGTACAACATGGATTGTAACCTCCCTAGTAATTACGGCGATTCTACTAATGCTGGTATTGGCAAACGTCTTCGTCGCTACGCAACGCAGAATTCATTTGCGCCTGTACAGTATTTTGTTGGTTGTTTCTCTGCTTGCGAACTATCTTTTTCCGTGGGAGCAATTGTCCTTTTCGGTACGAACCGTGGGATTTCTTTTGATTGCCGGTTACTCGCTACCCATCTTTTTTGCTGGTGTTATTTTCACTGAGACCTTTCGCCACTGCACTCAAAAGTCAAGCGCCTTCGGCGCCAATATTGTCGGGGCAGTCGCCGGCGGTCTGGCACAAAACATATCGTTTATCCTAGGAATGAAAGCGCTTTTGCTTATCGCTGCCTTCTTCTATGCTCTGGCTGCCCTAACCGGTCTACTGAGTGCTTATCAAACAACTCTTGCCGAGATTGACAATTCACGCGTTACCCCTCTATGAGTCCGATCTAGTGCGCCGTGCCTGCGAACGCACAAGTACAAGGTTAACCGAGCGCAGGAGTTTGTCATCGGCGGTTACGCGCCCGACAATCCCTTTGATGCGCTGGGTAGTCGCCTATTACGATGGCGAGCGGCTCCTCTATACTGCCAAAGTCAGAAACGGCTTTGTGCCGCAACTTCGGCGTGACGTGGCAAATACGGTTAAGGGGCTACAGATCGACAACTGTCCATTTGCCAATCTGCCCGAGAAGCAGTGCACTCAGTGGGCCTTGACCACGGAAGAGATGAAAAACTATGTCTGGCTCAAACCGGAACTGGTCTCGCGAATCGAGTTTACGAAATGGACGCCGAATGGTCGCTTGAGGTATTCAAAGTTCGTCGGTGTAAGAGAACATAAAGACCCGCGAAAGGTAGTGCGAGAGTTATGAAGCGGCCCAGTAATTGAGAACCAAATGATCACGCTTCTTGACATGGAAAAGTGAGTTGATAGAAAAGCTGTAGAGTCCCGCATCGTCGCACGACCTACTTTCGACCCAATAATTTTTCTTGGGTAACAAACAGGGAGATAGGGAGTGTTTATGAAGGATATTACGGGCGCTCTTGTGGCAAGTCTTTTTGTCGTTTTCGTATTGATCTCACTGCTCTCAGTTGACCGCACCCAAAACTCCGGGTTGGTCACCAGCCGCGGAAAATTGGATTCCGAGTCCAGTTTAACTGCACCGATATTGCTCCAGCTGCACCAACACGTAACTGACTGATGCTACCGGGTGGCATCTAAGCAAGCACCGAACTACTTGGACAAGTGTATCTTCCTTACTGCTCTCAAAGTGTATGACCGAGGTCGATATCGCCAATCTTCTCGAATCGTCTTACCGCGCGATTGAATTAGCACCCCCGTAAATCTCTTGCCAGACAGCCGGATCATTTAGTAACAGAGCAGTCACAACGCTCAAGTGAAGCGACAAAAAACACGTCTTGCCTTTTTTCTTGGCCTGCCGCCGGTTGTTCGAGACAGCCTCCTGTGGCGCATCGCGGTCTTTACGATCCTGAGCGTCGCGATCCGATCAGAATAAGAGAATTTCTGTATCTCACAAACGCCACACACGGGTGTTTTACTACTATAGGAATGAGAACATTCGTTCCTACATGACATCAATCCAGCAAAGGGACGTGACCATGAATTTTCGGTGCATTGCGATGGATACTGCTGTAGCCGACCGGTTCCGACGGACAGCCACAGATAATGCCGGCAACGGGGTCGTGCGCTGGATGTCAGACAAGGACACCGGGTTTTTCTGTCGGCACTGCCTGAGCCAGCCCGGGAAGGGCCGCGAGATGTTGCTCGCGAATTATAACGTTGACCCACCGAAGGGAGTGTACTGGTCTCCAAGCCCGATCTTCGTGCATGCTGACGCAGACGCGTGTCCTCGGTTCGCCAGACAGAACGAGATTCCGGAGGCTATTCGAGAGATGAGCCTGGTGGGTATCCGCTCTTACAATAAGGATGATCGAATGCTCTACCATCTCACTGATCTGACGAGCGGGAAGGATATTCAGGGGCGCGTCGAGAAGTGCCTGACTGACATAGGCACGAGCTACATAAATATTCACAGCGTTGGTCCCGGTTGCTTTTTGTGCCGGGTTGAACGACTCTAGCATGGATTTGTAACGTAAAGCTTCACTGGGAGTCTTCAGGTGACGTTCGCCAACGAGCAAGGGATATCGAACGAATCGGGTTTTCTAATAATAGCCGCTCTACTGAAGACGAACCAGTAAAGACCAAGAGCAATCGCTTCCGGGTGACAGGTAGTGACGCTGTTTTTGGTAACTTTCTATAAATCATCTTCGTATGGGACTTTCTAAAATTTGCGTCCCCTAGTGTCACCCTCCACCTCGCGCCAGGATGTTTCGGTCAGGGAGGCGACACTTGGTTAACTATTTTTTGACCTCAAGATGATTGACGACCGCCTGAACGCCAGCCACTTTCCATGCGAGTTTGATAGCATGTTCTCTCGCCTCCAGTGACGGCACAGTACCACTCAAAGCGACTGATCCGTCAGTGGTTCTCACGTTTACATCTGTCAAATCTACTGCCTTGTCTTTAAGAAAGGTTTCTTTGACCTGTTTGCTAATGGCTGCATCTTTGTCGCTCTCCCGGCGCGTCATTTCAGTAATCGTTTGGCAACCTAATAGGAGTGAAAAGATTATCAATAGCTTTGCCGCGATGACTTGTGGGACGAATTTCATAGATTTCCCTCCTGTCCTACTAGAACTGGAGATATCTACCTCCAGCATAGACCGGGAAAGCCGCAGAACAAGTAGGTTTTATAAAAACGGCGATCAAAGTAGTGGGCTAATTCGCGCGCGACTGAGCCCCTGATCCGGAACGAGGAAATCTTAGGATCGTCGAACGATTTTCTGCGACCAAGGATTTTAGAGTGATTCCATCCAACGCGTTTTGGACGGCTTGATCACGGCGCAGCAAGATATCGGCAGCAGGTCCGGAGTTCTTGTCGTCTTGTGTGGCTGAGTCGCCCACGATGTCCAGAATATCCTTAACGGCCAAGGTTTCGGGTGGTCTTGCCAACGCGACTCCCTCTGGTTCTGCGGACCTGAGCAGAATACCGGCTCTGACAAACTGGTCAACGAAATTCTCCAGGCTCGAGACTCCGAGATAGTCCGCCAGTTCGGTAGATTGCCAAGGATTTTCGTCGGAAAAATGGCGTCGTGTAATCTCGATTAAGGCCGAAAGTGCCAACCATTCCTCGAATCGATGCCCTCTCCCACCACGGAGTGCTTCGTGCACGAAAACGGAAGGGTATTGGTGAAAGTAGGTGACCTCAGCCCCGACCAAAAAAATCAGCCATCCGACATAAAGCCAGATGAGAAACACGATGATAATAGCAAAACTCGAATAGACGGCGGCGTACTGAGCGGAGTTAGCTACAAAGGCCGCGAATGCCATCCCGACCAGTTGCCACAGAACCCCGGCCGTCGCGCCGCCGATAAGCGCCGAACTGAAGCGCACCTTCGTGTAGGGCATCAACTTGTAAAGAAATGTGAAAGTGGCACACAGCAGAACGAACGGCATGACGCTGGTCGTCAGGGTAAAGATGTAACTGAAAAAGCCTATCTCAAAGAGGCGCGCTACGAGCCAGTAACTTTGCGCCGAGGCGATAAGCGTCAACGCGGTAAAAACCATTACCGGTCCGACTAAAACCACGCTCAAATAGGTCGTAATTCGCTGCGGCCACGTGCGCGACCGCGGCAAACGCCAGATCTGATTCAATGCGTCTTCCACCTTGGCGACAAGCGTGACGACCGTGTAAAACAACATGGCCACGCCGACCGCGCCTAAAATACCAACCCGAATGTTGTCAACAAGGTTGATGATTCTGTTGGCGACCTGTGATGCTTCTTGTCCGAGTGGCTGAAGCATCTGCGTTAAAAAGGGTTCGAGCACATTCTGTACTTCAAAGGCCTTTAATACGGAAAACATTACGGCAAGGAAGGGGACGAGCGATAGTAACGTCGAGTAAGTCAAGCTCATCGCCTGAAGATTCAAAACGTCATCGCGATATCTTGCATTGGCGACGACAGTGGCTCCGTAAACAGCGCTTTTAATTTTGGTGAAAATTCTACGCATGATTAAAATATTGCCTTGAGAATTGTGAACTGAAAACAACTCCGAGGCGAGTCGGAGAAACTTGGGAGAGTTAATTGACTTATCGGCGTTAGGCAAATTGACCGGGAGAAAATTTTCCCGTAATTCCACATTTTGATAATTATCAAACGTTGGCAATAACGGTACTTACCAACGCAGCATGCTCTTCTTATAGCTCTACTGATCATTCAATTTATTTTCTACGTCCGGCGAACAAAAACCCTAAACCAAGGCCGACCAATACAGAGGGTAGCGACGAACCAAGCCCCTGAAGTCTTCTCCCAGATGGTCGAATTTCTTCTCTTGCAGATAATGACTCGCCGATTCTAACCCACCCGCTACTCTGGTTGCAGTTGTGCCTATCTTGCCTTCGTGCGGCGCCTTTCCACGGATCACGCTCGCCAGCGAGTTCATCTTCTCACCGATAACGGGTGCCGCCTCGTTTGCCTTCTTCACGGCAGTCGCGCCGAGCTCTCGTGCCTTGACCGACATCCTGGCAACGACTCTGCCTGTCTTGTCGCCATACTCTTGGAGGCGCCGTTCAACCTCTTGCTCGGCCCGCTCGCGAGTGTATCCGTACCTCTCTTGTATCAAACCGATCAGCTTGTCCTTCTGACCGCCGATCCTGTCGACATCGTCGTCGGTGAGGTTACCCCACCACGTTTTAAGCTCGCCGCGCATTTGCTTCCACTTTCCTGCCAAGATGCCCTGGTTCATAGGATTGGTCTCGATATTGTTTGCCATCTGTGAGTTACCTCCTTTTTAACTAAATTTGGTGCGCTACGCGAGACGCATCTCCGCCAACGACGCGTAGGCACCGCCTCCGCTTATATCTGGGACGATCTCTAACTCAAAGGCGGTTACTCCATTGAGATTAGTTGAATAATCCTCGATCTCTTGATTAGTGGCCGGCGGACTGAAGGTAAACTGCTGACGCACGATCTCTCGGGGTGACTGCTGTCCTTTCCCTAACCAACGAAGCACAAATTCCTGCGTGCGCTTCTCTTCCTTTTCGTCGAACCGCAGAAGGATATGCCCAAGCGCAAGGGGTTGGTCAAAGATGAGGCGGATCGTCTGTTTTCCGGGTTGCGCCGCTCGCCAACCCGGCCCGCGATCGGGTATCAGCGCGGACTCGATCGGATGTTCGGCGCTTTCCGAGGTGATCTCGACCTGAGCTAAACGCTCGAGATCCAACCACACAGCGGCTGATCGTGAAACATCTTTAGAACCTGTGTTAATTGTCCGTTTGTGCATCAAACACCTCGTTCTTAGGTAGAGAAACCGTCAGAACATTATTAATGAATGTAGCGGGCAAGTTATGTGCCAGGACGGAGAAGTAAGAAAGTTAAAGGAGTTTAATCCCACGTGTTCTGAAAAAAATCTCACTATAACCCTTATATCACACCAACTTCCGCTTTCGTTCGACGCGTGGTTCAACATCGGATCAACATCGGGGCTTGAAACGGCGATAATGACTGGTCAAAGACCCCTAAAAATCTAATAGAAATATAAATTTGACTTGGCTGTTGGGTATTCCCAACATTTTTTGTTCCAGATCCCATACATTCATTAGGTATTCCAAATACGCGGGCCTAAAAAAATCCCGGGTAAATTCATTGAAACTTTGCTTTGATGAAAATGAGCAGAGACAGCCCTCGTTTTTCGTGAAATTACGCTTTCGGAGTTGGGTCTAAGTAACTAGTGGTACGTCTTTTGCGCAATCCCTTTTTATAGCGCCCAGCAAAGATAAGGGGGCATTATGACCAAGCGAAAACGTCGCATCTTAATCTGGTTGTTTTCTGTTTTTGGCATTATCGGCATCGCCACCGCCACCGCGATCTTTTTCTTAACTCTCGATCAGAACAAGGCGAAGAAATACATATCAGCAGGAGTCAGCAAAGCCACGGGACGCCAGCTGAGCATCAACGGCGATCTCAAACTCGATCTTGGTTGGATCTCTCGACTCAGCGCGAGCCAAATACAATTTGAGAACGCGCAGTGGAGCAACCATCCACACATGGTCGAAGTCGGACTCTTCGACGTTCAGATAGATCTCTGGCAACTTCTCAGTAAGTTCCGCGTGGTTCTTCCCACCGTCACTATTTTCCAACCCAAGGTGATTCTGGAAAAAAATGCTGAGGGATCTGCAAACTGGGATTTTGGCGCGGCTACCGCTGCGACCGAGCCCATTCCCGAGCAGCGCACCGAGTTTCCCGTCATCGAAAAACTCATTATCAAGGACGGCACATTTTTATTTGACGATCAGGAAACTAACAACCAGGTTGAATTGAAGCTCACTCAAGCGGAAGCTGCAGGATTTTTGGAGGAGCCGGTCAAGCTTAAGGCGGAAGGCACCTATCAGAAACTGCCGCTGACTTTATCTTTGGATGGAGGCTCTTACCAAAATCTGCAGAGCACTCAGGAGCCATACCCTCTGCAGATCAACCTCGGTATGGGAAAAGTCAATGCAAAAATTGACGGCAACCTCACCGACCCACTGGCGATGAAAGGGGAAGACGTCACGCTTGATATTCAAGGCGACGATATGGCAAATCTTTTCCCGCTCATCCGCCTCGTGTTTCCATCAACGCCGCCTTACAGACTTAAAGGTCATTTAAAGCACGAAGGCGAGGTCTGGTCATTTTCAAACTTTTCCGGACGGGTGGGCGGTAGCGATTTATCCGGCACTATTCGAGTTGACACGGAGCCGAAACGCCCCGTCATGAAGGCCGATCTGGTCTCCAATCTGCTCGATTTTAAGGATTTAGCCGGATTCATCGGAGGGACTCCAGGAACAGCCTCAGACGAGACAGCTTCTGAGGAACAGAAAAAGCGGGCCGCTGTCGAAAACGAAAACGATCGGATATTTCCTGATCAACGCTACGATCTGGAGCGTCTGAGGGCTATGGACGCAGATGTTCGGTTGCGAGCCAAGCAGATTCTCGCTCCCAATCTCCCGATTGATGATCTCCACGCGAAGTTAACCTTGAACGATGGGGTTTTGAAGTTCGAGCCGGCGGCATTCGGGGTTGCCAACGGCCGCATGGAAATCTACAGCACGTTTGACGGCTCCAAACGCCCTTCGAAGGTCAAAATCGATTCCCGGCTTAAGCAGCTCAACTTGAAGCGATTCCTCGCCGACAGCTCATTCGCCCAAAAAACTATCGGGCCTATTGGGGGTCGAATCAACATATCGGGAACCGGCGAATCCTTTCGCGAACTCATGGCCACTGCCTCCGGCAACACTTTTTTCGTGATGTCAGGCGGCGAGATCAGCGAGCTACTCGTTCGCCTGGCCGGACTTGACATCGCTCGCACACTGGGCGTGCTCGTCCGGGGCGACAAGCCCATCCCGATCCGCTGCGCCTTGTTAGATCTCCAGGGAGAGAATGGACAGATGGGCGTTCAAACTCTGGTTTTCGACACAGCCAATTCCGTCATTTCGGGTGAAGGGAAGATCGACCTCCGAGACGAAAAGGTCAACATGGTTGTAATACCGGATCCGAAAAACTTCAGCCCGCTGAGCCTCCGCTCGTATATCCGTGTGACGGGAGGTTTCAAGAATGTCTCGGTCTTTCCGGATCCGATCAAGACCGGGACTGATTCGCTGTTTAAAAAGATTTTCAATGTTCTGACGATGCTGGTTTTGAGTCCCTTGCAACCCAGAGACCTCGGCCAGGGGAAGGACGTGGACTGTGATGCTTTGATTGCCAGTGTCCAGCAACAGGATCCGAAGCGGGTCGTACTTAAAGACGTTTACAAAGCAAGCGGACCAAAAACAGTTCCAGGCGATCGGGAGCCGGCGCAAAAATAGGCGAGCGTGAAACGATGGGTAGATAAGAGAGGCTTTTGAAAACCAGCTTGGCTGGAGAAAGGATCAAAGATTATGTTGATTTTACTTATTGGAGTCATTTTCGGACTCGCGATCGGCTACTTTGCAACTCAGAATACCACTCCCGTCACGATCCACGTTGCTCAATATGCGTTTGAAGGCCCATTGTACCTGGTCATAGTAGGATCGCTGTTTCTTGGACTCTTCATGGCGTGGATTCTTTATTTTGCCAGGTCGGTTTCCTCAACGCTGGCGATGCGCGGAAAAGATCACGCGCTGAAAAGAGCGAGACAAGCGGTAGCAGATCTCGAACTGCGAGTTCGGGAACTTCAAGCGGAAAATACACACCTAAAGACCGATCGTTCTTATTCGTTTGAATCCCCCAATCGCACACGAGATATCGCCCAACCATCCTGACATTTCCCGGGTATCGTTCGGGATTTAGTTGGCCACCTTGATAATTATCTTGCCGCGCCGTCTTCAGAAATCCGAGGTTAAATCTGACTTTGGCCACACGCGCCTGGGCGGACAAATCGGTTTCATCACACTGCTCCATACCTGGGACCAGACCCTGTTGGATCATTTTCATCTCCATTGTCTGGTCCCGGCTGGAGCTCTGTCCTTCGATCAAATGTGCTGGAGGCCTGCCCGTAAAAACTTTCTGTTCCCTGTTAAAGCCCTCAGCATTGTCTTTTGCGGCAAGTTCCTCGACTTGCTCAAAAGCGCTTTCGCTCGAAACAAGCTCTTATTCGTCGGTCAAATGCTTCTCTACTCGATCCGTCAGCCTTCCAGGTTCTCTTCAACGCCTTACGAAAAAAAACCTAGATCGTCTATGCCAAAAAACCTTTCGGATCTCCCGCCCAGGTTCTCGACTACCTCGGCCGCTACACCCACCGCGTGGCGCTCTCCAATGATCGGATTCTCTCGGCCCACAACGGAAAAGTCACCTTCAGTTACCGGGATCGAAAAAATCACGACCGAAAAAAGATCATGACCCTTGATGCCCACGAATTCATCCGCCGCTTTTTGCTCCACGTGATCCCCAAAGGCTTCGTGCGCGTGCGTCACTTCGGTTTTTTGGCCAACCGATCCAAAGCCCTTCTCGCAAAGTGCCGACAGCTCCTGGACCTCGATCCCGCTCTGCCCGAGCTACCCGCAAAATCAGTTCACGAGCTAATGCTTCAACTCACCGGCATCGATATCACTCGATGCCCTCTATGCCAAAAAGGAACTCTGGTTTTCCTTGCCAACCTGCCTGTTCCTGCACCATGGGATTCTTCGTGATGGATCGCTCAACGACCCAGGACCTGTGTGTTTGCCGCTCTGGCTGGAGCCGCTGCATCGGTGCGCCTTGTTCTATCACCTCACCCACTTTTACCTCGCTCTCGATTGTGCTTGGCTACACGGTCGCGACCGATCGTTGCCTTAAAGTGTGCCCGGTCTTCTCAAAACGCACTGTCCTGCTGTGTTTGCTTAGCTCGATGTCCTCGTTACAATCCCCATCGACGACCAGCACTGCTTCGCCCAGCGCTTTAGTCCAACGGGTTTTATCCTGAATGCGTTCGACTCCAACTGCTGTTGCCCAATCGCTCTCGCTCGCATTCAGGTTAAAACCTATCCGATCAGTTCAATCCTGCGGAAGGTAAAATGTGGCCCGTGCTGCTATATTGAATATACGAGATCAGCGATACTCGATATACGAGCGGCAGCGATAGTTGACAACTCTTTCATTCAAGGGCAAATTTCGCACTGGTTATTCCTGGATACCCAATATATACGAGATCTGTTCACTCAATAGTTAGCCAGCTAGGAATCCAGCAGAGGTATGATACTCTCGTTGGACAGCAAGCGGGAAGTCGGTCAAAGCAGATAGAATTGCCCGGGAGGAAAATTGCGAATGTCGAGAGTTGTGTTGACGACTTGTGCCGTATTGCTGTTGCTGGCAGAAGCGCACGCTCAATCGGACTGGAAGAAGCAATGGGAAAAAACCATCGAAGCGGCGAAGAGGGAAGGCCAAGTGAACGTCTACATCGGCGGCTGGGAAGCCGTCGTCGAATCGGGCGCGTTTCAAAAAGCCTATCCCGAAATCAAGGTGACCTGGGTCGGCGGCCGCGCCGGCGAGACCGCCAGGCGCATTCTCGCCGAGCGCCGCGCAGGAAAGTTCCTCGCCGATGTGAGCAGCGAAGGCATCGGCTCGAACTACCGGGCGCTGCACTTGGCCAAGAGCTTCGATCCGATCAAGCCCGCGCTCTTGCTGCCGGAGGTGACGGATGAATCGCGCTGGTATCAGGGCAAGCACCGCTACGTCGACCCCGAAGGGCAGTTCGTCTTCCGTTACGTCGGCACGCAGCAGAATGGCAACATCGCTTACAACACCAAACTCGTAAACCCAAAGGAGATTCTTTCCCTATGGGACCTCGTCGACGCCAGATGGAAAGGCAAAATTATCGCGCGCGACGTGCGCGTCCCGGGGCCGGGGAGCGCTCCGATGCGGTTTTTCTACCTCCACCCGGCGATCGGCCCGAATTTCATCAAGAAGCTGTTCGGCGAGATGGACGTGACGCTCTTTCGCGACTTCCGCCAGAGTATCGACTGGCTCGCGAGCGGCAAAGCGAGCCTGTGCTTTTTCTGCGCGGACACCGACAAGGCGAAACTCCAGGGACTGCCGGTCGACGAGTTCGCGAATTTCAAGGAAGGCGCGCCGCTCGTCACGCAATACGGTACGCTCGCGCTCTTGAACCGCGCGCCTCATGCGAATGCGGCGAAGGTTTTCATCAACTGGTTTCTCTCGCGCGACGGCCAGATCGCGCTGCAAAAATCTTTAGCCAGGAGCGGGGCCGAAACGGCCGATTCACTGCGCATCGATATTCCCAAAGACGACGTAAAGCCGGAGAACCGCCGCGCCGCGGGAGTCAACTATCTCGACCTCGATAGCCGGGTCGAATGGACGGAGATGAAGCCGGTGCTGGCAATTTTCGAAGAGGCGCTCGCGAATGCGGAAAAACAAAAAAAGTAATTGAACCCTTCGACAAGGCTCAGGACAGGCCTATGATTGAATCTTCGTGTCCTTCGTGGTCGAACATTTATCACCACGAAGAGACCAGCGCGGCAAAGCCGCAACCGAATTTCGGATTATCTCCCGCAAAGCCCTGCGACCCCGCACCGATGATAGCGATATCGTACTCGGAAGTTTCCTGCACGTCGTTCAACCTTCCATCGGGAATCGCCATGTGAAAACCTTCTAGGGCTCTCCGAAGCATCTCGTCGCGTTGTCCCAGAGCATTTTTCGCATGACCTCATCGCCCAGAGATTTCCACGCCAGTACCTTGTCGGTGGAGCCTGGAAAGCGGGATTCGGCGTGGGGGTAATCGGACGAATACATTAGCACGCGGTCGCCGAGAAATTCGGTGACCATTTTGGCCATCTTCTCGCCTTCATGGATGACCAGGCTGGCGAAAAAGCGCCCGCTGGTCATGTATTCGCTGGGTTTGTGAGCCAGATTCTGCGGCAGTGCGTAAGAGATGTAGACGCTTTGATCGTCCATACGCGCTCCCCAAAACGGCAGCCAGCCAAAGCCGGACTCGAGGATGCAGTAGCGAATATTCGGGTATCGATCCATGATACCGGCGCCGAAGAATGCCGTCATCGCTCTCATCGCACCCCACGGGTGCGAGGCAGTCCGGCCAATGAACGGGTTGTCCCAGAGGTCGCGGTAGCCAGGATAGCCCTCGGTAAAACTGTGATGCGCGACACAGAGCCCTGCTTCGTTCGCCGCGGCCCAGATCGGCTCCAGGTCGGGGTGATCGATGGGAACTCCTTCATCCAAGTGAGGATATATCCCCGCGGCCCATGGCGCGCGCGCCCATGTTTTGATTTCTTCCACTGATACGTCAATCGCTTTATTGCTCACCACGATGAGGGACTTGAGCCGATGTGGATACTTACTGCAAAAGTCGTTCGTAAAGCGGTGATTCGCGCGAATAAACCCAATCTCAATCTCAACGTCGTCCGAAGCCGGAGGCGTTCCAGGGAGCATGAGCTGAACATCCACTCCTTCTTCATCCATATCTCGAGTACGCGCTTCGACATTGTCATCGGAGCCGCCCGGTGTCGGAAAGCGGCTACCCATAAATTTCGGGTGATGCCGCTCAACCTGTTCCCTCGGCCCCGCTTCGCCTAGAATCCGCAGTTTCTGACGCCAGCCGGATCTTTTCGTAAACTGATAGCGGTGGCGATATGGCGGTTCCAAAATCTCGCCGGCCCAGCCTACACGAAATGGAACTTTATAGTTCTCCCACTCTGGCAGCCGCTTGCGTATATTGGCATCGAAATAGGGCTCCAGGGTTTCCGCATTTGGACTGAGGTGCGTATCCGAGTCAAAAATCTTAAAACCTTGGCGCATGTGTGCTTCCTCCTTGCGCGCAAAGCAGCGACTTTTACGCTATCTATAACACAACCATCGGCCTCGTGAACAACCGATGTTTAGCGCTAGAATTGGCAAAGGAACAGATAAAACCGGATGCGATCTTCATTCCGGATGCCTGCGCAAGGTAGTTAGGGGTGAGGTCTAGACTATGTAGCGTCCAGTTGTGTTGTTGGTGGAAAATGGCCAGGCCGTTGAGGATAGAGTACGATGGCGCGTTGTATCACGTTACTTCTAGAGGCGACCGCCAGGAACCGACTTACGAAGATGATTGGGACAGGAGGGCGTTTCTCACAGTTCGTAGGGATGTGTTCGAGGGGTTTGGCTAGATCTCTTACGCGTACTGTTTGATCTGGAGGACATGAGCTTGCTAAAGAGGGTTCAGGAAGGGGCGGCGCAGGGGCGCTGAAAACCGTCGCTGGTTGATAAAGAAAAACGGATTTCAACCACGGAGTGACTCATGATCTTACGCTCGCCCACAGAGTGTGAAAATGCGAGATGCGTCATGCCAGCAATGAACTGGCCGTTGTTCACCATCATCCCGCGACCGACCGGCTGGATCTGTTTTTTGCGCGACCGCGGCTGATAAATCGTTGGAAATGTCACCGGAAGTGGTCCTTGATTCATCTATTCAAGCCTGGCCCTGCGATCTCTCCAAAGTACTGAAAACAGCGGAGCCGCCGCAACGGTGATGGCCGCAGCGCGACGAGTGTTTGGTCAGCAAACTGGACAAGGAGGAACTGCAATGTCGTTCTACGAAAAAGGCCCCGTTCGCATCCAGTATGAAGATGCCGGTTCGGGCTTTCCGTTGTTGCTCATCCCTGGCGGGGGATTGAACTCGACGATCGGCGGCTTGAAGCGCGGCAGACCTTTTAATGCGATCGAAGAGTTCAAGGGAGAATACCGCTGCATCTTCTCGGACATGCGCAACGCCAATGGCGGTCAGTCCACCGGCCCGCTCGAGATCGATCGGCCGTGGGATGCCTATACCGATGATCATATCGGTGTGATGGATCACTTAGGAATCGACAAGTTCATGGTGATGGGCTTCTGCATCGGCGGTCCATTGGTTTGGAACATTCTGAAGCGGGCACCCGATCGTATCGTCGCAGCCGTGCTGGCGCAGCCCAGCGGATTCCGGCCGGAGCTGCCCAACCTCTCCTACGACAACAACATGAACGGCTGGGGTCCGGAATTGGTCAAGCGACGGTCCGACATCACGATGGAGATGGTCGACAAATTTCTGACCAAGATGTACCGCACCAACCCCGACTTCGTCTGGACCGTTACACGCGATTTCGTGCACAATTGCCGGACGCCCGTACTGATCCTGCCGGATGATATCCCGCCGCATCCGTACGCCGTCGCCATGGAGGCCGCCATGCTCGCGCCGAAGGCGGAAGTGAGCATGTTCCCATGGAAGGAGCCGAAGGAGCGGATTCCCCTGGCGGTGCGCCAGATACGTTCCTTCCTCCGGGCGCATCGGCTCGGTTCGGTTTAGACGGTGGTGACTATACCGAGGCCGTCGACGCCGGGAGACCGCCTGAAACCTTGCCACGCTGTCTAACCCTTATGGGTTGAGAATGACGCGGCAGACCGGACCTCTCGCCGAAAACGTTAGGCTCTAATTGAATTGAATTCTCATCAACTCAAATACTGAGAACTTTTCCTGCTCGACGCCTGCTACTTATTGACAATTAGCGCGCTTTTTACTAGCGTCATTTTTTTCTAAATGAGATGGTATCTCACATTATGAGACAGATTAAATCACAACGAATCGCTATGCCTCGCACTTTGTCTCCGGATGCACCCTATCGCATTCAGGTAGTTGACAGGGCGACGCAAATTCTGGAGTGCTTCCACTTCGACGCCCATGAGCTCGGTGTTCGTGAAATCAGTCAACGTACCGGGCTGCACAAGAGTACGGCGCACAGAATCCTGATTGCGCTCCAATATAATGGATTGATTCAGCAGAATCCCGAAACTGGGAATTATCACCTGGGAATCAAGCTTTTTAAATTGGGACAGCTTGCGGTGATGCGGTTGAATCTCCGCGAGATAGCAAGACCCCTGCTGCGCGTGTTGATGGAAGAAACGAGAGAAACGGTCCACCTGGCTATTCTAGACGAAGAGCAGGTCTTTTATCTGGAGAAGGTAGAAGGGCCGTATGCTCTGCGCATGCCATCCCGTGTGGGCCGCCACATTCCGGCCTATTGTACGTCCCTCGGGAAAGCTATGCTCTCCTGTCTGGAAGAGGCCGAGGTTAGACGCATGCTCGGCAGTCACTCTCTAAAGGCGTACACAGCGCACACACTGCGCACAGTCGAAGCTTTGATTACGGAGCTACGACGGACACGCAGGCGAGGGTATGCGGTGGACAACGAGGAAATCGAAATAGGACTACGTTGTGTCGGGGCGCCGTTGAGAGATTACTCTGGAGCATTGGCGGGCGCAGTGAGCGTCGCGGGTCCAACTGCGCGTTTCACCAGGGACAAGATTTCCTTTTTTGCCGGTCTGGCAAAAAAGACCGCTGCTTCGATTTCGTCACAACTTGGCTTCGGCCAGGTCGATTTGCCCGACGAAAAGGAGGCGCGCCTTGGCAGGGCTTAGCGAACAGACGATTGAGGCGATTTCACAGGATCTTTACAGTGCTGAAAGGGACCGGCGCACGCTCCGTCCGATCACCGAGACTCACCCTGAAATCGATATCGACACCGCTTACAAAATTCAGCTAGGCCTTATTCAACTCAAGGATGCGGATGGGGAGAAGATCGTCGGCAAGAAAATTGGCCTCACCAGCAAGGCCATGCAAAAAATGCTCAACGTCGATCAGCCGGATTACGGTCATATCTTTGATAGCATGGTGTTGCAGGACGGCGTGGTTTTCCGCGTCGCTGAGTTGATCCAGCCGAAAATCGAACCGGAGATAGCTTTCATTCTCGACCGCGAGATCAAAGGACCGGGAGTGAGGCCCATGCAGGTCTTGGCGGCAACGCGATTTGTCGTGCCGGCGTTGGAAATCATCGATAGCCGCATCGAGGGCTGGAGAATAAAGCTTTGCGACACCATCGCCGACAACGCCTCCTCCGCGCGGGTCGTGCTCGGCAGTTCTCCTAAACGAGTCGATGAGCGTGATCTAAAGCTCGTGGGGATGATTTTGGAAAAGAACGGCGATATCGTTCAAACCGGCGCCGGTGGTGCAGTATTGGGCCATCCCGCGGTCGCCGTAGCTTGGCTGGCCAATGCGGTGGGTCGGTTCGGCGTGAGTCTTAACGCGGGCGACATCATCATGCCTGGAGCTCTCTGCAGTGCGGTGGACGTCGGCGCGGGAGACCTGCTGCGAGCGTCTTTCGATGGTCTCGGCACAGTTTCGGTCCGCTTTGAATAGGGAAAACCCATGGAACAAATTCGCGCGGCAATTTTAGGTTCCGGCAACATCGGCACGGACCTCATGTACAAACTAAAGCGGAGCCATTCTCTCCACCCGACAATCATGGCAGGAATAATTCCCGAATCCGAGGGGTTAGCCCGGGCGCGCCAACAGGGATTGGCGATCACTACCGACGGCATCGAGGGACTCCTTAAACAAAAAGATAGTTTTGAGCTTGTTTTTGATGCCACCACTGCAAGCGCGCACAAGCAGCACGCGCCAATGTTGCGCGCTGCCGGAAAGATCGCCATCGATTTGACTCCCGCCGCCGTCGGACCGTACGTGGTCCCGCTTGTCAATCTTGAGGAGCACGTCGGCGAACCCAACGTCAATCTGGTCAGTTGCGGAGGCCAGGCAACCGTGCCTCTGGTAAGCGCGATGAGAAGTGCGAGTCCCGTGGAGTATGCGGAGATCGTCGCGACGATCGCGAGCAAAAGCGCAGGACCGGGTACGCGACAGAACATCGATGAGTTCACCGATACGACAGCGCGAGGCCTCCAGCGCATCGGTGGGGCCTCCAGGGGAAAAGCGATCATCGTGCTCAATCCCGCGGAGCCGCCAATCCTAATGCGCAACACCATATATGGGATCGTCGAGGAGTCGGATCCGGAAGAACTGAGGAAATCCATCGAAGCGATGGTCGCGCGGATCCAAGAGTATGTACCTGGATACCGTTTGAGAGCAAAGCCGCTGATTGAGGATTTTCGGCAGCAAAAAAAAGTAACGCTCTATGTGGAGGTCGAAGGCGCGGGAGACTACTTGCCGCAGTATGCAGGGAATCTCGACATCATGACATCGGCGGCGGTCAAAGTCGGAGAAGAAATCGGCAAACATCTCAGGGCTGGGACATGGAAAAAGGACAGAATGGAGGCTCGTTTATGAGCGAACAAATTTCAGTTCATATTCTGGACAGCACACTGCGGGATGGCTCTCATGCTTTGAGCCATCAATTCACAGCGGAACAAGTCGCACGCGTCGCTCGTGGGCTGGACCAGGCTGGTGTTGAAATGATCGAGGTGTCCCACGGTGACGGCCTTGGAGGGTCCACGGTGACCTATGGGTTCTCCAAACAATCCGAACTGGAACTCCTCGAGGCCGCCTCTTCGGTGATCGAAAGGGGAAAGCTGGCCGTGTTGTTGTTGCCGGGCATTGGCACGAAGGACGATCTCAAGATGGCTCGGGATCTCGGAGCCAAGGTAGCGCAAATTGCCACGCACGTCACTGAAGCCGACGTTGCACAGCAGCACATCGAACTGGCCAAGAGCATGGGCATGGAAGTCATTGGCATGCTCATGCTGTCCCACATGGCCTCGCCGGAAAAAATTGCCGAGCAGGGAAAGCTCATGGAAAGGTACGGCGCCGACGTAGTGCTGGTCACGGACTCCGCCGGGGCGCTGCTACCGCCGACGGTCAGGGAAAGAGTTCGCGCTCTACGCGATGCCATTCAGATCGGGGTAGGCTTCCATGGTCACAACAATCTGTCGATGGCTGTCGCCAACAGTATCATAGCGATCGAAGAAGGCGCGCGTTGGCTCGACGCGTGTACCTGCGGACTGGGCGCGGGATCGGGAAACACCCCCACCGAGGTGCTCGTGGCTGTGCTCGACAAGCTTGGCTACAGCACCGGCATCGATCTCTGGAAGATCATGGATGTTGCCGAAGACATCGTGCGCCCCATCATGCAGAAGCCTGTGCGCATCGGTAAAGCCAGTCTGACCATGGGGTATGCGGGAGTTTACTCGAGTTTTCTACTTCATGCCGATAAAGCGGCGCAGCAGTTCGGCGTCGATCCTCGGGACGTCCTGGTAGAGGTAGGAAAGCGCCGGGCAGTCGGAGGCCAGGAGGACATACTCGTGGAAATCGCCATGAGCTTGGCACAAAAGAATGCCGAGGTCGAGGCGAGTCCTTCGCGCAGATTGGCCTGAGCGACGCACCCCATGACGCATCGAAGACAGAAGTGAAAATATGATTCTGCTGAAAAACCCTCCGTTCATCATTCGAGATCCTCAGGACGAACGGAGGAGCGGTTGAAATGGTTGGAGATTTTCCGTTCATGCTGCCTAGTCGAAGCATTCCTAGGGGTTTTTCAGCAGAATCAAAATATGAATATCCTCATCAAAAGAGTTGGGGCAAAAACAACAAGGGGGTAAGAACAGATGGCAACGGCGACAGATACTTTCCAATCACTTTTCGTCAACGCAAATGGAGTCAAGACACGTTTCATCGTAGCCGGTCAGGGTATGCCGGTAGTCCTTGTACACGGAGGCGGCCCCGGCTCAAGCGGGGAATATGGCTGGTGGCGAAACATTCCGCCCCTGGCGCGACATTTTCAAGTCTTCGCTCTCGACCGCATCGGTTTCGGCCTCACGGATAAGCCCGAGGACGAATTGGGCGATCCGGTGCTCGCCCAGCACCTTGCGGATTTCATAGATGCTGTCTGCCTCAAGGAGCTGTACATGATGGGCAACTCCATGGGCGCGTACGGAGTCGCCAAGTACGCCGTCGATCATCCGGATCGCGTTAAGAAGATGGTGCTCGTGGCCTCGGGGTCCATTGGTGCCGCCATGGGACTCGAACACAAGCCATCCGAGGGGATGCGGGCAATGCGGCGCTTCGACTCTGAACCGACACGAGAGAACATGCGCGCAGTCCTCGAGGGGCTCGTCTCCAACAAGGCGGGCATTACGGACGAGCTCATCGAGGGACGGTTCAAGCTAGCAACCCAACCGGGAGCCATGGCGTCACAAAAACTGCAGCAAAAATACCGCCAGCGGCTCCAGGCCGATCCGAATCTGCGCCAGCAGTACAGTTTACTGCACCGATTGCCGGAACTGACGATCCCTACGATTATGATCTGGGGAAAGGAAGATAGATTCGCCCCCATCGAAGATCTAGGCTATCCGTTGCGCGATATGCTGCCGAATCTGCGCGCGTTCCATGTCTTTGAACACTCGGGACATCAGGTGCAAAATGACGAGGTGGAGAGGTTCAACCAGGTCGTTGTGGATTTTCTCTTAGAAGCGTGAGCGCGACGGAGGAGACAATCAGAGCTCGCCCATTTATCTAGAGCCTTTTAGAAGAAGGTCGAGAATCATGTCTAAAGGAGCGACTACTTTTGAGGAATGGTGGGTGGGAAGCTACTATAGGCGCTTTGTAGAGAGAGAGGGTGTGCCTCTATACGAGGGGAGCATTCTTGAAGACCTTGCCACCTTGCCACTCAAAGACTGGGAGAGAAGGGGCGGGAAAGCCGCTTATACCCGCCTGGGCAATCAGGAAGATGTGAATCTTCAGATCGTGGAAATCACCCCTAAGGGCGAGCTGAAGCCTGAGCACCATATGTACGAGTCGGTCATGTACGTTATGAAAGGGAAAGGGGCCACCACCATCTGGCAAGAAGGAGAACCCAAGAGGACCGTGGAATGGGAGGAAGGGGCGCTTCTCGCGGTTCCGTTGAACGCATGGCATCAGGAGTTCAATAGCTCCGGTGACGAGCCTTGTCGGCTCCTGTTCGGAACCAATATGGCCCAGGTCATCAACCTCTACCACAATCTGGAATTTGTCTTTAACAATCCCTTCAAATTCACCGACCGGTACTCCCACTCCATGGAGAACTTCTATGCGGATGAGGGGAAGCGCTGGAACCTGCGCCTATTTGCGACCAATTTTATCCCCGACGTAAGGAAGTTCAAGTTAGACCCCTGGGAGGAGAGGGGTATTCGGACTTCCATTACGCGCCTGTACATGGGCAATGCCCTTTCTCAGTTACACCTACTGGAGGTTAGCGAAGGGACCTACGTGACCGCCCATAGGCACGGCGCCGGAGCGCACGTCGTGGTTATTGAGGGAGGAGGATATGAGCTTTTGTTCCAGCCGGGCGACGAGCTCAATCCAGAGAAACGCCAAAAGGTCTTCATAAAACCCTATGGCGTCGTGGCTCCCCGTACCAATGAGTACCACCAGCACTTTAATACCGCCAAAGGCCCCTTGCGACAGCTTGCATTCAGGGGATGGGTGCGAAGGCCGCCCAGTATGAATGCGAAGGGAGAGTACGATCCCGTAGGGGCGGCGCGGAGTGATAACGCACTCGCCTACTCGTCTAAAATCCGATACGACGAAGAGGATCCCAAGATCCGGGAGGAGTATTACCAGGAGTTGGAGAAGAACGGAATTTCCCTCAGGTTGGAGCCCGTCGACCAGGGCGGGGCGTGAACCTTTCCCGTCGACCTGGCCTTAACAGGCTTTGGGCCTGCCCATTTAATTCACCGATGCTTGTCAATCCGATACCTGGTAGCCGGGCTCGACAGTGCTTCCGTGATTGGCGGAGATGCGTGGGATGATCGATCATGGACAATTCGTGGCGCCTGCGATAACGCGGTCAAAGCTGATGCTTGAGGTGGCATCGGAACTGGTAGGTGGGAAAGATTGGGTGCAACGGCAGGCCACGATAAGCCTGAGGCCGCAGGGACGTGGCAACTGGCCACTGACGCTGTTTGCCAGCGACGACCCGGAGGTCATAGACGAAGTGGTGTCCGGGAAGGTCCAGGTCGCAATCATGAACCCGGTCGATCCCCTGACCTTGGCCTATCGTGGCACAGGACCGTTTAACAAGCCCTTACCCCTCAGAGTCGTCACGGTGATCCCCTCTGAAGATCAGATCGCCTTCGCCGTCTCCGAGCGAATAGGCGTCACGTCTCTCGAAGAAATCCGCGAGCGGCGAGTCCCGCTGCGCGTCTCGCTTAGAAAACAGCCAGGCCATTCCACACACTTTTATATCCAGCACATCCTGAATACCGCGGGCTTCTCGCTGGACGATATTAAATCTTGGGGCGGTGAGATCCGTTACGATGCCTTCATCCCCCAGGCCGCTGAGCGCCTCGGCGCCATCGAGCGAGGGGAAATCGACGCCGTCTTTGACGAGGCGATCAATCGGTGGGTTTACAAGGCGCTTGATCATGGAATACGGCCGTTATCGCTTGGTGGACCGCTGTTGGCCAAGTTGGAAGAGATAGGGTTCCGGCGCGGCGTCATTCCCAAAGTGGACTACCCGAAATTACCAGCTGACGTCGTGAGCCTGGACTTCAGCGGATGGGCCGTTTTCACTCGTGCGGACGCCCCCGACGATTTCATCACGGCTTTCTGCCGGGCCCTCGAGGCCCGCAGGGACCGGATCCCCTGGCAGGGCGAGGGTCCCCTTCCTCTCGAACGCATGTGCCGCAATACACCTGATACCCCGTTGGTTATACCACTTCATCCCGCCGCCGAACGCTTTTGGCGCGACTGCGGTTATCTACCGTGAGTGTAACCGAGGTCAGGCATATGCATTGGCTGTGGATAGCGATTGAACCCGGATTCCGCAGTGTGGTGGAAAGAAAGCGCGAGGCGCAATCCTTCCGCAGCGAAGTCGATGGGGTTCTGCCTCTGAGGAGACATCGATCAGCGGTACTTGGAGGGGATGATAAGCCTCACAGGAACGACGTGCGAGAGCGCAAGATGACTTTGCAACTTCACAATCGGACGCCTTCGCTACTCCAGGATTCCACCTCGCTTCATTATTTCCGGTTTAACTGCGGAATCCGGTGTTGAAAAGTGGAACAGGAGCAAACGCCTACAGTAAGGGGGGGTTGTAAAATGGCTAAGACACTCCGTCAAACGGATGATGGAACTGCCAGGGAGCTAGAGTATGTGACAGACCCTGACGAACAGTTGGAAAAAAAACCGGGGACTCGTTATGGAGCAGCAGAATTGGGGTTTCGTCACTATTGGTATCCTGCTTTCCTTTCCAGACAACTCGGAAAGAAACCCAAATCTGTAATGTTGCTTGGCGAGAATCTGGTATTTGTCCGAGCCAACGGGCGGTCCTACGCGCTTTTTGATCGATGCGCGCATCGGGGTATGCAATTGTCCGAGGGCAAGTGCTGGACAGAAGGCACGATAACCTGTCCGTATCATGGTTGGACATACAGGTTGCGCGACGGGGAGTTAATTGCAGCTCTAACGGATGGGCCTGAGTCGGCAGTTGTGGGTAAAAAGGGAAAAGGGGTTCGCAGCTATCCGGTGGAGGAGCGAAATGGGGTCATCTACGTCTACATGGGGGACGGCAACCCACCGGCACTCGAGGAAGACGTTCCGGAAGAGCTATTGAACCCGGAATACATTTTTGAGGCCGTCACGTCCGTCTGGAATAGTAATTGGCGGCCTGCGGTTGAAAACGGGTACGACGCCGCCCACGCTACATACGTCCATAGGTACAGCCTACGCTGGCGAACTCAGTTCAACCTGCCGCCGGCATGGGCCGGGAAGGTCGAAAGTCAGGTAGAAGGTAAATACCTGATTCAACGGCGCCGGGGTCCTTTCGGCTTTGAGGCAAATTATCCGAGCTTTGGCCTCTGGCCGCGTCACGCTTGGTTGCGAAAAGCGCTGGCCAATGCTCGCAAAAAATTTGGCCGCCAGGTCACACCTATGATTGCAGGCGTCCGCCTGCCATGCCTTATCGTGAACCACTATAGCTATTATAGCCACATCCGATATTCGATCCCGATCGATGCGAAACACACCCGCAACTTTCAGATGTTGGCCGGCAGGTATCATGGATTAAAAGCGCTCGCGTTTCGACTCCAATACTGGTTATGGCATCGTTGGGTCTTTCACAAGTGGTTCAACGAGGGACAGGATAAGTGGATCGTGGAACACCTGGATTATTCGGCGCCAGAGCAGTTCTTTAGACCCGACAGCTCCATCGTCCAGTTACGTAAATATTTTGAGAAGAATGCGCGGACGAGCGATCCAAACGACGGAATGAAAGAATAAAAACAAACTCGTCGAGTTAATGGAAATCCATTCGGTTAATGGAAATGCAATTCTAAAGCAAGAAGTGGGGCTTTCTATGGCGCGTTCATATAAACGACACCAGATGGTGGTTTGTGTCACAGCTTTGGCGATCCTATTTTTAGGCTTCTCCCAGAAGAGTTGGGGGGCTTCACAGGATAAATGGAAGGAGGTTGTGGAGGCGGGCAAGAAAGAGGGCAAGGTTGTGGTTTCCATTCCTGCTAGTTCTGAATTGAGGAAGGAACTGGAGGGGGCGTTCGAACAGCGGTTTCCAGGCATCGATCTGGAACTTTTCCCGGGGACTGCTTCAAAGATGCTGAGAAGGATCAGTGACGAGTTTCAAGCCGGTGTGCGTTACTTTGACATCCACATCGGGGGTGCCGGGTCCATGATCACCGGCTTCGTTGGAGGACGCATTGTCGATACGATTGAGCCTAATCTCGTTCTTCCTGAGGTTAAGGAGCCTAAAAACTGGTGGGGCGGATATATGGGTATCGATAAGGAGAAGCGGTTCACCTATACCTTTTCAGCCTTTTTGGTCTCTAACTTTTGGCACAACACAAAATCTGCAAGCGCTGACGAGCTTCGCTCTTATGACGATCTTCTCAATCCAAAATGGAAAGGAAAGATCGGTTGGTACGATCCGCGCCAGCCAGGCGCAGGGGCGCAAGCTTGGGAATTCTTGTGGAAACACAAAGGCGAGGACTACTTGAAGCGCCTTGTAACCCAAGACCTCCAGCTCTCCCGAAATCCGCGAGTATTGGCAGAGTCGCTTGCCAGGGAGAAACTGGCCGTGACCATTGGCATGAATTACTACGGGTTCCGCTCCTTTGTCGAAGCCGGCATGCCCCTAAAGCCTCTTCCTATCTTCAAAGAAGGAACCTATGGCACGGCCGGGTCGGGGATTTTGGCGATCATTAAGAATCACCCTCACCCCAACGCCACCAAGGTGTTTGTGAACTGGCTGCTCAGCAAAGAAGGACAGGAAGTCTGGACAAAGGAACTAAGCCAGCCCACTCGTCGGTGGGACGTGGACACCCAATGGACGGCCAAGTTTGGGTCTATAGCGGCAAAGGATAATATATCTCTGGAACAGTGGAACAAGGTGGAGCAGATCTCGGAAGATAACGAGGCAGCGGCGAAAGCGGCGACGAAAAGCGCGCGTAGCCTCTTACCAGATTGAAGCGCTGCATTAGAGGGGGCGCATGGCCTTCGGTTGACGGTTGAATTACCCAACGGTTGCTGGAGTTTCGCCAGCGGAAGATTCGAGTAACCTATGTAAACTTCGAGGGTCCATTGCATGGACAGAACCGCGGCGCCAGAACCCGTAATCTTTCCGGAAAAGTTGAACGGATCCTTACTCCTGATGAGTTTGCTACTGGGGATAGTTGCGTTTGTAGTTCTGGTCCCCCTCTTCTTGATGATCCTGAACAGTTTTCAGCTCTCGAAACCGGGCGAACCGATGATTTATGGTCTTCAAGGATGGCGAGAGGCCTTCAGCTCGCCCGGCATACTATCCGCTATCTACAATACTTTTTCATTGGCGTTAGCCCGCCAGTTCATCGCCCTGATCCTTGGTATCGTGCTCGCCTGGCTGCTTGCACGCACCGATATACCTCTCAGTGGCCCACTCGAGTTCATGTTCTGGCTTTCCTTTTTTCTTCCCGCGTTGCCTGTGACGATAGGATGGATACTCTTGCTCGACCCCAAGTTCGGCTTGGTAAATCACTGGCTGCTCAAACTCCCGTTTATTAGCGAGCCGCCGTTTAACATTTATTCGTTTTGGGGAATTGTCTGGGCGCATCTTGCCTCGTCGACCATCGGAGTCAAGGTGTTACTCCTGGCGCCAGCGTTCAGAAATATGGATGCGGCCTTGGAAGAGTCTTCCCGGGTGTCTGGTGCAAGTGCGGTAGGCACGCTCATTCGTATCATTATTCCGGTCATGATGCCGGCTATCCTGGTGGCTACGATTTTGGGACTTATCCGTTCCCTAGAGGCATTTGAAATTGAACTGGTCCTGGGAGTGCCGGTTGGGATCCAAGTTTTTTCGACAAAAATTCTCGACCTCGTCATTGCAGAACCGTCGGAATATCCTCCGGCGATGGCCTTGAGTTCGACTTTTCTGGCCGTGCTGCTGGTTCTGCTATGCTTCCAACGCGTTGTTGTTGGGCGCAAGGAGTTCACGACTGTGACTGGTCGCGGCTTTAACCTTCGCCGCACCACACTCGGTCGATGCAAGAACCTTGTGTTTGTTTGCGTATTACTGCTGGCATTGATCGTAACTGTGGTTCCAACCATCTTCCTGGTGCTGGGAACCTTCATGAAGATTTTTGGCTTCTTTGAAATCAGCGATCCCTGGACCCTAAATAATTGGAGCCAGGTACTTCAAGATCCCGTGATACTGCGCTCTTTATGGAATACTCTCGTAGTAGCGCTGGGCAGCGCGCTGGTCGGCGTCTTCCTTTATTCACTGATTGCCTATGTCATTGTGAAGACGAGTTTTACTTTCAGGGGGATCCTTGATTTCCTCTCCTGGGTTCCTTGGTCCATCCCGGGGATTCTTCTGGGAATTGCGCTCCTCTGGACTTTTCTTGGCACAAGAATATTTATCCCGCTGTATGGGTCCGTCTACATCCTGATGATTGCGATGATCATAAAGAGTATGCCTATAGGAACACAGGTCATTAAAACCGTGATGCTACAGTTAGGGCGTGAATTGGAGGAGGCATCGATAGTATCGGGCGCGTCATGGTTCTCTACCTACCGCCGTATCCTGGTGCCGTTGCTCTTCCCGGCGTTGGTTACTGTGGGCTTGCTAGTGTTTATTTCGGCCGTCCGGGATATCAGTACGGTCGTGCTTCTAGCGACGGGCGAGACCAGGACGCTTTCCTTGCTGATGCTTGAGTTCGCTACAGAAGGCCAGTTTGAAAAGGCAACGGTGATGGGTGTGCTGATAGTTGTCTTTGTCGGAACCGCGGCTCTTATTGCACGGAGTCTCGGGGGCCGTGTCGGTATGAGAGAATAGTGAAGGTAAAAGAGCTGGGCTTTTTCAGATCCGGTTTAGAGTGACGAGGAGGCTGATCATGGCCGAGATTCTTGGAATCGGGTGCCCCCACGGCCCACATATGCGGTTTACCGATGAGACGATGGCGAACTGTTATTTTCGTATCAACCTGAGGAACGCAAAGACTCCCGCGGGCCTCAGGGATCCGAAGAACTGGCCCGCGAAGATGAGAGCGGAATGGGGGAACGACGAAGGAGTGTCCGCTGCGCGGCGACACCGCGAAGAAGTGATCAGCGGGTTCCGCGCGGCACGGCAGGCTCTGGACCAGTTCAATCCGGATTTTGTTTTGATGTTCGGAGATGATCAGTACGAGAATTTCAAAGAGGATATTCTGCCGCCCTTTTGTATCTACGCGTTCGATGAATTCGAGATCGGTGGTAAGAAAGGCGAGCGTCGTTATGAAATCGGGCCCAATGGAATTCTTAACACGGGTGTGTCAAACCTCGGCATTCCGATGGAACGTCCGCCCCAGCAGTCGAGAATCGAAGGCAGCAAAAAAATCGGAACTCTACTGGCCGGAGAACTGGTCAATAAGGGGTTCGATGTAAGTTGGTCGTCGCATTTCCATCACTCCACCAGCCTGGGGCACGCCTTCACTTTCACTTTGGATTACCTCGACTGGGACAGGAAGGGGTTTCCTTATCCTCTAATTCCGTTCCAGGTCAACTGCTATGGGGAAGACATGCGCATGCCCTCGCTGGGAGCGAACGAATGGATTGGACGCCTGCCCGATCGCTCGGAAGTGGACAAGAGGTTGGCTGAAGGAGACGTCTTGCCTCCACAGGCTCCCCCGGTATGGCGTTGCTACGATTTGGGGAAAGCGGTGGCGGAGATTATTGCAGCAAGCCCTTACCGCGCATGCATAATCGGTTCGTCCAGTTGGTCCCATGCCTCGCTCACCAACCTGCATGGCTTTCTGTGGGGTGATGTGGATTCCGATCGCGAGCACTATGAACAACTAAAGGCTGGTCGATACGACCAGTGGAGAAATTTGGATCCCGATAAACTTCGGGCGTCGGGACAACATGAGATGCGAAATTGGATCTGCCTGGCAGGTGCTATGGAAGGGCGGGAAGCGCAGATTTTGGCGTACGCTGAGACTTACATTTTTAATTCCTGCAAGTGCGTAGCGTTATTTCCGCCGGAGAACGCATGAAAAAGCTACGGAGCGAGTTTCTCACACTTGTTAGCTCGGTGGGTGGATCATGGGTAGGCAGCGTAGAGGCGATCTTTGTATTTCAAGCTAAGGCCCATGATGATGCGAATCCGCTATCCGTCGCCTGAGCGCGACCACCGAGTATACCCCAGACAGGACAGCAACTGAAATGGTCACCCCCAGGACCAATTCCTACGGATGTAAGGCTTTCATCATCCGAATTTTCTCCCTTACAGAACCCAGCTGATACCGTTAGCGGCGACAATGGTTCATATATTGGTGAAAGATCGCTTGAGCCGATAATTCGCGAGAAGCTTGCGCGTTGGTATTGATATTGAGTTTTGGGTGAATTGTACGGTGGCTCAGTTGAAACAAGAATTGCATTAGACTTGCAAGATTTGATCGCATGGATTAGTCAACCCGATGCACGAGCCTACGACGATAGTAGCGGCAGGCTTTCAACCCTCTCGACTTGATACACTTCGGACACGGACCAGTGCGGCTTATCGTCTGACGTTCTGCTGCGCGCCCCACTCGGTGGCTCGATGATGCCTCAAGCGTGACCGCCTCCGCAAGCGAAACTACTGGAACCGGGCGGTTCCGGGCGCGTCAGCAGTAATGTCTTGTCAGTTACCACGCCATGTCGCCCTCCGGGTTCTACGAGCGTCAGACGGGGAAGCGAACGCCCCAGAAGAGACGCACCTCGAGGTCGTCCGCCATGTTGCTGCCGTGCGTCCCGCGCCCCGTCGATGGATCGATGTGCGTGCCGTGATCTGACACGAATGCAACGGCGTGTGACGTGGTTGCCCACCGGTCGTGCGCCGCGCGAGCGACGCGATCGAAGTTGCGTACGTGGTTGGCCATCGCCCGAAGGGCCTCTGGACTCCGTGGTACCGTGGCGTGCATCTTGTCGTCGTACTCCTGCTGGTACGCCAGAATGAAGTCATGCTGGTCCGCTGCGACGAGATTGAGCGTCCGCTCAACAACCTGCTCGTCGTAGGTCTCGGTGAAGTAGTCAATCCTCCGATTCCGGAAGATCAGATCGATTGAGGAATTCTCCACGGCCACAATGGCGACACGGCGGCCGGCTCGCGAGAGCGCGTCGAAGAGGGTGTCGCAGGTCAGCGTCGGCCTTTCGGATTTGCGGATGCCATGGGTGTCCGGAGGCGCGCCCGTGAACATCGATGCGAAGCAGACGGGCGTGACCGAGGGCATCACGGCGCATGCTTCAACGGATGTTGGTGCGTGGCGCACGACCGGCTCAAAGGCATCCGCGTATGATCGGACCAGGTGTGCACCGATCGCGTCGGCTGCGAACACGAGTGCCTTCGTCACGGTTCGACGTGTCGCGAATGCAGCGACCTCGCTGAATGGGGGCGCGACGCAATCGGCCGGTCTGGGAATCCCGAAGAGGTCACATACAGTGCTCGTCACCGACGCCACGTCAAGCATGCCTCGCATCATCTCGGATTTCGGCGAAAGGAGCAAGGGGTCCCGGCACCTGGGTCGACGGGCGCGCGCATCCTCTCAGGCGAAATTTTTGCCTCTACCTAAAATTGAATTCCTCAGAGTGAATATGACCAGCAAGAAACTCCTGGCTTCATAAACCCTTTCCGCAAGGTGGGAGTCATGGCAATCGCTACAAAAAGGTAAAAAACCAGGGTGTTTTATCGAAAGTCTTCAGGAAGGTAAACTGAAGTCTTCATGATCGGCGTTTTTCAACCTATTTCGGGTTGAGTCCGGCTGCACAAAATCAGGACGCATCGCCCCGAGATTTTTGCTCGGCGGTCTTTCCGTTGAAAGCCGACACCACTGATCGGGATAGCGCCGCACCATATCTTCTAAATGACGAGTAAACAGGGTTACATTTGCAGTAACATCCTCCTGCAGGTTTCCTGTCTTAACGAGATCGATTTCAGAGCTGATATGAAGGGTCAGACGATCCTCAGCGTCCCGTGTGACAAACATAGGAACAAGCGCCCCGCCCGTGCGTAAAGCCAGGGTCACGGGACCACGGCGAGCAGCGACATCCCAACCCAAAAACTCCGCGTTTACGCTCCCATACTTATACTTAAACCCATCCGCGATGAGAAGGACCACTTCGTTCCGCCTTAATGCGCCGAGGATTTGTCGGGCCGCCTGCCAGCGGGGCTTAGCCGATATCGTTTTTATCCCAACCTTGGCTCTGTAGTCGTCAATCAAACGGGCTAATCTTTGGTCTGGTGGGTGCTTGACTACAATGTTGATGGGGTATCCCGCCGCGGCAAGACGGGGACCAATCATAGTAAAATTTCCTAAATGAGCGCTGAGCGCGATCACCCCCTTGCTCTTTTCCAAAGCCCGTTTCAAATACTCCTCGCCCTGAATAGCAACGCTGGCACATATCATATCCCCGGAGGTATAAAGCGCACAGGCAGTCTCATAAAGTCCCCGGAGAAAATTCCTCCAGGCCATACGAACCACGGTCTTTCTCCTCTCCACCGTTAAAAATTCGTCGCTCATAGCCATGGAGACATTCTCTTCCATCGTTTTTCGGTATCTCCATAAAATAGGGAGAGTTAGACGGGCGGCCGCCGACGTCATGAGAACGAGCAGGCGGTGAGGGAGCCTCGGAACGAGGAAGACACATGCCCTCAGGCAATATTCCGCTGTTCGGTACTGTAACAAAAAGAGAAGTTTCTTGAAGGGAGAACGGTCCTTCATCTCAGCCAGGACAGCTAACCTTAAAAATCTGCCGACCAGACTTTTCGATGTCCATCAGCATAAAATCAGGGTTCATCCGCCCTGACATTTTTGAGCGGGCTGGCTTAAGTTCTTCCTTAATGCCCTGATGAGTCTCCCAAGCCGCCTACTAAGGGAACCCATGGTTGCTCAAACCGGTCGGACTATCTGCGAGCTTTTGATACTTTTTGACATATTTGACGATTGTCCGTCAACGGCACGACAGGCCACACCTGATTTCTAAACAAATGGCTTTGTCAGAATTGTCGATGGCGTGAGACGTTGTGTGCCTAATGAGCGCGAAGATTTCTGTCGTTTATCAGGTTTACTTGAATGAAGATGAAGACGATGTTACAAAAAAATTTGCCGGATGTGGAGGTTGTAATTTCGCCGATCGGAAGGAGCTGTGGGTTGTAATCCCGGTTGCGTCGCAGCGCTGCCCGGCTTGGGTTCCGGCGAGTAAGCTCCTGTCGTGCGTCCCGCTGGCGAATCCATAAGAATCGTGCCGGTAAGTGACTCGCGAGACCTGCGCCGGTTCATTCGCGTGCCTTGGTCGGTCTATGCCGACGACCCAACATGGGTCTCGCATTTGTTGGTAGAACGACGCGAGCAGTTTTCTCCCCGCAATCCATACTTCGCGCACGCGCGCTGCTGTTTTTGGCTTGCCTACCGTGGGACCAGGCCAGTCGCTTGTGGCGGCTGAAAGTGAAATCTCCGAAAACGGCTCGCGTCGTCCTGATGGGAGTGCGCAAACGTTTTCAACAAAGCGCGCTTGGAGCGGCGCTGGTTTTCCTGCTTATCGATGCCGTGCGCGGATATGGAATCCGGCGCGGAGTTCAGGAAGTTGAGCTGTCCTGGATTCTGGAAGATAACATGCCGATGCGGAATATGATCACGATGGTCAGAGGCGTCCCTTACAAACGCTACCGTATTTATGAAAAGGCATTCAGATGAGTAGCGGACTGCCGTTTCGCGCGAGCGTGCTTGCTGGAGACTGCTTGCCGGATGACCCTGTGGCTCGGGCAGTTGACGAACAGGCCACCTTATAAGACGAGCCGACCATCTCTGGCCCTGGGTGTCGAGGCCCGCTTGAATCCGCTGGCATTTGGCAGCCCGGAAGAAGTAATTCTTGATGTCTTTCTCCCTGGTCCGAGACCACTTTCACCGGCTTGCCAACCGCTTTGGAAGCGGTTAGCGAATCGATGACGAATGAGTTTAGAAAATTCGACGCGCTCCACTGGTGGACAAAGTCGCTCGCGGGGTAAAGTACGATACGGTGGAGAAGTCAGATCGCCGGCTAGCTAGCGTATATGCGGCATACAGTCGGCTTATGATCGAAGGGTCTCGGTGAAGCCGGGCTTATCTCCTTAACGCTTACATTCGCCCATTCCCGTGCGACGTACACCAATATGGATTTCGGCCACTCGTCATCACGAAAAGGAAAACACGGCTGGCACACGTCGTGCTCGCCAGGCTAGCTCGCGGATATCTCTGGTTGCCGTGAATCATAGCGAACCCAACGACTAAATGCGCTGATTTCTTTGTCAAAGATAAATTTGAGCACCAGTCGCGTATAGGACTGGTAGGCAAATAAGGTCCGGTAAAATTCAGGAGCCATGCGGTAAAGCTGCGGCAGTCTGCTCCACGCGACCATGGGAAAGTCATGATGTTCATTATGAAATCCCATATTGAACATCACCCAATTGAGCGGGCCATAATACGAATAGGTCTCTTGCTGTTTGCCCATAACATCATAGTGCTCTTGAATCCAGCGGCCGCCTAACGGATGCAACCCCAAAGCAAAGAATGTCGAGAGGAGCAAATACATCAGTCCACCCCACCCTACATACAACGAGAGCCAGTAACTCACCCCTAACTGCAAGGCGATATTGGTAACCACCCATAGGTCGACAAACGATTGGCCCGGAACCTTTAGTGGCCGCAAGGCTTGCGAGACAGACAACAAAGCGAGCCACAGCGACTTGCGAAGAGGACCATGACCAATCAGCCGGCCTTCAAATTGGCTCACCACGTCCGGATCCATCGTTATTTTGTTTAGGTGTTGGTGATGCAAAAGATGATACTTTCTGAAACCCATAGCGCTGGGGATAATTAAGGCAAAATCACAACTGAGGCCGGCAAGCTTGTTTAATACTGGTATTGCGAAAATTAAGTTGTGCGTTGCCTCATGCATCAACACATATAACCCATGATTGAGAACCGCGCCAGCAAGATAAGCCACAGGCAAAATCACGTACCACGGCTGATCGCAAAGCAGCCAGCCCACTGTCCATTGCAGAGCGACCAGCCCGAGAATGAGGAGGGCTGACAGAGGATAAGGGCCAAACAATACCTTCACCTCGGGATAATGTTTAATGATGTCTTTACGGCGCTGGGTGTGAACCTGCTCAGATTGTCCGTTGATGGTGAAGGAATCCATAGGAATACGAATTCTAGACTCCCTTTTTGATATCGCCAGCCGCCGAGCCTGTCAAGCACAGCCTGAGAACGCTATAGAAAGGTAAAGGCTATTTTATCGAAGCTCTTCAGGCAGGTAAACTGAAGTCTTTATAATCGGCGTTCTTTAACCTCTCTCAGATCGAGTCCCGGCTGCACAAAATCAGGAAACATCGGCCGGACATCTTCGCTCGACGGTCCTTTCCGTGAAAGCCGACACCACTGATCGGGATAGCGCCGCACCATGCCTTCCAAATGACGAATAAACAGGTCCAGATTTGCAGCAACATCCTGCTGCAGATCTCCGGTCTTGACGAGATCGATTTCAGGGCTGATCCGAAGGGTCAGACGATCCTCAGCGTCCCGCGTGACAAACATAGGAATAACCGCCGCGCCCGCGCGTAAAGCCAGGGTCACGGGACCACGGCGAACATAGACAGCGGAACCCAAAAACTGCGCGTTTACACGCCCAGATTTAAACACATCCGGGAGGATAAGAACCACTTCGTTCCGCCTTAATGCGCCGATGATTTGTCGGGCCGCCTGCCAGCGGGGCTTAGCCGATATCGATTTTACCCCAAGCTTGGCTCTGTAGCCGTCAATCAAACGGGCTAATCGTTGGTCTGGCGGGTGCCTGACTAAAATGCTGAAGGGATACCCCGCCGCGGCAAGACGGGGACCAACCATAGTGAAATTTCCTAAATGTGCGCCGAGAGCAATTACCCCCTTGCCCTTTTCCAAAGCCCGTTTCAAATATTCCTCGCCCTCAACAGCAACGCTGGCACATAGCGCGTCCCTGGAGGTATAAAGGGCGCAGGCAGTCTCATAAAGTCCCTGGACAAAATTCCTCCAGGCCCTACGAACCACGGTCTTTCTCCTCTCCACCGACAAGTATTGGTCGCTCATAGCCATGGAGACATTCTGTTCCATCAGTTTTCGGTATCTCCATAAAATAGCGAGAGTTAGACGGGCGACCGCCGACGTGATGGGAACGCGCAGGCGGGGAGGGATCCTCGGAACGAGGAAGATAAATGCCCTCAGGCAATATTCCGCGGTTCGGTGCCGTAACCAAAGGTGAAATTTTTTGAAGGGAAAACGGTTCTTCATCTCAGCCAGGACAGCTAACCTTAAAAATCTGCCGACCAGACTTTTCGATGTCCATCAGCATAAAATCAGGGTTCATTCGACATGAGGATTTTGAGCGGGCTGGATTTAAGTTCTCCCATCCCCCTGTGGATCTCTCAAGCCGGCGTCCTAAGGGACCCATGGTTTGCTCAAGCCGGTCGGACTATCTGCGAGCCTTTCGATACTTTTACTTTTTGACACATTTGACGGTTGTCCGTCAACGACGCGACGCGTGATTGCTAAACAAATGGCTCTGTCGAATTATCGATGGGGCGAGACATTGTGTGCCTGATGAGCGCGAGGATTTCTGGCGTTTGCCAGGTTTACTTGAATGAAGATGAAGACGATGTTACAAGACAAAAATTTAGAGGATGTGGAGGTTGCAATTTCGCCGATCGGAAGGAGCTGTGGGTTGTAATCCCAGTTGCGTCGCAGCGCTTCCCGGCTTGGGTTCCGGCGAGTAAGCTCCTGCCGTGCGTCCCGCTGGCGAATCCGTAAGAATCGTGCAGGTAAGTGACTCGCGAGACCTGCGCCGGTTCATTCGCGTGCCTTGGTCGGTCTATGCCGACGACCCAACATGGGTCCCGCATTTGTTGGTAGAGCGACGCGAGCAGTTTTCTCCCCGCAATCCATACTTCGCGCACGCGCGCTGCTGTTTTTGGCTTGCCTACCGTGGGACTAGGCCAGTCGGTCGGATCAGCGCCCAGATTGATGAATTACACGAAGAGCGGTACCGGGATGCAACCGGATTTTTCGGCTTCCTCGAGGCCGAGAATGAGGCGGGGACGTTTCACGGACTGTTGAGCGCGGCTGAAGTCTGGCTGCGTGACCAGGGCATGTTGCGAATCCGCGGCCCGTTCAACTTTTCCATCAACCAGGAGTGCGGGCTTCTTGTGGACGGTTACGACACGCCTCCAATGATTATGATGGGCCACTCCCGCCCGTACTATGCCGCTCGGCTGACAGCCGAGGGATACCAGGGCGTAAAGGACTTGTTAGCCTTTCGTCTCCCTACCCATTTCACCCCCCCCGAGTTCATGAAGGCCGTTTTGAAGAAAGCCGCTGGCTGTGCACAGGTCAGGCCGCTGCGCAGATCACGGTTGAATGAGGACCTCAAAATTATCGAGGACATCTTTGAAGATGCCTGGTCCACAAACTGGGGATTCATTCCATTCACCAAAGACGAGGTTCGGCATCTAGGCTACAATTTGCGACTGCTAGTCGATGACGATGCCGTGCAAATTGCGGAAGTGGACGAGGTGCCGGCCGCGATGATCGTAGCCTTTCCAAACTTAAATGAGGTGATACGAGACCTTCAGGGACGTTTGTTTCCATTTGGCTGGCTCAAGCTCTTGTGGCGGCTGAAAGTGAAATCTCCGAAAACGGCTCGCGTCGTCCTGATGGGAGTGCGCAAACGTTTTCAACAAAGCCCGCTTGGAGCCGCGCTGGTTTTCCTACTTATCGATGCCGTGCGCGGCTATGGAATTAGGCGCGGAGTTCAGGAAGTTGAGCTGTCCTGGATTCTGGAAGATAACATGCCGATGCGGAATATACTCACGATGATCGGAGGCGTCCCGTACAAACGCTACCGTATTTATGAAAAGGCATTCAGATGAGTAGCGCAGTGCTGTTGTAAGAAAAAAGCTGAGTTACTCAATTTCTGAATAAAAGAGAACGCAGATGGATACCTCCAAGACAGCCGACGTACGTGTCAATGACACTTTTCTCGCACCGCTGGAACGACCGGCGCTCCAATGGCTATGTAAACACATGCCTGCCTGGATGACTCCCGA
>Ga0081455_10000941_pt1 | contig 37177 bp, 32 predicted proteins | sample TabmetS3T2R1_FD_70207 | JGI IMG/M metagenome (GOLD analysis project Ga0081455, IMG submission 70207) | Tabebuia heterophylla rhizosphere microbial communities from the University of Puerto Rico - S3T2R1 | ecosystem: Host-associated > Plants > Roots > Rhizosphere ... | reverse complement strand
AAGCCTTTCTTCTGCAGCTCCTGAAGTTCCTTGCGGTATTCGCCCTTGCGGCCGCGCACGATGGGCGCCATCAGGTATAGGCGTGTCCCTTCGGGCATGGCCTTCACGCGGTCGACCATCTGCGACACGGTCTGGCTCTCGATCGGCAGGCCGGTGGCAGGCGAGTAGGGCACGCCGACGCGGGCGAACAGCAGTCGCAGGTAGTCGTAGATCTCGGTGACGGTGCCGACGGTCGAACGCGGATTGCGCGAGGTCGTCTTCTGCTCGATCGAGATTGCAGGCGACAGGCCCTCGATCGAATCGACGTCCGGCTTCTGCATCAGCTCCAGGAACTGACGGGCATAGGCCGACAGGCTTTCGACATAGCGGCGCTGGCCCTCGGCATAGATGGTGTCGAAAGCGAGCGAGGACTTGCCCGAGCCCGACAGGCCGGTGATCACCACCAGCCTGTCGCGCGGCAGGTCCAGATCGACGTTCTTCAGATTGTGCTCGCGCGCGCCACGGATCGAGATGAAGCGATGCGGCTCGGCGACAGGGAAACGGGGCTTGGCCATCGGGACGGGAGAATAACGATGCGCGGGATCACCGCATATGGCGATTAACCCCCAACCTGGGGAGTCCCTGCGTCACGAAGGGGCGTCATGCAGCCGCTGCTTGCAATGCCTGCATGCGGGCGGTTGGGCGGTCGTTCATCATCAGCTGCAGGGTGCCCGCGATCAGTCCGATGAACACGCCGATTTTCCAAGCAAGGTCGTAGGAACCCATCAGATCAAAGAGATAGCCGCCGCCCCAGGCGCCGAGGAAGGATCCGGCCTGATGGCTCATGAAGGCGATGCCGGTCAGCGTCGACAGGAAGCGCAGGCCAAAGATCTGCACGACCAATCCATTGACCAGGGGGACGACGCCCAGCCAAAGCACACCCATGACGGCGCCGAACAGGACGACGGAGAGCGGCGTCGGCGGAAATACGAAGAACAGTGCCAGCGCCAGGGAGCGCAACAGGTAGATGCCGCCCAGCAGCAGCCGCTTGGGGTACCGGTCGCCCAGCCAGCCAAACAGCCACGAGCTCACGATGTTGAACCCGCCGACCAGCATCAGCACCAGGGCACTATAGGAGGCATCCATGCCGCACAGGGCGAGGTAGGTCGGCAAATGGGTGGTGAGGAACACCAGCTGCAGGCCGCACACGAAGAACGCGACCGCCATCACCACATAACCGGGGTGGCGGCGCGCTTCGCGCAGGGCGGCCGACAGGGTGAGGTCGCGATCGGCAGCCGTGCTGTTGGGCAGCTTGTCGGCACGACTGCCCATCCAGGCGGCAGGCAGCATCGCAAGCGCCAGGATGGCGAGGGCCCAGACGGCGGTGCGCCAGCCATCGTGGTTCAGCAGATAGGCCGCAATCGGCGCCGTAACCATGGTGCCGACGGAGCCCGCCGCCGAGACGAGGCCGAAGGCCAGGGTGCGGCGCTTGGGCTGCACGACACGGGCGGCAATGTTGGCGGTGATGCCGGAGGCGGTGCAGGAGAGCGCGATGCCGATCAGGACGCCCGCCCCCAGGACGATCGGCAACGTGTCCTGCGCCGTTGCCGTAAGCACGACGCCCGCGACGTACAGGAGGCTGCCCACAAGCGCCACGCCGCGTGTGCCGTGCCGGTCGGCGACGATGCCGACGAAGGGCTGGCTCAGCCCCCAGGCGACCTGCTGCACGGAGATGGCCAGCGCGAAGTCGGAGATGGCGATGCCCAGCTCCTTCGAGGCCGGTGCCTGGAACAGGCCGAGATTCTGCCGGATGCCCATGGCCAGGGTCATCATCAGCGCCGCACCGCCCAACATGGCGTAGGCTTGGCCGCGCGAGACCTCGGGAACGTGGAACGAGCTGCTCATGGCGGCGGAAGATAGGGGAGGGCTCGCAGGCCAAGCCAATGAATTGTCGGAGGGGCGGCATGAACCAGGCTCACTCGACCCCACACTGCAACCGAAAATTAGTGGCTGCCCACAGGCTGCCAGGGGTAGGTTCCCGGCCGTGAGGTAGGTGCCGCGCCCCGCGGCACCGGGAATGCGAAGGAGGCCCCTATGGCGGGCAGTGTCAACAAGGTCATCCTGGTCGGCAATCTTGGCCGCGACCCCGAAGTGAGGTCCATGCAGGATGGCAGATCCATGGTGAACATGTCGGTGGCGACGTCGGACACATGGCGCGATCGCCAGACCGGCGAGCGCAAGGAGCGTACCGAATGGCACCGCGTGGTGATCTTCAACGAGAAGTTGGCGGAGGTTGCGCAGAAGTTCGTGCGCAAGGGCTCCAAGGTCTATGTCGAGGGCCAGCTTGCGACCCGCAAATGGACTGACCAGAGCGGCCAGGAGCGCTACACGACCGAGGTTGTGATTCCTCGTTTCGGAGGTGCGCTGACCATGCTCGACGGCCGCAGCGGTGGCGGCGACATGGGCGGCGGCGGCATGGATGATGATGTCGGCGGCGGGCCAACGTCAGGCGGCGGAGGCGGTGGTGGCCGTCCGGCAGCGCGCGGCGGCAAGGCCGATCTGGACGACGACATCCCGTTCTAGCGTCTCAGTTCGAGTCGCCGCATCGTGGTCGAAGAGGCCTTCGTCACGCCGGCCATCGTCGCTGGATGGAAGGATGTCCTGGCCAGGCCCGATGTCGAGCCTGGCTTTGCCAAGCTGGGCAGCACCATGATGCAGCCCACTGGCAAGCGGCCGGTGGGATCTTCAAGCTGAAGGCATAATCGAATGGCACAAGGTCAGGCTCGCATCTGGTATCAGAGCTTCGTCCATCCGGTCGAGCAGGCGCCTTACATCCAGCGCCTGCAGGCAGCGCTGGACGGCGTCGCCGGTCCGGAGGTGCGCTTCGAGGTCCACGGCCTTGATCCACCCGACCAGGCCTTTCACCCACTGACCGAGTTCCGCTGTGCCGCCCAGGTGATCCGCCATGCGCTGGACGCCGAGAAGGCGGGCTACGAGGCTTTCGTCATCGGCCATTTCCAGGAGCCTGGGCTGCTCGAGATCCGCAGCTCCGTCGATATTCCCGTCATCAGCCTGGGCGAAGCGAACCTGCTGACAGCGCTGACACTGGGCCATCGAGTGGGCCTGGTGACCATCGATCCCATCTTCGTTCCCTGGCACGAGCGGCAGATCCGCATGCATGGGCTTGGCGAGCGCGTTGTCGGCACGGCGGCGCTCAAGATGAACCTGCCGGCCTTCATGAGGGCATTCACCGACGAAGCTGCCTATGCCACGGTGCGCGCCCAGTTCGTCGCCCAGGTAAAGCCGCTGATCGCCTCCGGCGCCGAGGTCATCATCCCCGCCGGCGGGCTGCCCATGCTGCTGTTTGCGCGCGAGCGGCCTTTCGTGATCGATGGCGCGCCGGTTCTGAACGGCATTGCCGTTGTCGCCAAGGCGACCGAGATGGCACTGGCGCTCAAGTCCGCCACCGGCGTCTTCGTCAGCCGACGCAGCACCTATGCCAAGGCGCCCCCGGAGGCGATCACCGAGTTCCTGGCGCAGCAGCGCTGACGGCCGCCATCCGCCGGACAGGCAAGGTGCGAGTCCTGGTTCTGGGCGGCACGGGTGTCTTTGGCAGCCGGCTCTGCCGCCTGCTTCACAGCGACCCCGGCATCGATCTCACGATCGCAGCACGCGATCGACTCAGGGTCGATGCTCTCGCTCGCAAGCTCAACATCAAGGGCATCGTCATCGATTGGCGCCGCGACCTGGAGCGGGCGTTGGCGAACTGCAGGTACGACGTTCTGGTTCACATCGCAGGTCCATTTCAAGGTCAGGACTATGCGGTCGCCGAGCTCTGCATCCGGTACGGTACCCATTATGTGGATCTCGCCGATGATGCCGCCTTCGTTTGCGGCGTCAGTCGCCTTGATGCAGCGGCCGTCGCGGCGGGCGTGCTGATCTGCTCCGGCGTGAGCACGGCTCCCGCGCTTACCGCTGCTGTGGTCGAGGAGGCGTTGAAGGCTGGACCGGTCGACGGGCTCGCCTTCGCAATCCTGCCGGGCAACGATATTCCGCGCGGTCATGCCTTGGTGAGAGGGATACTCTCACGTGCCGGCCGGCCTATAGCCGATCAGCCCGGTCGCCGCGTCTGGGGAAGTCTGCGCCGCATGAGCGTACCGGGGCTGGGCCGTCGATGGACGGCAGCTTGCGACCTTCCCGAACCCGCACTGTTCGCGCGTCGCTTCGGCATTCGTGACTGCTATGCCGGCGCTGGCCTGGAATTGCCGCTGCTCCACTTGGGTCTGTGGCTGTTGGCCTCGCTCGTTCGAGCTGGATTGGTCCGAAGCCTCGATGGTGCAGCCGCGCCACTTGCCGCTATTGCCGACCGGTTGCGCTGGTTGGGCACAGATCGAGGCGGATTGCGGATGGATATGCAGACCGGCGGAGCCAGACGGGCGTGGTACCTTGTTGCGGAAGGGGGTGATGGTCCCTTCATTCCCGTTGTCCCGGCGGCAGCGCTTATCCGCAAGCTGGCGCGTGGCGATATGGACAGGCGCGGCGCCCGACCCTGCGTCGGCCTGCTGAGCTTGGCCGACATCGAAGCAGAATGGCAAAGGGCAGGGCTGCGCGTCGCATCAGGCTGGAGCGAGGATGGGTGCACGCTGCGTCCGGCTTTGTATCGCCGCGCATTGGGTGGGTCCTACGGCGCCCAGTCGAGAGCGGGACAGGTCTTACACGATGCAGGTCCCTCTCAATGGGCGGGCCTCTGCACGGTCGATGGCGGCCAAACAATGGCAGCCCGATGGGTCTCCTGGCCGTTCCGGCTCCCCGCCAGAGCCAACGACGCGGCCATCCGTGTCGAGTTTTCAGCCATGCCGGGCGGCGAAGTCTGGACCCGACGAATCGGCGGCCGCGCCATGAAATCGCGGCAGTATATCGGCCTGCGTAAGCCTCGCGGATGGATCGTCGAGCAGTTCGGTGTGCTCGCGTTCGATCTCGAGCTGCGTGCGGCCGAAGGCCGTCTGGAACTCTCGATGCGCGGCATGCGCTGCTGTGGTGTGCCGTTGCCGCATTTCCTGTGGCCGTCGATAAAGGCATGCGAATCGGAGGAGCAAGGGCGTTTTCACTTCGATGTCGAGATCGGCCTGCCCTTGGTCGGCCGGCTGGTCCGGTATCGCGGATGGCTCACAGATCGATAAACCGGTGGCGCATTTCGGGAGTTGGGACGAAGCAGGCAGGTCGTTTGCCGAACCAGCGATAACGATTGCGGGCGACGATGTCGTACAGAGGATCGCGCAGCAGGGCTGGCACCAGGATTAGAGGCCGAAGACAGCGCGTCGGACCACTCAAGTAGCGCAATGAGCGCAATGCGGCCGCCGAGCGCAGGTACACCTCATCACCGTCCAGCAGCAGGATCGTTCGCTCGAAGGTGTCTTGAGCCAGGCCGAGCGCTGTCAGCACGCGTCGCCCCAATGCCGATTGCGCGCTGGCAAACTTCAGCTGGGCACCCGGATCGCGCGCGAGACAAAAGGCTACGAAGCTGCTGCACAACACGCAGTAGCCGTCGAAGAAGTACAGCGGCCGCGGCAAGTCGCCGAGGATCGCTGGCGCCTTCACGCCGGCAATCCCAGGGCGCGTAGTTCAGCTGCCGTCGCGTCGGCGGAGCGGTGGAGAATGGCGCGCATGCCGAACGCGCGTGCGCCCTCGACGTTGGGCAGGTTGTCGTCGACCAGCACCGCGTCACCTGGATAGAAGCCCCCGGTGCGGCAGACCAGGTCGTAGATCGCGGCGTCAGGCTTGGCGCAGCGGACCAGGCCCGATACCACATAGTCGCGGAAATGGCCGAGAAAGGGATGCCGCTGCCGGGCCGGTCCGCGCAGCCAGGCATCGAGAAAGCCCGGCGCGTTGGATAGCAAGTAGAGGGGCGTTCCCGCCACATGAAGGCGCTCGACCAGAGACGCCATCTGCGGGAACGGATGGTCGAGCATCTCATCGAATCGGCCATAGAAGGCTTCGATCAAATCCTCCCTGCCGGGATGCTCGGCCTTCAGGAGACGGGTGGCTTCGATTGGATCGCCACCATGGTCCTGTGTCATGTGCCACTGCGTTGTCGTCACCGTGGCGAGGAAGCTTTCCATTTCCTCCGGGTCGTCGAACAGCTTGCGATACAGGTGGCGCGGGTTCCAGTCGAGCAGCACGCCGCCCATGTCGAAGACGACGATCGAGGCTGCTGCGGGGGCTGCTTTGGGGGCTATTTGAGGGGGCAATCTGGAGCCTTTCCCAGTCTTGTTTCCGCCTTGAATTTAGTCAGCTAAATCAATCACTTAAAGGGCCTGCCAATCGACGTTTTTTGTTGGTTCCGGCGCGCCGATTTGCTAGTGTAGCAATCCGTTCCGCCGGGCCCTCTGGCAGGGCCCTAAAAACGAGCGAAAAACCAGGTTTCCGTGAGCGACGATTCGACCCTGCCGCCGGCGCCGCCGCCCCCCGACGCGCCACCGCCTCAGCCGCCTCCACACGACATAGCGCCAATCACGATCGAAGAGGAGATGCGCCGCTCCTACCTCGATTACGCCATGAGCGTGATCGTGTCGCGCGCGCTGCCCGATGCGCGTGACGGTCTGAAGCCGGTGCAGCGGCGTATCCTCTACGCGATGAAGGAAGGCGGCTACGATTCGACGCGGCCCTTCCGCAAGTCGGCGCGCATCGTCGGCGAGGTGATGGGCAAGTATCACCCGCACGGCGACAGCGCGATCTACGATGCCATGGTGCGCATGGCGCAGGATTTCTCCATGCGCCTGCCGCTGATCTCGGGGCAGGGCAATTTCGGGTCGATGGACGGCGATCCGCCGGCGGCCATGCGCTACACCGAGGCACGCCTTGCTGCCGCCGCCGAGTCGTTGCTCACGGATATCGACAAGGATACGGTCGAGTTCCAGCCCAACTATGACGAGCGGGAGCAGGAGCCAACCGTCCTCCCGGCAGCCTTTCCAAATCTGCTGGCCAACGGTGCCGGCGGCATCGCCGTCGGCATGGCGACCAACATTCCGCCGCACAATCTCGGTGAGCTGATCGATGCCTGCTGCGCCCTGATCGACAATCCCGAGCTCACCGTCCAGCAGATCATGGAGTACGTGCCGGGCCCCGATTTCCCGACCGGTGCCACGATCCTGGGCCGCAATGGCATCCGAGCCGCCTACGAGCTCGGACGCGGCTCGCTGATCATGCGTGCCCGCACACGCATCGAGGAGAGCCGCGGCGGCCGCGAGTCGATCATCATCTCCGAGATTCCCTACCAGGAGAACAAGGCGCGCCTGCACGAGCGCATTGCCGAGGTCGTCCGGGACAAGAAGGTCGAGGGGGTTGCCGAGATCCGCGACGAGAGCGACCGCGACGGTGTGCGCCTGGTGGTCGACCTCAAGCGCGAAGCCATGGCCGATGTCGTGCTGAACCAGCTCTATCGCTACACGCCGCTGCAGACCAGCTTCGGCGTCAATGCACTGGCGCTCGACGGCGGCCGGCCGAGGCTGATGAGCCTCAAGGAGCTGCTCGAGGCGTTCATCCGCTTCCGTGCCGAGGTCCTGACGCGGCGCACGACTTATGAGCTCAAGGCCGCTCGCGACCGCGCGCACGTCCTGGTCGGCTTGGCCATCGCGGTCGCCAATATCGACGAGGTGATCGAGATGATCCGTCGCGCGCCAGACCCGGCAGTCGCGCGCGAACGCCTGATGTCCAGGGATTGGCCGGCGTCTGATGTGGCGCCGCTCATCGCCCTCATTGCCGAGCCCGGTCGCGAGGTCTCGACAGAAGGCACCTACAGGCTTTCCGAGGTCCAGGCGCGCGCTATTCTCGATCTGCGCCTGCAACGCCTCACCGGTTTGGAGCGCGACAAGATCGTCGAGGAGCTACGAGAGGTTGCCAGGCAGATCGAGGGCTATCTGGAGCTGTTGGCTGATCGCGACAAGCTGTTTGCGCTGATGCGCGGGGAGCTGGTCGAGATCAAGGAGCAGTTCGCCACGCCGCGCCGCACCGAGATCCTGGACAACGAGTTCGAGCAGGACGTCGAGGACCTGATCCAGCGCGAGGACATGGTCGTCACCGTCACGCATGGCGGCTATGTCAAACGCGTGCCGGTATCGGCCTATCGCGCGCAACGCCGCGGCGGCAAGGGCCGCGCCGGCATGGCGACACGCGAGGATGACTTCGTCTCCAGTCTGTTCGTGGCCAATACGCATACGCCGGTGCTGTTCTTCTCCAGTCGCGGCACCGTCTACAAGCTCAAGGTCTGGCGGCTGCCGCTCGGCGCACCGCAGGCGCGCGGCAAGGCGTTCGTCAACTTGCTGCCGCTGGGCGAAGGCGAGACGATCACCACGATCATGCCCTTGCCCGAGGACGAGTCGACCTGGTCGACGCTCAACGTGATGTTTGCGACGGCACGCGGCGGCGTGCGACGCAACGAGCTCAGCGATTTCGTCAACGTCCATCAGAGCGGCAAGATCGCCATGAAGTTCGAGGGCGAGGATGAAGGCGACCGGCTGATCGGTGTCAGCGTATGCGGCGAGGAGCAAGATGTGCTGCTCGCCACCCGCCAGGGTCGAGCCATGCGCTTCCCGGTGTCGGCCGTCCGCCTGTTTCAGAGCCGCGCGTCGACCGGCGTGCGCGGCATCGCGCTGGCGGAGGGCGACGAGGTGATTTCGATGTCGCTGATCGACAGCGGCAAAGGCATCACCACTGAGGAGCGCGACGCCTATCTGCGGCAGTCTCGCGCGCTGCGCCAGGCGGACAGCGCCACGGAGAACGGCGAGGAGGAGGCGGGTGCGATCGCCTCGGAGGAGAGTGCTGCGTCAACCACATTGTCGGCCGAGCGTTTCGAGGAGCTGCAGGGCAAGGAGGAGTTTGTGCTTACCGCCGCCTCGTCGGGCTTCGGCAAGCGAACCTCCGCCTATGAATATCGAGTGACGGGACGCGGCGGCAAAGGCGTCGAGTTGATGAGCCTCGCCCGGGGCGGCGAGGTCGTCGCCGCATTCCCCGTGCAGCATAGCGATCAGATCATGCTGGTGACTGACGGCGGGACATTGATCCGCTGCCCGGTGGACGAAATTCGCATTGCGGGACGCGCGACACGCGGTGTGCGTATCGTCAATGTCAGCGAAGGCGAACGCGTTGTCTCCGCTGTTCGCATCGGCGAGGACGATGCCGGCAACGGCAATGGTGACGGCAACGGAAATGGAAATGGCGAAGGCCATTCCGCAACAAACGGTGGATAAGGACTTCCCGTGTCGCTAAGACTCCGCCGCCGCACTTGGCCACAGAGGGGGAGACATGGCGTCAGAACGCGTCGGCGTGTATCCGGGGACGTTCGATCCCATCACCAGCGGGCATACAGAAATCGTGCGCCGCGCGCTGCGCGTGGTCGACAAGCTGGTGATCGGACCCTTCATCAACATCGGCAAGGGGCCGCTGTTCTCGCTGCCGGAGCGGATCGACATCATCAAGGAGGACATCGAGGATTTTCCGCAAGCCGACAAGGACCGCATCCAGGTCATTCCGTACGAGGGCCTGCTGGTCCATTTCGCTCGCGAGATCGGCGCCACGGTGATCATCCGCGGGCTGCGCGCCGTGTCGGACTTCGAGTACGAGATCCAGATGGCCAACATGAACGCCCGCATGGAGCCGGAGGTCGAAACCATCTTCCTGATGGCGTCCGACCGCCACCAGTTCATTGCTTCGTCCCTGGTAAAGGATATTGCGCGGCTGGGCGGCGATACGTCCCAGTTCGTGTCCAAGAAGGTCTTCGAGCGGCTGAAAAAGAAGTTTGCGAAGTCCTGACGCCCGGATCCGGCGCCCCAATCGGCGCGTTGACCGGGGAGCGCGCGCCCCTTATACGAGCGCCGCGCGGGGTTTCGACCTGCAGCGCCATGCCGGAGCGAGCCCGTAGCTCAGCGGTAGAGCATCTGACTTTTAATCAGGTGGTCGTGGGTTCGACCCCCACCGGGCTCACCACTGCACGCCGGAAGGGTGCACGCCTAGAGGGCGCACGCCAGAGGGAGAGACGCGGCCTATGCCGTCGGTGAACATCGTCAACGGCAAGCAGATCGTGGTCGAGCATCTCGACCCGACGCAGCGCGTCGCCCGTTTCCTGGCCAAGCCGTTCCGCCAGATGCAGAACCACCAGGAGCTTATCCAGGCCGTCCTGCGGCGCGAGCTGAAAGCGCGCTTCCAGGGCTCGGTCGGGGGGTGGTTCTGGGCGGTGGTCGCTCCTTTGGTGGCGATCGCCGTCTATACCTTCGCTTTCACCACCAACCTTCAATTGCCGCTGGCCGACACGCTGGGTGGCCATCGCGTGGCTTATGCCTTGTTCATCTTCAGCGGCATCGTCGTCTTCAATTTCTTCTCGGAGATGGCCTACCGCTCGCCGATGTTGCTGCATGAATATGCCCACTACATCAGGCAGACGATCTTCCCCAGCGACATGCTGGCCGTCATCGCGATGCTTCGGGCGACGGCCTACACGATCATTTCAGTCGGCGTGATGCTGCTCTTCCAGCTTCTCGTGACCGGCCACCTGCACTGGACGGCGCTGCTGATTCCCATCATTTTCCCGCCGCTCATGGCGTTCCTCGTTGGCATGGCGTGGTTCCTGTGCGCGGTCGGCGCCTTCACGCGCGACGCCGGCTACCTGATGATCAACATCGTGCCGTTGTTCATGTTCGCCACGCCGGTCTTCTATCCGCACGACTCGCTCGCGTCGCCGTTCAACCTGCTGATCTATGCCAATGCCTTGACCGGCTACATCGAGGTCACGCGTGACATCGTGCTGTTGGGACGACTGCCAGATCCCCTGGTCTACGGCTGGATCCTGCTCACCTCGGTGACCACCTTCTATTTCGGCTACTGGTTCTTCGACAGGTATCGGAATGTCATCGTCGACGTGCTCTGAAGTCGTCGTCCGCGCCCGACACCTCGGCAAGGCCTACCAACTCTACGCCCGACGCGGCGACTGGCTGAAGCAAGTGATGCTCGGCTGGTGGAAATCGTACTACAAGCCGTTTTGGGTCCTGCGCGACGTCGATCTTGATGTGTACCGCGGCGAAAGCATCGGCATCCTCGGGCGCAACGGCTGCGGCAAGTCGACTCTGCTGCAGGTCATCTGTGGCATGACGTTGCCCAGCAACGGCGAGCTCCGGGTCACCGGCCGGATCGCTCCGGTGCTGGCCCTGGGCGCCACCTTCGATGCCGAGCTTTCGGGACGAGAGAACATCATGATCGGCGGCGCCGTCATGGGCCTGAAGCGTGCCGAGCTGCTGCGCAAGTTCGATTCGATCGCCGAGTTCGCCGGCATCGGCGACTACATGGAACAGCCGGTGAAGCACTACTCGGTGGGCATGCGCACCCGGCTCGCCTTCGCCATCTGCGCCCACGTCGAGGCCGAGATCCTGGTGGTGGACGAGGCCCTGGCCGTCGGCGACGCCGCTTTCCAGCGCAAGTGCCTCGACTGGATCGACAGCTTCCGCAAGACCGGGACGCTGCTCTTCGTGTCGCATTCGATGGCCGAGGTGCGGCGGTTGTGCACGCGTGCCATCTGGATCGAGGACGGCCGCATCCGCGCGCAGGGCGACCCGAGCGACGTCATCCGCGCCTATCATCGGGCACTGGCGATGGAGAAGGACGACGTCCACCGTTTCTCAGCTGGCGCGTGATGCAATGGTCGCCTGCATCCTGCTCTGGATCGGGCTGGGTTGGTGGGCGTTTGCCATGCTGGTGCAATGGCTGAGCGTCGGGTTGGCCCGGTGGCGCCGCCCGCTCCTTTCACCCCGCCACACAGCCCGCGATTTCAGCATCGTGGCACCTTTGGCCGGTGCCCATGATGCTTCCGAACTCTACGTTGAAAGGCTTGCAGCTCTCTCGCGCGCCGGAGCCGAGGTTCTGATCTGCGTGGCCGACCATGAGGACCCGGCGATGGCGCAGACCCGTGTCCATTGGCCGGATGCGCCGATCCTGGTCGGCAGCGACCGGACGTTCAATCCCAAGCTCAACAACGTGCGCAAGGGGCTGGAGGCGGCAAGCCGGCCGATCGTGGCTTTGTGCGACGCCGGCGTCGTCATCACGGCAAGCGAGCTTTGCGCCGCGTCGGCACAGCTGTCGGACAGGGTCGGGTTGGTGCTGGCCCTCAAGGCCGGCGACAGGCCGCAGAACTTCGCTGCTGAAATGGAATGCACCTATATCAACGGCCATCAGGCTCGCTTCCTGCTGGCCGCCGACCGACTGGGCATGCCTGTCGCTTCCGGGGGCGTAACGATCCTTGCCCGCGAGACTTTGCTGCGGATTGGCGGCCATGAGGGGTTCTTGCACTACATCGCCGACGACTACTCGGTGGTGCGCGCTGTGCGCAACGGCGTAGGCCAGACGACATGGCTGGCGAATTTCATGCCGCGCATGCCCGTAGGGCACCGCCGCTGGTCGGAGGTCTGGCGCCGCCAGGTTCGATGGGCGTCGACGCGCCTCAACCTTCCCATCGAAGTGAAGGCGCTGGTGCTGTTCGAGCCGGCGATCGGCTGGATTGCCGCGGGATTGGCAGGGGTTGTCGGCTTGCTGGCCGCCGGGGCCGACGTCGGGTTCGTGTCGGTCGCTGTCGTCGCGCATACCGTGGCATGGTTCGCGGCAGAGGGTTGGTTCAGTGCTGGATACGGCATGGCATTTGGCCCGCGTGCATGGCTCGCAGCAGCGGTTCGCGAGGTCTTGGTGCCGATGCTGGCAATACAGGCTTGGCATGGCCGCCATCGGATCGACTGGCGCGGCACCGATCTGGCGGCCGGTTGGCACCCGTCCGGGGATGGCGCCGCAGGGAAGAGCGTATGATGACAAACGCGATGGATGATATTGCGACGATCATGCTGCCGGATCAGGTCGATTCGGTCACGTCAACATCGGTCGAGTCGACGCTGTTCGCGGCCATTCACCCGGGAGCCCGCCTGATCGTGGACGGCAGCGCCGTCACCTACATGAGCGCAGCGGGTGTGCGCGTGCTCGCAACCGCCATTCATCGGGCACGGGAGCATCAGACCCGCATTGTTCTCTGTCGCTTCAGTGGCGCTGCGGCGGATTGCTTGCTGGTCAGCGGCTTCTCCGAGCTCTTCGACGTGGCCGAATCGGTCGAGGCGGCCAGGAAAAGGCTGGGGGCCAATTCCCCAGCCTTCGCCGGGGAACGCTTGCACCCCCGCCGCGCCGCAGGTTAAGTACTGCCGGGCTGAGCAGGACCAAGGAATGAAGGCAGCGCGGGCGTGACGTGGCCGGCCGTTCCGGACGGAGATCGTGATTTGACAGTTTGGAGCTGGCTGCGCGCTGTCGCGCGACCGACGACCATTGTTCTTGCCCTGGGCATCGGCGGTTGTACGGCTCTACCCGGCGACGGGCCATGGATGGGTGGCGCTCAGTCGACAAGCACGGAAGCGCTGCCGTTCGATGTCATCGATCTCACGCCGACGACGGTGGCGGCCTACCGCGCGCCTCCCGTCGATCGCCCATCGACGACCAGCAACCTGTCGGCTGCAGCGGCCATCTCCGTCGCCCCGGGTGACGTGCTGAAGGTTCGCATCTTCGAACGCTACGGTGGCAACATCTTCCCGACTCTTGCGGGCACTGGCGGCGCCGATCTTGGCGTTCAGCGGGTCGGCGAGGACGGCACCATCAACCTGCCGTTCGTGGGCCGCGTGGCAGTCGCAGGGCTTGACCTGCCGCAGGTCGAAGAACGCATCAAGCAACAGCTCGGCAACAAGGTGCAGGAGCCGGAAGTCATCGTCGACTTCGACGCCCCACGCGCCCATACGGTCGTGGTATCCGGCGAGGTCAAGAAGCCTGGTCGCGTCTCCATACTCGAAGGTGTCCGCACCGTCGTCGACGCCATCAATGCGGCCGGCGGGCCCGCGGCCGCCACCTCCACGCTTTCCCCGTCCAATCAAGTCGAAGTCGTGGTGCGGCGCCAGGGCCAGGTGGTCCTGACGTCGCAGCTGTCGGATCTGCTGGCCGGCGGCGACATCCCGGCACAGCAGGGCGACGAAATCGTGGTCCGGCCCAACGCTCGCGTTTACACCGTGCTCGGTGCCGTCCAGAAGTCGGGCAATGTCGAGATGACGAAGGCCAACATCAGCCTGCTCGAAGCGCTGGGAAATGTCGGCGGATTGCAGGACCAGCGGGCAAACAAAACGGGCGTTTATGTGTTCAGAATGGGGGATTTGCAGAACAATCCCACAGCGCGGGCGCGCGTTTTTAGGTTGGACCTTTTCCAACCCGTATCTATCTTTGTCGCGCAGGAGTTCGGGGTGCAGGCCAAGGACGTGGTTTATGTCACCAACGCACCGCTCTACGAGTACGACAAGATCCTCACCTCGATCTACCGCACCATCTCGATCATCGGTGTGGCGAGAGGAAACATCGTCACATCATCGTCGTTTTGACGCGGGAGCCCGTGCTGCCTGAAGGGATTTTTGGTAGAATTCAAGATGGCTCGAGCGAAGAAATTCAGGTGGGGTGCGACGGGGCTGGCGTTCCTGCTGGTCGCCGGCGTCTTGGCCCTGTGGATGGCGCCCAGCCGCCAGACCAGCAGCGCCCAGGACGGGACGCGCGGGGACGGGCCCCTGATCTCCCGTGGCTACACCGACGCCCCGGCTGGCACCGCCGTGATTGCCGGCGATCCGTCGGGCGGCTCGACCATTCTTGAGCTGCGCATCAAGGACGGTCAGAAGGTCAAGCGCGATGAGGTCATCGCCGTGCTGTCGAACTATCCCAAGGCCGACCTTGCCTTGCGGATGGCCGACGCCGATCTGATCAAGATGCAGCAGGTGCGCGACACGGTGCTTCACGGCACGCGGGTCACCGAAATCGCCCTGCAGGAAGCGTCCCTGAAATCGTCGATCGAGGACAACAAGCTCAAGGCTCTCGAGCGCATGCGCTCCGGCAAGCCGCCTGACCAGAAGGAGCTCGAGGCCAGCCTGGCCGAGCAGAGCCTCGACCGGCAGCAGGCGAAACTGCAGTTGGCGAAGCAGACCCTGGCGAACGATCAAGCCCAGATGGAGCTCGACATCGCCAACACCAAGTCCAAGATCGACAATGCGCGACGCACGCGCGAGGAAGCGTTGGTGCGCTCTCCGCTCGACGGCGTCGTGGTCCAGATCTTCTCCCGGCAGGGCGAGCGCGTCGGTGGATCCGGCATTGCCAAGATCGTCGACATGAGCCAGCTCCGGGTCCTGGCCGATGTCGATGAGCTGCAGATCGGGCGTATCCAGCCCGGCGGCAAGGTCGAGATCACGTTCCGCGGCAGCTCGACCGTCTACAAGGGCACGATCGCGCGCGTAGCGCCCACGGTGAAGCGCATGCAGCGCGTCGAGCCGGATGGTGCCTCGTCGACGGATGCGCGCGTCGTGCAGGTCGAGATCGAGTTTGACGATCCTTCCAGCATGCCGCAGGTGCTGGGCCGCGAGACCCGCGTTACTTTCCTCTGATGGCGCTGATCCTGCCTGACGTACCGGCGCTGCGGCTGCGGCTGCTGCGCGTCTGGTCGCAAATCGGTCGGTGGCGCCCTCAGCTCTCCATCATCCGGCTGCGTGCGGCGGCGCGCACGTCGACCGCCATGCCGCTCGGTGTCCAGCAGCTCAAGCGTCAGCGCACCAGCACGCTGCTGTCCCTGGCCGGCGTCACTGCCAGCCTGCTGGTCATCTTCGCCCAGCTCGGCATCGAGCGCGCGGTCTACGACTCGTCGGTGCGGCTGCATCGAATGGTAGTAGGCGATCTCGTGGTCGTTCCTTATCGCTTCAAGTCACTGCAATTGCATGCCGAGGTGCCCAAGGCCGTGACCGACGTCGTGGAGACTAATCCCGCCGTCGCCCTCACGTCTCCGTTCTGGTTCGGCGTCATGTCGATCAGCCATTCGGGCATGCCGACCTCGCGCCGTCTTGCCTGGTACGCCATCGATGTCGAGCGCCCGGCGATCGATGCGCCCGGCCTAGCCGACAACCTGTATAAGCTGCGCGAGACGAGGCGAATGCTCTTCGACCGCGACTCACGGCCTTATTTCGGCGACTTGGCCGAGGTTGTCGAGCGTGGCGTCGAGGCCCCGGTGCTTGGCCCACCGGACAACCGCGGCCTGCTGCACCAGCTCTTCGTTGTCGGCACCTTCGCAGTCGGCCCCAACGTCCTGAACGACGGTGCGGTCATGATGTCGGAGCAGACCATGGCCGAAGTGTTCGGCGCCTGGTGGTCCGATCGTCCGGCCTTCATTGCAGTGAAGCTCCTGCCGGGGTCGGACGTCGAGGCGGTGCAGGAGCAGCTCAACCGGGGGCTCGTCGGCCGCGGCGAGGCGATCACGGTCCAGGAGTTCGAGCAGCGCGAGCGGGCCTACTGGTCGCGTGAAACGCCAGTTGGCTATATCACCGACCTTGGCTTCGTGATGGGCGTCATGATCGGCATGGTGTTCATCTACTACGCCCAGTACCAGATCATTCGCTTCTATCTGCCCGAATATGCCATCCTGAAGAGCCTGGGCTATGACTGGTGGTTCTTCTTTTTCATGATCGGCCAGATCGGTGCGGCGATCATCACGCCAGCCTTCGTCGTGGCGTTCATGCTGGGGCGCATGGTGTATGGCGCCACCGAAGCCGCCATGCATCTCGGCATGTCGATGGGCCTGCGCGAAATGGTCGTGGCGCTGGTGGCTTGCATGATCATGACCCTGGTGTCGAGCCTGTTTGCGATTCGCCGCCTGTGGAAAGTCGACCCCATCATGCTGTTCGAGTGACCATGTCGAGCGATACCCATAATTTCGGGCCGCCGGTCGTCGAAGCGATCGATGTCCATCACCACTATGGCGAGGGGCCACAGCGCTCGGACGTGCTGTTCGACATCAACATGCAGGTCCGTGAGGGCGAGCTGGTGATCGTCACCGGGCCGTCGGGCTCGGGCAAGACCACGCTGCTGACCATTCTCGGCACCATGCGGCGGCCGTCGGAAGGAAAGCTTCACCTGCTGGGCACCGATATCGTCGGCCTGACCGGCAGCGCGCTCGACGCGCTGCGCAATCGCATCCGTTTCCTGTTCCAGAAGCGGAACTTGTTGTCGTCACTGACGGCGCTGCAGAATGTGATTGCAGGCGTGTCGACGACGCCCCTGTCCGATCCGGCGTGGGACGAGCCCCGCGCACGCCACCTGCTGGGCTTGCTGGGGCTTGCCGACAAGGCCGAGTCGTGGCCGGACGAGCTCTCGGGCGGCCAGCAGCAGCGCGTTGCCATTGCCCGCGTCATGATCGGCCTGCCCGACCTGATCATCGCCGACGAGCCGACATCGGCGCTCGATCGTGTCGCCGGCCGACTGGTGGTCGATCAGCTGAAGGACCTTGCGATGCGTGCCAAGTGCGCCGTCGTGCTGTCGACCCACGACGAACGCATCTTCGACGTTGCGTCCCGCCGCCTCCACATCGAGGATGGCCGCTGCTTCGAAGTGCCGATCCACTACCACTGACCGGTGGGACAACGTGCTGCTTTCGGCCGTCGACCTGGTCGCTTTCCTCGGCCTGGCCGTTCAGTTCGCCATAGCCGGCTATTTCTTGTATCTCATCTACTGGCTGGTGGAGCTGCCGCCTGAGGATGGCGTGCGGCCGCCGCTGCCCGCTGACCTGCCGCATGTACTGGTGCAGATCCCGGTCTACAACGAGCCGCTCGTCGTCGACAGGGTCTTGGCCGCGGCGGGCGCCCTTGAATGGCCCCCTGAGCGATTGACCGTCCAGCTCCTCGACGACAGCACCGATCTCACCTCCGACATTGCCGGCCACGCCGTGGCACGGCTGAAGCGGCAGGGCGTGGACGTTGTCCATCTGCGGCGGGCCGATCGCACCGGCTTCAAGGCCGGTGCATTGGCGGCCGGGCTTGCGCTTTGCGATGCCCCTTATGTCGCCGTGCTCGACGCCGATTTCGTGCCGCCGTCCGACTGGTTGCGCGGCGCGATGGCGGCACTGCTGGCCGAGCCGAAGGCGGCCTTCGTGCAGACCCGTATCGAATGGGGCAATGGCGAACGCAACTGGCTGACGCGCGCCCAGCGTCTGATGCAGGATGCGCACTTTGCCGTGGAGCAGGAGGTTCGCGCTCGCCGCGGCGTGCCCTTCCAGTTCAACGGCACGGGCGGCATCTGGCGGCGGGCAGCCGTGGAGGAGGCCGGCGGCTGGTCGCACGATACCTTGTCGGAGGATCTCGATCTGGTGCTGCGTACTTACCTGAAGGGCTGGCGCGGCGTCTTCCTCATGGAGCCGCATGTGATTGGCGAGCTGCCGCAAAAGCTGGACGATTTCAGTGTTCAGCAAAGCCGCTGGTCGAAGGGCTTCGTCCAGGTCGCGCGCAAGCTTATCGCGCCGATCTGGAAGTCCAATTGGTCGGGCGAGAGCAAGTGGGCGACGACGGTCGCGCTGGGCCAGCAGCTCATCTTCCCGGCACTGATGGTGACGATCGTGGCCCTGATCCTGTCGACCCTCGGGCACGGCTATCTTCCGGGCTTTTTTCGAGCTCTGCTTTGGCTCTGGCTGATCACCATGCTGGCGGTGCTATTCGGCATGACGTGGGGCGCCTATCGGCGGCTGCAGCGCGGCGGCTTCCTGCACTATGCGATGACGGCGGCGAGCGTGCCGGCTCTGATCGTCTATCTTGCCATCGCCAATGCCGGCGCCATCGTCGGGGCGGGATTTGGCCGAAAGACCGAATTCAAGCGCACGCCCAAGGCCGGCGTCTGAGATCGAGATGTCCGCTACACTCCTTCTGGCCCAGCTTCTCGCCGCGATCTTCGTGGTCTGCTGCGTGCTGCTGGCGGCCTTTGTCGGCAGCCTGCTGTACATGGTCGGGCTGCATCATCGGCTGAAGAAGAGGGGACTTGCCCGCGAGAAGGCGCTGCTTGCCACGCCGCTGCCGCCGGATGTCGAGCTGCCGCATGTCGTGGTGCAGATCCCTTCCTTCAACGAGGGGCCGGTGCTGCGTCGTGGGGTGGAGGCGGCGGCACGCCTCGATTGGCCGCGTGACAAGCTGCACATCCAGGTCCTCGACGATAGCACCGATGAGACGGCGGACCTGGCTCGCGCGGTCGTGGCCGAGCTTCGGGCGCAGGGCGTGGATATCGTCGCCTTGCAGCGCACGGACCGTAGCGGCTTCAAGGGCGGCGCATTGCACGAGGCCATGCAACGAACGCCCTACGACTACTTCGCCATCTTCGACGTCGACTACGTGCCACGTCCGGACTTTCTGCGCACGTGCATGCGGCCCTTCTTCGCCAATCCCGACTGGGCTTTCGTGCAGGCGCGATTCGACTTCCTCAATCCGCGTGAGAACGCGCTCACCGAGATGCAGATGGTGACGCTCGACGCCCATCTCGGCATCGAGCAGGCGACGCGCTGCTGGGCGGGTCACCCGTTGCCGTTCAACGGCACCTGCGGCATCTGGCAGCGTCGCGCCATCGAGGCCGGCGGCGGCTGGAAGGGCGACACTGTCACCGAGGATCTTGATCTCACCTACCGCGGTTGGATCAAGGGCTGGCGCGCGTTGTTCCTGACCAGCGTGCCGGTGCCCGGCGAGTTGCCGGCTGACGCCAAGACGTGGCTGCGCCAGCAGCAGCGCTGGCAGGACGGTTTCCGGCACGTCGGGCTGCGCATGTTCCCGGCGATTCTCCGCAGCCGCGACATCACTCCTGCCGCGAAAGGCGCGGCGCTCCTGCATCTCTGCATGGCCCTGAACCAGCCCGTGCTGCTGGTCGGCATCGTCTCGGGGCTATTGGCCGCGTTGCTCGATGCGTCCTTGGTCCCACTGCTGCTGACGCTGCTCCTCGCGACGCTTGCCTGGGTGCTGCTCAGTGCGACGACCTTCCTGCGTGCCGGTCACAACTTCATCCGCGGCGGCGAGACGCCGCCCTTGCGCTTTGCGATGGTGCTGGCGCGCTTCGTCGGCGGCCAGGTGGCGATGCTGGCGCGCTCGCTCGCCGTGCATGCGCGCAAGGCATTGAATCGGCCCAAGCCCGTCGTATTCGATCGCACGCCCAAGCGCGGCACTTGACTACGGCAACGCGCTTTCCCGCACCAGCGGGTGGTGCACAGAGCGCAAGCCGCCGCCAGCGGCGATCGGACCGTCGAAGGGCAGGGCGATGACATCGACCTTGCGGCGGCGCAGCTCCTCGATCACGCGCCCGTTGTCGGCGTCGGCAATGACGCGTCCTTCGTCGAGAACCAGAATACTGGTGGCAAGCCTGTTGGCCTCGTCGATGGACACCGTGATCTTGTCCCAATCGCGCAGGGACATCGGCAGGCCATCGATCAGCCGATCGGGACAATGGATCAGCAACCCACGTTTGACCAACCCCAGAACGCCATCGAGGTGATGGACATTCGACCTCATCGCTACCGGGATGATCCGGTACTCTGCGCCCAGCAACGCCTGCAGCCAGTCGGCGCCGGCAAGGTCGGACGCGCAGCCCGACATGCCGACATAGATCTCGCGGCCGTTCAGCAACACGTCGCCGCCTTCGAGAAACGGGCCATCGACCCCGCCAGGCGAGCCCAGCGGCACGCTGGACCAGCGTGCGCCGCGTTGCTGCGCGACCTGCTGGATGATCGGCCGCAAGCCGAAGCGTTCGCGTTGCCGGCATCTCAGGCGTAGCGAGGCGTCGATCACATGCTTGCCGACCACGATCATGCCGTCCCGGGCGAAAAGCTGTGCCCCTTCACCGTTTGGCGCGAGGAAGCAGCGCTCGGCTCCGGCAAGCCGCTGCGGCCGGTGCACCACGACGCCTTGGCGGATCAGAAATTCTGCCAGCGCCTCGACCTGGCGCTCGATGCGCGCCGCCCATTCGGCGTCGACCTCGATCAGGCGCTGGCCCGCGTGCTTGCGGCTGAAGACGTCGGCTGGCGGCAGCAGCCAACGTTGCGCCTCCTCATGGAAGAGGACGAAGTCTTCAGCCGGCGACAGGCCGACCACGACCTCTTCGAGCATGCCCCATTCGTGATGGGCGCCGAACGACGTCATCGGCTCAGACGCGGGCGTAGATGTCCTCGTACCGGGTGATGTCGTCTTCCTCGAGATAGAGGCCGGTCTGGACCTCGACAACCTCGAGCGGCTCATCGCCGGGGTTGGCGAGCCGATGGATGCCGCCCATCGGGATATAGACCGACTCGTTCTCGTGCAGGGTCATGACCTCGCTGTCGAGCACCACCTCGGCGATGCCCTTGACCACCACCCAGTGCTCGGCGCGGTGCTTGTGGCTCTGCAGGCTGAGCCGGCCCTTGGGCTTGACGGTGAGCCGCTTGGCGCGGAACCGCTCGCCGCGGTCGATGTCCTGGTAGCTGCCCCATGGCCGGTGCATGACGGCATGCTCGGTTGCCGCCTTGTGGTTGCCGTCCGACATGCGCTGCACGACGTCCTTCAGCCGCGGCAGGTTCTCGCGATGGCCGACCAGGACGGCATCGTTCATCGCCACCACGACCACATCCTCGACGCCGATCACGGCGGTCAGCGGGCCGTCCGAGCGGACATAGGAGTTGCGCACGTGGTCGATCTCGACCGGCCCCTCGGTGACGTTGCCTTCGCTGTCGGCTTGGCCGACATCGAGCAGCGCATCCCAGGTGCCGAGGTCGGACCAGCGGAAACGGGCCGGCACCACCCAGCATTTGTCGGTGCGCTCCATGACGGCGTAATCGATCGACTTGGCCGGCGCCTCGGCGAAGGCCTCGGCATCGAGGAACACCGTGGCGCCAGCGCGGCGGGATTTGGCCACGGCCGTTTCGGCCGCCGCAGCGATGGCGGGCTCGAAGCGGGCCAGCTCGCCGAGCAGCAGGGCGGGCGGGAACAGGAAGTTGCCGCTGTTCCACAGCAGGCCCTCGGCGATGTAGCGCAGCGCCGTCTGGGCATTGGGCTTCTCGACGAAGGCGGCCACCTTCTGAACCGGCCCGATGCGCTCGCTGCCTGGCCGGATATAGCCGTAGTCTGTCTTGGGCTCGGTCGGCGGGATGCCGAAGGTGACGATACCGCCAACTTGCACAGCGGCCAGGCCCTCGCGGCAGCCGGCCCGGAACTCCTCGGTGCCGATCACCAGGTGGTCCGAAGCCAGCGCCAGCACGGCCTCGGCGCCCTGGTTGCGGGCAAAGGCTGCAGCGGCCGCCATGGCAGGGCCCGAATCGCGGCGTGAGGGCTCGACCAGGATGTCGATCTCCACGCCGATATCCTTGGCTTGCTGCTCGGCCATGAAGCGATAGGCGTCGTTGGTGGCTATGATCGGTCGCGCGAACAAATCGCGATCAGCGACGCGCTCCAGTGTCTGCTGGAAGGTCGACTGGCTGCCCAGCAGTGGCACGAACTGCTTGGGCATGCTCTCGCGCGACAACGGCCATAGGCGCTTGCCGGAACCGCCGACCAGGATGACAGGCGTGATCAGTGACATGATGGGGCCTCCTTTAGCAGGGCCGATGCTCTCGATCATCGTTTACTTTCAGCCACTTGACGGGCGAGATTCTCCTCGCGGCGGCGACGGGCCTCGACCTCCACCGCTTCGGCGAGCGCCGGAATATGAGAGGCGATCTCGTAGAAGTCGCTGGCATACAGGACCAGCAGCGTGGTCGGCCGGGTCGTAGCCACGGAGGCGGCGCGCGGCTGACGGTCGAGCAGCGACATCTCGCCAAAGAAGGCGCCGTCGTTCAGCCGGACCGTGCCACCGTTGGGCAGGCGGACTTCGACTTCGCCGCTGGTGATGAAGAACATCGAATCACCGGGGTCGCCTTGGCGGACCACGGTGATGCGCGGCGGATAGTGCCGTGTCCTCAGCTTGCCCACGATCTCCGATAAGGTGACCACGCCAAGCGACCCAAAGATGGGCACACGCGAGACCTGGTCCCAGACGCGCAAGTATTCGCGTCGACGTTCTTCCTGGGCAAAGCCCGTGGCGAGCACGCCGGTCATCAGGGCGAGCACGGCGATGCCGCAGATCATGAGTATCGAGCCGATGACGCGGCCGCCCAGCGTGACCGGAACGACGTCACCGTAGCCCGTCGTCGTCAGCGTCACGACTGCCCACCACATGGCGCCGGGAAGGCTGCCGAACTGGTCCGGCTGGCGCACGCGCTCCAGCATGTGCGCGCCGGTGGCTGCCAACATCAGCACGATGCCGAACAGGATCAGGATGCTGGTCAGAGGCGCGCGCTCGTTCGACACCACACGGACGAGCGTCCCGAATGCAGGAGCATGCAGCCCGACCTTGAGAATCCACAGGATACAGAACACCGACGTCGTATCGGGGCCGCCAATACCGTAACCGCTCGCCAGCATGGCTGCCGGCGCGATTGCCAGCAGGTCGATCAGTCCGGGTATCGACATCGCCCATCGCAGGCGCGCCACCGCAGACCTTCGTCGATCGAAGCGTGAGGCCTCCGGTGCTACCCACAGCCGTACCAGGTACTCCGCCAGGAAGACCATCGAGACAATCCAGATGATGATCCGCAAGGCGTGCGTGATCTCTTCGGGCAGGCCCTCGACCGATAGGACGATGACGGCAAGCAGACCAACCGCGAGTGCAGTCAGGTGAAAGGACTGCCACCGCCGGCCAGCGGTGCTGTTGTCGCTATAGCGCAGCGCCGCATAGATGCGTGCGCGGAGCGTGAAGGCTTTGTCCGTCACGAATCGACCATAGGCGGCATGGCCTGCAAATTGCAACGCGCGGCCGGCCGGTCTAGGGTGACCACGGGGACAAGGATCAGCAAGGAATGGTGTCGTTCATGAAGCTGGGACGCAGAAGCGCCCTGAAGGCGGGCGTGGGGGCGGGTGTAGCAACGCTTGGGTTGCCGACGATCGGCCGGGCTCAGGCAACGCTCAAGCTGCCGTTGTCGACTGTTTGGCCGGACGGCAATTTCCACACGATCAATGCCAAGCGCTTCGCCGACGAGGTCAAGACGGCAACATCGGGTGCCGTCGAGATCGACGTCAAGTCGGGCGGGCAACTCGGCTTCAAGGGGCCCGAGCAGTTGCGCGCCGTGCGCGACGGGCTGGTGCCGATGGCCGACATCCTCAACATCCAGCAGATCGGCGACGAGCCGATCATGGGTGTCGAAGGCATCCCCTTCATCTCGAACAACATCGAGGAGCTGAAGGTGCTGCACAAGTACCTGCGGCCCGAATACGAGAAGGTGGCGCTGAAGAACAATCAGACGATCCTCTATATGGTGCCGTGGCCGACGCAGTACCTGCACCTCAAGGTCAAGGCCGAATCGCTCGACGCGCTCAAGGGCATCAAGATCCGCGTGCCCGACAAGAACGCGCAGGACATGTGCAGCGCCATCGGCATGGCGCCGGCGTTGATTCCCTGGGGTGAGACCATAGCGGCCCTGTCGTCCGGCGCCGTCGCGGGTGTGTCGACCTCGGCAGTGTCGGGTGTCGACGGCAAGTTCTGGGAATTCCTGAAATTCTTCCACCAGACCAATCACGCCTGGTCCTGCCAGATCGTCACCATCAACAACGACACCTGGAAGAAGATCTCGCCGGCGAACCAGAAGATCATCGTCGACCTTGCCAAGAAGCTCGAGCCGGACTTCTGGGCGTCCTCCATCAAGGCCGATACCGACAGCGCCAAGCGGCTCACCGACGGCGGCATGCAAATGGTCATTCCGTCGCCGCAGATGATGGCCGACCTGCGCAAGAAGACAGAGCCCATGATTGCAGACTTCATCAAGCGCGTGCCGGCCGCTGAGAAGCCGATCAAGGCCTATCTCGTCGAGATGAAGCGCGCGTGAGGCCGCACGGCCCCAATCCCAACGCTGGGGCGCCGCAGCCCCTGCGAGCCTTGCTCAATGCCATCGACATGCTGGGTCGTCTCGATGGGTGGCTCGGCGCCGCCTGCCTGGCGGCGCTCACGTGCCTGATGCTGGGCGAAGTGCTGGTGCGGGCGCTGTCGGACGTCTTTCCCTGGGTGCCGGCGGACATTCCGGTGGCCTGGGAATACAGCTCCTATCTCATGGCGGCAGCTTTCACCTTCGGCGCCGCGATGACGCTGCGCGCCGGCGGCCATATCCGGGTCACGTTGGTCCTGGCGCGCGTGGCGCTTGGTACGCGACGCTGGATGGAGACCGTGCTGGCCGCTCTCGGCGTGGCCTTCACCGGGTTCCTGGCAGTGGCGATGGTCAACTTCACGTGGCGCAGCTACTCGGCGGGCCAGGTCTCGATCTCGAGCGAGAGCCCATTGTGGGTTCCGCAGGCGCTGGTGACCTTCGGCATCTGCCTGCTGGTCCTGCAGTTCGTGGCGCGCTTCTTCCAGGCTGCGCTCGGCTTGCCGCTGGAGGACCTGAACATGCGCGCAGCGTCCGTGGCCGAATAAATCTGGGCATCGATCAGGCGCAATGCTCGAAATCGTCGTCGTCATGTTCGTGGTGCTGTTCGCCTTCCTGGCGGGCGGCCTTTGGATCGGCTGGACGCTCGCTGTCACCGGAACGGTGCTTCTGGCGATCTTCCGCGACATCCCGCTCGACAAGCTCCTGGCCCAGTACGCCTGGAACATCCTGACGACGCAGGAACTGCTGGCCCTGCCGCTTTTCATCGTCATGGGCGAGATCCTGTTCCGCACCCGCCTGTCGCAATCCTTGTTCCGCGGGCTCACGCCGTGGGCCGCGCTGTTGCCCGGACGCCTGCTGCATGTCAACGTCATCGGCTGCTCGATCTTTGCAGCGATCTCCGGATCGTCCGCCGCGACCACCCAGGTGGTCGGCCGCATCTCGCTGGCGCAGCTCCTGAAGCGCGGCTACTCCAAGGATGTCGCCGTCGGCTCGCTCGCCGGTGCGGGGACGCTCGGTTTCCTGATCCCGCCCTCCAACATCATGATCATCTACGGTGTGCTGGGCGACGTCTCCATCGCCAAGCTGTTCACCGCGGGCTTCCTCCCCGGCTTCCTGTTGGCCAGCTGCTTCATGGCCTGGATCATGATCCATACGGCTCTGAAGCCGGAGCTGGTGCCCGCGAGCGAGCGCAAGATCCGCCTGGCCTCTGGCGTCGAATTCGCCACGTCGATCCGCGAGCTCGGCCCCGCGGTGTTCCTGATTGTCTGTGTCCTGGGCTCGATGTATGGCGGCCTCGCCACGCCGTCGGAGGCAGCGGCGGTCGGCGTGGCCGGCGCACTGTGCGTGGCCGGGCTGCAGGGCGAGCTGTCGCGACAGGCGTTGCGTGCCATCGCCATCGGCTCGGTGCAGACCTGTGCCATGATCGCCCTGATCGTGCTGGGCGCCTCGATCCTGGGCAGCGCGGCAGCCTTCCTCGGCATTCCCGCCGCCGTCGCCGAGTTCGTGCGCAGCCTCGGCCTCTCGCCGTTGATGCTGATCGTGGCCCTGATCATCTTCTATCTCGTTCTGGGCTGCTTTCTGGACGGCTTCAGCATGATCGTCATGACGCTGCCAATCGTCATGCCCATCATCAAAGCCGCAGGCTTCGACCCCATCTGGTTCGGCATCTTCCTGGTGCTGGTGGTGGAGATGGCGCAGATCACCCCGCCGGTCGGCTTCAATCTCTTCGTTATCCAGGGCCTGACCGAGGACGGGCTGGGCTACATCGCCCGCGTGACCTTGCCCTACCTGCTGATCATGGTCGGCTTCACCCTCTTGATCGCGCTCCTTCCCGACATTGCCCTCTGGCTTCCGCGCTATCTCAGCAGCTAGTCTCCGTCCGCGTCACAACGGGGAGTGCGATGGAACCGCGCGAGGTCAAGACCGCCGCCGACGCGCGCCGGATCGTCAAGGAACGCGGGTTGAGCCACGTCAAGGTGGGCGTTCATGACATCGACGGCGTCCTGCGTGGGAAGTATCTGCATATCGACAAGTTCAGCTCGGCGCTCGATGGCGGCATGGGCTTCTGCGATGTCGTGCTGGGCTGGGATGCCAACGACCAGCTCTACGACAACGTCACCTACACCGGATGGCACACCGCCTATCCCGACGCGACAGTTCGCATCCTGCCCGAGACCTGCCGCGAGATCGCGACCGAGCCGGGCAACCTCCTGTTCCTCTGCGAGTTTGCCGACGGCGCCGAGGCGCTTTGCCCGCGCGGCGTGCTGCGCCGCGTGCTGGAGCGTGCCAAGGGGATGGGTTTCGAGGTCAGGGTGGGCTTCGAGTACGAGTTCTTCGTCTTCGCTGAAACCGCCTTCTCGATCCGCGAGAAGGGCTATCGAAACCTGAAGCCGATCTCGCCCGGCTTCTTCGGCTATTCGGTGCTGCGCAACTCTGTGCTGTCCGACTGGTACAAGGACCTGCTCGCCCTGTGCGAGACGATGGACATGGGCATCGAAGGCCTGCACACGGAGACCGGCGCCGGCGTCCTGGAGGCGGCCCTTCGCGTCAAGGATGGTCTTGCCGCTGCGGACAGCGCCGCGCTGTTCAAGCTCTACACCAAGGTGCTGGCGCAGAAGCGCGACTGGCTCGCCACGTTCATGGCCAAATGGTCGAAGGACTGGCCGGGCTGCGGCGGACACATGCACATGTCGCTGTGGAAGGCGGGCGAGTCGGCTTTCTTCGATGTCGGCGATTCCCACCGCATGAGCGCGACGATGCGCCACTTCGTCGGCGGCCAGCAGGCGTTGATGCCCGAGCTCCTGGCCATGGTGGCGTCAAACGTGAATTCCTATCGGCGGTTGATCCCGGGCTTCTGGGCGCCCACGGCCGCGAGCTGGGGCGTCGAGAACCGCACGACATCGCTGCGCGTCATTCCGGGCTCGGCCAAGTCGACACGCGTGGAATACCGGGTTGCCGCGGCTGACGCGAACCCCTACCTCGCTCTTGCCGCCGCCGTAGGCTCTGGTCTCTGGGGTATCGAGAACCAGGTCGACGCCGGTGATCCCGTGCAGGGGAATTCCTACGAGAAGGAGCACTGCGCTGAGTCACAGCTTCCGCGGACGTTGATGGAGGCAGCAAGTCGACTGAAAGCGTCGAAGGCGGCTCGGGCTCTGTTCGGCGACGCCTTCGTCGATCACTATTCTGCAACGCGCGAGTGGGAAGAGCGGGAGTTCCGCAAAGCCATCACCGAGTGGGAGCTCGACCGCTACATGGAAATCATCTGATGTCACAGCCTCTGGTCGGCAACTGGAACTATCCCACCTCGATCCGCTTCGGCGCGGGCCGTATCCGCGAGCTGCCCGACGCCTGCAAGGTTGTGGGGTTGAAGCGACCGCTCCTGGTCACCGATCCCGGCTTGGCCAGGCTGCCGATGATCGCGGATGCCATGCTGGGGCTGCGCAAGGCCGGCCTCGAGGTCGCGCTGTTCAGCGACGTGAAGCCCAACCCGGTCGCCGGCAACGTCGACTCGGGCGTGAAGGTGCTGCGTGCCGGCAAGCATGACGGCGTCATTGCCTGGGGCGGCGGCTCGGGCATCGACACCGCCAAGGCAATCGCCTTCATGGCCGGCCAGACACGACCACTGTGGGACTTCGAGGATATCGGCGACTGGTGGACACGTGCCAATCCAGCCGGGATCCTGCCGTCGATCGCGGTGCCGACCACCGCCGGCACGGGTTCGGAGACCGGCCGTGCCTCGGTGATCACCAATGTCGAGACGCACACCAAGAAGGTGATCTTCCATCCCAGGATGATGCCCTCGATCGTCATTGCCGATCCCGAGCTGACGGTGGGCCTGCCGGCGAAGCTGACCGCGGGCACCGGCATGGACGCCTTCATCCACTGCCTCGAGGCCTATTGCGCACCGGCCTACCACCCGTACGCGGAGGGTATCGCCGTCGAAGGCATGCGGCTGGTGAAGGAGAACCTTTTGCGCGCGGTGAAGGATGGTCGGGACATCGAGGCGCGCGGCCACATGCTGGCGGCTTCGCAGATGGGCTCGACGGCCTTCCAGAAGGGGTTGGGTGCCATCCACTCGCTATCGCATCCGGTGGGCGCCACGCTCGACACCCATCACGGCCTCACCAATGCCGTGGCCATGCCCTATGTGCTGAAGTTCAACCGTCCGGCCATCGACGAGAAGATCCAGCGCCTGGCGCGTTGGCTCGGCTTGCGCAATCCGACGTTCGACGGCTTCATGGACTGGAGCCTGGAGCTGCGCCGTCAGATCGGCATTCCGCACACATTGGCGGAGCTTGGCGTGAAGGAGAGCCATCTCGACACCTTCGCCGAGATGGCAGCCGTCGATCCCACGGCCGGCGGCAACCCGGTCAATGTCGGCGTCCCCGAGATGCGCCGCCTGTACGAAGCTGCGCTCACAGGTAGATTGTGAGCATGTTCCCCACCCAAGCGCGCGTCGTCATCATCGGCGGCGGAATCATGGGATGCTCGACCGCCTATCATCTGGCCAAGCTCGGTTGGAAGGATGTCGTGTTGCTGGAGCAAGGGAGGTTGAGCGGCGGCACGACCTGGCATGCGGCCGGTCTGGTCGGCCAGTTGCGCAGCTATCAGAACCTGACTCGGCTGATCCGCTACAGCACCGAGCTCTATGCCAGGCTTGAGGCCGAGACCGGGCTCGCCACCGGCTGGAAGCAGTGCGGCTCGCTGTCTGTGGCGCGCACCGAGGAGCGCATGGTGCTGTTGCGTCGCTCGGCCGCCATGGCGAACGCGCAGGGTGTCGCCTGCGAGCCGCTTACACCTGAGCAGGCGGGCGACAAATATCCGATCATGCGTACCGATGATCTTGTCGGGGCCGTGTGGCTGCCGGGCGACGGCAAAGCCAATCCCGCCGATATCACCCAGGCGCTCGCCAAGGGCGCGCGCAATGGCGGTGTGCGCATCTTCGAGAAGACGCGCGTCACTGCGATAGACACCAAGGCTGGCCGTGTCACCGGTGTGCAGACGACCCAGGGGCCGATCACGGCCGACATCGTCGTCAATTGCGCTGGGCAATGGGCGCGCCAGCTCGGACGCATGGTCGGCGTCACCGTGCCGCTCTATTCATGCGAGCACATGTACATCGTCACCGAGAAAATGGAGGGCGTGCCGCGCGACCTGCCGGTGATGCGCGATCCCGACGGCTATATCTACTTCAAGGAGGAGGTTGGCGGCCTGTTGATGGGCGGCTTCGAGCCTCAGGCCAAGCCATGGAACAAGGATACCATTCCGGACGATTTCGAGTTCGGCATGCTGCCCGACGACTGGGATCAATTCCAGATTCTGATGGACAATGCCTTGATCCGCGTCCCGGCGCTGGAGAAGGCCGGCATCAAGACGTTCATGAATGGACCCGAAAGCTTCACGCCCGACCTCAACTACATCCTGGGTGAGGCGCCTCAGCTCAAGGGCTTCTTCGTTGGTGCGGGCTTCAATTCGATGGGCATTGCAAGCTCGGGCGGTGCCGGCATGGCGCTGGCGGAATGGATCGTTGCCGGCGAGCCGACACTCGATTTGTGGCCGGTCGACATCCGCCGCTTTGCCGGCTTCCATGGCAACGATGCGTGGCTGCGTGCGCGCGTATCCGAAACGCTCGGCCTGCACTACAAGATGCCGTGGCCGCAGCGCGAGCAGGAAAGCGGCCGACCGTTTCGTCGCTCGCCGCTCTACGACCGGCTGAAGGCGCGCGGCGCCTGGTTCGGCAACAAGATGGGCTGGGAGCGGCCGAACTGGTTCGCTGGCGCCGCCAAGACTCCCGACATGCAATACGGCTGGGGCCGTGGCGCCTGGTTCGATGCCGTCGCCGCCGAGCATCGCGCGACGCGGGAAGCCGTCACGGTGGTCGACGAGACGTCGTTCGGCAAGATCCTCGTCCAGGGACGCGATGCCGAAGCTCAGCTCCAGCGACTTGCCGCCAATGACGTCGCCGTTCCAGTCGGCCGCAGCGTCTATACCGGCCTGCTGAACGAACGCGGCACCTACGAAAGCGATCTCACCATAGCGCGCTTGGCGCGAGACAGGTTTCTCATCATCACCGGCTCTGCCCAGCCGGTGCGCGACATGGACTGGATAAACCGCCATCTCGATCCTGAGGCCCATGTCACGTTAGCCGACGTAACCTCGGGCTGGACCGTGCTGTCGCTGATGGGGCCGCAGAGTCGGGCCCTGCTCCAGAAGGTGAGCCGCGCCGATTTCTCCAATGCGGCGTTTCCCTTCGCCACCGTCCGCGACGTGGGAATCGGCTATGGCACGGTATTGGCCTCGCGCCGTACCTACGTGGGCGAGCTGGGTTGGGAGCTTTATGTCCCGGTCGAGTTCGCCGTCACGGTGTTCGAGACCCTGCATGATGCAGGCGCCGAGCTCGGTCTCCGCGATGCGGGATACTATGCGGTCGAAAGCTTGCGACTGGAGAAGGGGTATCGCGCCTGGGGTCGCGAGCTCACACCTGACGACACACCCTTTCAGGCCGGTCTCGGCTGGGCGGTGAGCCTCGACAAGCCGGGCGGCTTCCTGGGACAGAAGGCCCTGCTCGATGCGAAGAGCAAGCCGTTGTCGCGTCGGCTGGTTTCGGTCGCGCTGGAGGATGGTGAGCCCTTGCTCTGGGGCGGTGAGGCCATGCTGCGCGATGGTCGGCCGGTTGGCGATCTCACCTCAGCCGCCTACGGCCATACGATCGGTGCATCCGTCGGCCTGGGCTACCTCAAGCGGGCGGATGGCGCAGCGATCGACGAGGCGTGGCTGAAGGGCGGCGCTTTTGCGGTCGATCTGGCGGGGGTGCACTTGAAGGCCAGGGTGTCTCTGCGCTGCCCCTACGATCCGGCCGGGATGCGAATCAAGGGCTGATCGACTGGACGCACGGATCCCGCGAGCCCACGATGCCGTCATGACCACGAGAGCTGCTTCCGAAACCGGCGATCCGCTGCTGCTGACGCCCGGCCCGCTCACCACGTCGGCCAGCATCAAGCAGGACATGATGCACGACTGGGGCTCGCGCGATGCCGAGTTCCTGCGCATCAATCGCATGGTCCTGGACAAGCTGGTCGAGCTGGCGGGCGGGCAGGGCACGCATGTCGCCGTGCCGGTGCAGGGTTCGGGCACGTTTGCCGTCGAAGCGATGATCACCTCGTTCGTGCCCAAGGCCGGCAAGCTTCTGGTGCTGATCAACGGCGCGTATGGGCAACGCGCGCTGCGGATCGCGCGGATTGCAGGACGGACGACGGTGGCGTTGGAGACGCCTGAAGACACGCCGCCCGACCTGCAGCAGCTCGACAAGACGCTGGCCGATGACCTGGCGATCAGCCACGTCTTCGCCGTCCATTGCGAGACGACGTCGGGTGTTCTCAATCCCATCGCAGAGATCGCCGCAATCGTGGCGGGTCATGGCCGACGATTGCTTGTCGATTCTATGAGCGCATTCGGTGCCTTGGAGATCGACTCGCGCCAAATTCGCTTCGATGCGCTGGCGGCATCCTCCAACAAGTGCCTGGAGGGCGTGCCGGGCCTGGGTTTCGTGATCTGCCGCCAGGAGGCGCTGGCCGCGTGCAAGGCCAACGCCACGACCCTCGTGCTCGATCTGCACGACCAGGCCGAAGTCTTTGCGAAGACCGGCCAGTACCGCTTCACGCCGCCCATTCACGTCATCGTGGCGCTGGGCAAGGCGATCGAGGAGCACGCCGCCGAGGGCGGCGTCGCCGGCCGCGGCCAACGTTATCGGCAGAATGCCAAGGTGCTGATCGACGGCATGCGCGCCATGGGTTTTCGCACTCTTTTGTCCGACCGCTTGCAGGCGCCGATCATCGTCACCTTCCACATGCCGACGGATCCGAAGTTCGCCTTCCAGCGCTTCTATGACGGCTTGAAGGACCGTGGTTACGTCATCTATCCCGGCAAGCTCACCGTGGCGGACTCGTTCCGCATGGGCTGCATCGGCCGGCTCTATCCGAGCGACATGAAGGGCGCTCTGGCAGCGGTGCGCCAGGTGCTGGAGGAGATGCAGGTAAGCTGTGGCGGACCCGCATTGGCGGCAGAGTAGGAGGAACGATGGCCCCCGACAGCCTGACGACCAGCGGCGAGGTCACGGTCAATGGCCGCCGCTATAGATTGCCGCGCCAGCCGACTGTGGTCGTGTGTGTGGATGGTTCTGAGCCCGGCTACATCGAGCGTGCAGTCGAAGCGGGGCGCGCGCCCTGGTTTGCCAAGGTGCTGATCCAGGGCACCAGCCTGCTGGCCGACTGCGTGGTGCCGTCCTTCACCAATCCCAACAACCTGTCGATCGTCACCGGTCAGCCACCGTCGGTGCACGGCATTTGCGGCAACTACTTCCTCGATCCCGAGACGGGCGAGGAAGTGATGATGAACGATCCCCGGTTCCTCAGGGTCGAGACGCTGTTTCCGTCGTTCCAGCGCGCCGGCTGCAGGATCGCCGTGGTCACCGCCAAGGACAAGCTGCGCGGCCTCCTCGGCAAGGGATTGCAGCTTGGCCCCGGCAAGGCTTGCAGCTTCTCGTCCGAGAAGTCCGACCAGGCAACTCTGGCTGGCAACGGCATCGACGACGTCAATGCCTTCGTCGGCCTGCCGGTGCCTGATGTCTACAGCGCAGCCTTGTCCGAGTTCGTGTTTGCGGCGGGCGTGAAGATCATGGAGCGCGACCGGCCGCAGATCATGTATCTCTCGACGACCGACTACATCCAGCACAAGCATGCGCCGGGCACGCCGGTCGCCGATGCATTCTACGCCATGATGGATGGCTACCTCGCGAGGCTCGATGCCCTGGGCTGCACGATCGCGCTCACCGCCGACCACGGCATGAACGCGAAGTTCGGCGCCGATGGCGAGCCGGACGTCATCTATCTTCAGGACCAGCTCGACGCGTGGCTGGGCAAGGACAAGGCACGGGTCATCCTGCCCATCACCGATCCCTATGTCGTGCATCATGGTGCGCTTGGCTCTTTTGCCGTGGTTTACCTGCCGGTTGGTACGATGGCCACGACCATGAGTCCGAAGCTCGCGGCCTTGCCCGGCATCGAGTGTGCATTGTCCAAGCAGGAAGCCGCATCCCGCTTCGAGTTGCCGGCCGACCGCCTGGGCGATCTCATCGTCGTGTCGGCCAAGCACAAGGTCCTGGGGACTTCAGCAGCTCGGCATGATCTCTCGGGCTTGACCGAGCCGCTGCGCAGTCACGGTGGCATCTCCGAGCAGAAGGTGCCGCTGCTCTGCAGCCAAAAGCTCGCGATCGATGCAGCGTCCCGGCATTGGCGAAACTTCGATGCCTTCGACCTCGCGCTCAACCTCGTTGCCTGAAAGAGCCAAGCGCCTATAACGCTCCTCCTTCAGGGCAACAGAGGAGGAGACCATGGCTGCACAGACCTATTCCGGAAGCTGCCATTGCGGCGCTGTCGCCTTCGATGTCGAAGTTGATCCGTCGCAGGCCTTGCAATGCAACTGTTCGATCTGCACCAAGCTCGGCGCGGTATGGGCCTTTGCGCCGAAGTCGAAGTTCACGCTGAAGTCGGGTGCAGCGCAGCAAGGCGACTACCAGTTCGGCAAGAAAGCGCTGCATCATCGGTTCTGCCCGCGGTGCGGCATCGAGAGCTATGCCGAAGGCACCGCGCCGGACGGCACACCTTCGGTCGGTGTCAATCTGCGCTGCCTCGAAGGCGTCGATGTCGACAAATTGAGCCCGCGCCAGTACGACGGCCGCAGCATCTAGGAGGAGACATCCATGACTGTCAGCCAGGCCGAGAAGGCCGCGAAGTTTCGCGCCCTGCACGAGGGTCCCGGCGCCTTCGTGATCGCCAATCCCTGGGATGGAGGCTCGGCGCGCCTACTGGCCGGGCTCGGTTTCCAGGCGCTCGCCACGTCAAGCGGCGCCAAAGCCGGCGTCCTGGGCAAGCGCGACGGCAAGGTCACGCGCGAGGAGGCGTTGGCCAATGCGAAAATGATCGTCGACGCCTGCGATCTGCCGGTTGCAGCCGACCTTGAGAAGGGATTCGGCGATGCGCCGGATGCGGCTGCCGAGACCATACGCCAGGCAGCCGGCGTCGGTTTGGTCGGCGGCTCAATCGAGGATGCGACCGGCAACCAGGACAAGCCGCTTTACGACATCGACGCGGCAACCCAGCGCGTCGTCGCTGCGGTGAAGGCTGCGCGCGCCCAGCCTTTTCCCTTCACCTTGACGGCCCGCGCCGAAGGGTTTCTGCGCGGACGCCCCGATCTTGACGATGTCATTCGTCGGCTGCAGGCGTTCGAGGCGGCCGGCGCAGATGTGTTGTTTGCGCCTGGCTTGCCTGATCTTGCTGCTGTCAAGAAAGTGTGCGGCGCACTCAACAAGCCGTTCAATTTCATGGTCGGCATCAAGGGTCGCTCGTTCAGCAAGTCCGAGCTGGAGGCGGCCGGCGTGAAGCGCATCAGCCTCGCTACCTCGCTCTACCGCGCAGCCATGACCGGCCTTCTGGAGGCGGCGCAAGAGGTCAAGGACAAGGGCACTTTCACCTATCTCGACCGCTCGATCTCCACACCGGATCTCAATGCCTACATGAAGGCGTAGAATATGATGTCGTTTTCGCGCCGCAGCCTGCTCGTGGCCGCTGCGGCGGCCGCAGCCATTCCGCCAGCGGCGCGGGCGCAGGCTTGGCCCGCTAAGCAGATCCGCATGATCGCACCGTATCCACCGGGCGGCGGAGTCGATACGGTGGCGCGCGCTTTCTCCGAGAAGGTCGGCCCGAAGATCGGACAGACTATCGTCGTCGACAACCAGCCCGGTGCGGGCGGCGTCATTGGCGGCGCGGCTCTCGCCCGCAGCGGCCCCGATGGCTACACCCTGATGGTGGGCAGCATGGTCGACTATTCCATCGCACCTTATTTTCATCAGGGGCTCGCCTTCGACATGGCCAAGGACTTCGTGCCGATTGTCGAGATCGGCAACGGCACGGTCGGGGTACTGGTCACGCCCAGCCTGCCCGTGAACAACGTCCAGGAACTGGTTGCGCTGGCCAAATCCGAGCCAGGGCAGCTTTCCTACGCCTCGTCGGGTTTTGGCGGCCTGATCCATCTCAACTACGAGATGCTGCGACAGATGACGGGCGCCGAGATGACCCATGTGCCCTACAAGGGCACCACGCAGTTCCAGCCCGACCTCTACGAGGGGCGCGTGCAGGTCTCTATCGACAATGTGCTGGCGCACCTGCCGCACCTCGCCTCCGGCAAGGTGCGCTGCCTCGCTGTCACCAGCAAGGCGCGCTCGCTGCTCTTGCCAGACGTGCCGACCATGGCCGAGGCCGGCGTCCCGGGTTTCGAGTCGGCCACCAACTACACGCTGTTCGCGCCTAAGGGTGTCGCGACGGAGATCGTCGACAAGCTCAACGCGGCTGGCAACCAGGCGATTCGTGACGAAGATTTCCGGATGCGCATGTTGAAGCTCGGCATCGTCCCGGCGGGTGGGTCACAAGCCGACGTACAGGCCAAGTTGCCCGCCGAGATGAAGCGCTGGGCCGACGTCATCGTGAAAGGCAACATCAAGCAGAGCTAGCCCAACTTGCGCAGAATCGACACGTCGCATCAACGGAATCAACGGGTTAGCCAAAAAGTTGGCACTACATTTTTGGTTCTGGTGTTGCCTCAGGCGCTGAGCGCAAGGGGCACGAGATCGTCGGCTCGCATGCGCTTGGGCAGGACGATGCCGAGCCGATCGAGCAGGAGGGCCTGGGCGTCGTCGGGCTGGGCGATGCAGCGCAGGCGGATTTCGCCGTGCGTCTTTGTCGGCAGGATGACGTCGTGGGATTGGATGCGGGCGAGCTCGTCGAGCACGGTGCGCGGGGAGTTGCCGAGGCTCGAGCGCTGCTGCCACATCTCGAGCGTCTTCCACAGCACGAAGGCGAGGAAGCAGACCAGGATGTGGGCCTGCACGCGATCGGCGCGCTGATGCCAGATCGGGCGCACGCGCAGCTGATCCTTCTGGATACGGAAGGCGGCCTCGGCCTGGGTGAGCTGGATGTAGGCCTTCCACAGCTGCTCGTCGCTCCAGTCTTCGATGTTGGTGCGCAGCACGTAGGCGCCTTCGGAGATGGCGGCCCACTCGTCGAAGGCTGGGTCGTGCTCGACGTGCAAGCGAAAGCCGGCCGGACAGTCGGCGGCCTGCACGGTGATGGCAAAGCGCGCAGCAGAGCGCTGGTTGCGCTGGAGAATGCGGCCGATCTGGCGGTTCACTTGGGCAGGGTTCAGACGTTTGGTCGAGCTGTCGATGCGCGTGGCAAGCTTGGTCAGGGCCGCCTCGATGCGAGCGCTGAACTTGTCGTGCATGGCCTGCTCCTTGCTGCGCCGGTCGGCCGAACGGCACAGGATCGCCGTCTCGCCGGTCTCGGG
>Ga0081455_10000940_pt1 | contig 37224 bp, 34 predicted proteins | sample TabmetS3T2R1_FD_70207 | JGI IMG/M metagenome (GOLD analysis project Ga0081455, IMG submission 70207) | Tabebuia heterophylla rhizosphere microbial communities from the University of Puerto Rico - S3T2R1 | ecosystem: Host-associated > Plants > Roots > Rhizosphere ... | reverse complement strand
CATCGTCGTGCATACGACGGCGGGCGTGTCCGCGCTGGTGGCGGCGATCCTGATCGGCGCACGCCGCGGCTTTCCCCAGGACCTCACCCCGCCGCACAGCCCCGGCATCACGATGGCGGGCGCCGGCATGTTGTGGGTCGGCTGGTTCGGCTTCAACGGCGGCAGCGCCCTCGCGGCGGGCGACGGTGCGGCGATGGCGATCATCTCGACTCATGTCGCGGCGTCGGCGGCGGCAATCACCTGGATGGCGATCGAGTGGCTGCGTTTGGGCAAGCCGACCTCCATCGGCCTCGTCACGGGATGCGTCGCGGGTCTCGCGACCATCACGCCGGGCTCGGGCTTCGTCGGCCCCATGGGCGCGCTGGCCATCGGCGTGCTGGGCGGCGCGGTCTGCTTCGCAGCGACCGTCACGGTGAAAAAGAAACTGGCGATCGACGACTCGCTCGATGTCTTCGCCGTCCATGGCGTCGGCGGCATGCTGGGCTCGCTGCTCGTCGCGGCCTTCGCGCTTCCCGCGCTCGGCGGCGTCGGCCTCGCCGACGGCATGACCTTCGCCGAGCAGCTGAACGCCCAGGCGCTGGGCGTCGGCGCGACGGCCATCTGGTCGGCGCTTGCCACCGTCGTGCTGGTCAAGCTCCTCTGCGTCGTCTGCCCCGCGCGCGTTCCGCCCGAGCATGAAGAGGACGGCCTCGACCTCTCGACTCACGGCGAGCGCGCCTATGACAACAGCTGACGCGGTGAACAGAGGCAGCGTGCGGCCCCCAAGCGAATCGCTCCCGCGCCGCGTGCCTGCGCGCGGCCTGGGTCTCGTCTGTTTCGCCCCTTTTGTGAGGGGCCGCGGGGGCGCACGATGCCGCGCCCAGAAGAAGAATGGTCGGCGGAGTGGCGGCCCTGTCGGGCGCCCCCGCGCGCGGATTTTGGGGCTCAGCATCCTCAGAAAGGCTTCTGCACGGAACCCCCATGGGGACTGCGCCACCACATGGAGCCCCGCGATAACCCGGGTTGGGCTTCCAGCCCCCCTAGGCGGGTCTGTCGGTCCCGCCGCTCTGGGTAAGACCCTGCCCTGACCGCGAGGACCGTTACCTCCTCGCGATGCGAGCACCGCGGCTCTTCCCCACGATCGAACGGTCCGGACCGCCCCCTCAAGGGAAGAACGGGGCGAGTGTAAGGGAGGGTGTGTGGGGGGAGGATAAGATTTGTTGTTGAGAAGAAAGAGAAAGAAGCAGAATACAACAGTGCGCCTCAGAATTCGATTGTCAACAAGTCGCCCATCTGAGACTTTCGTGAAGTCCGCTTCCAGCTTTTTTCCAACGAATACGGGGTAACGTGGTCACTGTTGCGCATCAGTGGAATCCTGATGATTGGGAAAGCTTCGCCTTGAGTCTGCTGCAGTCGAGACACGGCGCGCTTAACGTCCATAAGATTCCAGCTAAGCATAAAGGTGATCTTGGCATAGACTTCTATTGCACCGGCGAGGCGGTCATCTATCAATGTTTTGCCGCAGAAGAACCGATCGATGTTGCCACTCGCGCAAATCGTCAAAAAAAGAAAATCACCACCGACTTAAAAAAGATAGTAGGTCGAAAGGCGGAGGTGTCCAAGCTATTCATGGGCATCCCAGTTAAAAAATGGGTTCTCCTAGCACCCATTCACGACAGCAAGGACGTAAATCTTCATTGCGCGAAGAAGACGACTGATCTGAGAATACTCAACTTGAGCCATCTCGATGCAGAATTCGAGGTATGCATACAGGATCAAGAATCATTTCCTGGAGCATTGAGCGCCGCCATAGCAGCACTCACCAATATTTCGCTGAGCGTCGACGCCCCCTCAGCGGAAGAATTGAGCGCGTGGCAAGCTGGCTCGCGCAATTTGCTTGCAAATGCAACCAAGAAACTTGCCAAAAGGACGGGTCCAGATGGTGTCCAGCCAGCAGTCGCTCAGGCCGTCGAGGCCTTCCTTAGGGGAAACGCTCTCATGGATGCTCTCCGGGCCAGCGCCCCTGACATGCATGAGAAGGTGATTGCGGCAGTTACTCACCACGCTAGCCGATTGAACCTTGCCGGACCGCAGGGTGGGCCGGAAGCAGGCGCAATCCTTCACAGCGAGCTCACGTCTCTAACCGCCAGCATCAAGGATGCGGCGCCCAGCCTCTCGAACTCAAACGCGCAAGAGATCGCAATGGGTGTGATCTCGGATTGGATTATGCGGTGTTCCTTGGATTTTCCCGCCAATGCCGCCTGAGAACTTTTTCAAGCAAGCCATCGAAGGAGCTGCTTTTTCGTTCACGGCGAGGCCAGAGCCAATGGCAGGTGATCTCAGGATGTCCTGGGGAATGGGCATTCTCCTACTGAGCTTGTTCTATTGCCACGGCAAAAAAGCCAGCTTCCAGAAGCTGCAATTCCTGGCTCATTCCATACGCACCAGAAAAGCACGAGAGGATGTCCGTGCGCTACTCGGGGGCAGGCTTCGCGTTGGGGATATATCGGTGCGGGTCGAACCGTGGCTGAATAGAGCAGTCTCCTATGCCCACGGCCTTGGTTTTGTGGACGTCACCAAAGGCAGATCGGCCGCGCTGACCGATAGGGGACGTGAGGTTGCGGGAGCGCTCGACGCCGATGAGGATATTTTTGTCGAAGAGCGTGTGTTCCTGACTGAGGTCACGAAAAAGCTGACAGAAAGCCAACTCACCAAGATTTGGCGATTGGAGGATCTTTTGTGACACTCCGCCTCCGGCATCTGCGTATGCGGGCCATGACCTCCGCCGGTCCTTACGGAACGGATATCCAATTCGATTCCGGCCTGAACGTAATCTGGGCAGACAACACGAAGGGCAAGTCCACTTGCATGCAGGGCATGCTCTACGCGTTAGGCATGGAGAAGATGCTAAGCCCACGGCGCGAAGTTCCCTTACCACACGCCATGACAACCTTCCTCCATAACGACGATGAAACTACGGAGAAGGTCCTGGAGTCAGGCGTGTCGTTGGAGATACAAAATGGTGTCGGTGTCATCGTGACTGTCCATCGTCCAATCAAAAAAGAGGCCGTAGATAATCGCCTGATCACTGTCGATTTCGGGCCTACACTCACGGATCCCAATGCTAAGGTAGCGAGTCGGAACTTCTTTGTGATCGACGCCGGTGCGGCGCAGCGCCAAGATGGCTTTCACCACTTTCTCGAGGACTTCCTGGGATGGAAGCTCCCTCATGTTCGACGCTACGATGCGCCTGAAGGAAAGCTCTACCTCGAAACGATTTTTCCACTCTTTTGGGTCGAGCAGAAGACCGGGTGGTCAGCGATCCCTGCTGCCATTCCGACCTACTTTAGAATTCGAGAGGTTCAAAAGCGTGCCGTAGAGTTCGTCATGGACCTCGACATCCACAAGCTCGAACTGGAGCGACAACGACTTCATGAACGCATAGATCAGAACGCCCGAGACTGGCACAATCTGTGGGACGAGATCGACCGATATGCGCGACGCAGTGGGGCCAAAGCCGAAGCCCTACCACAGCGTCCAACAATGGTGCCGGGCGAACTTGCCAGAGGGCACATTCTTGTAGCGCAGAAAGAGATCTGGGTCTCACTCAGAGATCTATTGGCTGATCTCCGCAAGCGTGTAGCGGAACTGAATTCGACGCCTGTCCCTGCCGTTGGGGCTTCCGCAGAGAACTTGACGCATGAGCTTCAGACGTTAGGCAAGGAGGTTGAAGCGTCAAATCGCCTTCGCATTGACGTCTACAAGGCTAAAGAGCTAAAGCGGGCGGACATCGAATCTTTGCAGCGCCGGATAGGATCACTAACCGATGATCTGCGGAAAAATCAGGATGTTCAAAAGCTCCAACGCTACGCAGGCAGTTCAGGGGCTCTGACGCCCGATCACTGTCCAACATGTGAGCAATCACTTGTCGACTCGCTCATTTCGCAACGAGTGCTAACTGCGGTCATGCCGATCGAGGACAACATCGAGTACCTACGATCACAACTAAAAATGTTCGAGGATATTCTCCGCCGAGAACAAGAAGAAATGGCAAAACTCGAGCTTCGGACGATGCAGATTGATCGGGAGCTTTCAGAGCTTTACGGCCGCATCAGAAATATTCGGGCCGATCTAGTTGCGCCCAGCGGCAATCCTTCGGCGGTAGCGATTGAAGAACGGGTTCGGACAGAAGCACGAATTCGTGAACTCGAAACTGTTCAGGCAACTTTTGACGACACTGTTGAACGAATGGAGACCTTAGCCGGCACGTTTGCTGAATTGCAGCAGGGCTTGGCTAGATTGCCAAAGGACAAATTGAGTATATTGGACGAGGAGAAATTTGAATCACTCACCACAATCTTGCGGCAGAACGCTCGTGAGTTTGGGTTTTCTACATTTGATTCGAACGAGCTGACTATTGACGAAGATACCTATCGCCCTCAGAAGGAAGGCTACGAGATCGGCTTTGAAACGTCCGCCAGCGATGCCATCCGGCTTAAATGGGCCTATCAACTCGGGCTTCTAGAGCTAAGTCACCAACATCCCACACATCACCCCGGGATGTTACTGCTCGACGAACCTCGTCAACAATCATCATCACGAGTGAGCTTTGGAAAGCTCCTCGAACGCGCTGCGGCGCATCAGCGAGATGACCAGCAAATCATAGTTTCCACCAGCGAGGACCTTCAGACATTGAAAGAGATCCTTGCACGGATACAGTGCAAGGAAACGATCATCTCAGGCTACGTGATTAAGCCCGTTCCAGTTAGTTAGTTGCCTTTGACGGCTTCATGGGGACGGCGATACTCAATGCTTCCGTTCCTGAACAATCAGCCCGATGACCGTCGTTTCGCCAAACGCTTTTTGGCGTCCTGTAACATTCGCGATGGCTCGCCTGATTCTCACAGCGCCGCTGGCCCGCGTTGCGACCTCCGAACTCGTTCAAAGGTTGGAGGCCGCTCTCAGGCTATTTCCGGAGCTTGGGGAGGAGCCGGTGACCTTCGGGTTGACCACCAGCCGATGGCTGGACGGCCTGGCCATCCCCGAGGAGCGCTTTATCCGCTTGAATCCCTTTCAGCGGCGGATGGTGAGCTATTTCACCATCGGGCACGAGCTCACGCATCTGCTTCAGCCGCCCGGCCTGCCGCTGATCCCGAGCGGCGAGGTGCAGTGCGACATCTGGACTCTCGCGCGGGATGAGCTGTTCCTGGATGAGAAGCCGCCCTACCTGCAGGTGAATTGCGACGGCCGCTCGTGGCGGCGGCATGCGCGCGCGGTGCAACGCCTGTGTCGACAGGCGATCGAGGTGCGGTCGCGGAACCGTCAATACATCGTCTGGCTGCGGCGGCAGCTCGACGACTATTTTCAGCCGACCGCGAAACAGCCGGATCTGTTCGACTCCCTCGCCTAGAGCTTGATCGTTTCAGGTGGAACCGCCTCAAACTCAGCAGTCATCCCGGGGCTTGTCCCCGGGATCCATCGTGAGGCAAGCGCAAGCGGGGAAATGGATCCCGGGAATAAATCCCGGGATGACGCCCGAGTGTGATCACATCTAAAGCGATCACGCTCTGGCGCGCGCCGCTATTTCTTTTTTCCCGGCGGGAAGGCCGGTTGCTTGGCGGACTTCTCGCCGAAGGGTGACGCCGGAGGCGGTGTCTTGGGTTTGTCCTGCTTCGGCTTTTTCTTCTCGCGATTGCTGCGTTGCTGGCCTTTTGCCATGTCGGTCCCCTGTTGGTTGAACTGGCTCGCTGAGCCGTCACGCTTTACGCGACGAATCTATCAGTGTTTTCGCGCCTGGACGATGAGGCCGATGACGGTGGTCTCACCCAAGGCTTTCAGCGCTTCGAGGCGATGGAGGCCTTCCACGAGAATGAAATGATCGCCGTCGCGCCGGACCAGGATCGGCATTTTCTGGCCTTCGTTGAGGATGTCCGCGGCAAGGGCGGCCACCGTCTCGGGCACCAGGGTCTTCTGCCGCTTGACCGGGACGCGGATGTCCTCGATCCGAAGAACCGTGTTTTCGAAGCGCTCCATTCTTTTGCACCCACGAAAAGAGCGACACTCTCTGTGTCATTGCCGGGCCTGACCCGGCAATCCAGAGCCGCGCGCTCGGAGTTCTCGGCCCTGGATCCCCGGGTCAAGCCCGGGGATGACATAGGATTAGGACGATCCTTTATAGCAGGATCCCTCCGCTTTGGCGTTCCTGCCCCGGATCTGGCATCATCGGTCCGGCAGACAAGAAAGCGAAGGGGGAAACGCTCATGTCGTCTCTGGGATTGACCTGGTTCGACATCGTGGCTGCGGTGGTGGTCATCGGGTCCGCGGTTCATGCCTACAACATGGGGTTCATCCGCGACATCTTCGGGGTCGTGGCCTTCGTCGTGGCCGGGCTCGCCGCGCTGATGCTCGCGCATTCCGCGACGGCGCTCGTGGCGCAGGTGGCCCCCAAGGGCGCCGTTACGCCCCTGCTCGTGACGCTCGGCGTGTTCCTGATCGTCTACGTGCTGATCAAGGTCGTGACGGGGCGCATCGCCATTTCCGTCGACAACACCAAGACGGGCGGCTCGATCGATCGGGGCCTGGGCGGCGTCTACGGCCTCGCGCGCGGCATCTTCCTCATGACGCTGATCGTGTTCGCCTTGCGCAGCGTCGCCGGCGATCCGAACGAAAGCCGCAACACGCTCATGCCCGACGCCATCGCCCACAGCGCGACGTTTCCCTTTTTCAACGGGCTGGCGACAACGCTCGTGGCGCGGCTGCCGAAATCCGCCGGCGGTCAGGCGGTTTAGGGTGCTCGCTCAGGCTGCGACCTCGTCCGTCCAGACGCGGAAGCGCTTCAGCTCGTTGGGGCCGAAGGTCGTGCTGATCGGGACGTCGGCGGCGTCGCGGCCGAAGCCTATGAGCACGCGGCCGATCCGCGGCGTGTTGTGGCGCGCGTCGAACGTGTACCAGTGATCGCCGAGATAGACCTCGAACCAGCCGCTGAAATCCATGGGATGCGGATCCGGCGGCACGCCGATGTCGCCGAGATAGCCCGTGCAGTAGCGCGCGGGAATGTTCATGCAGCGGCAGAGCGTCACGGCGAGATGAGCGAAGTCGCGGCACACGCCCTTGCGCTCGTTGAACGCCTCCCACGCCGTTCGCGTCGGCCGCGCGTGCTCATAGCCGAACGTCAGATGCTCATGCACGAAATCGCAGATGGCCTGGACGCGGGCCCACCCTTCCGGTGTCTTGCCGAACAGCGACCAGGCCTTCTCCGTCAGCCTGTCGACCTCGCAATAGCGGCTGGCGAGCAGAAACAAGATCGCCTCGTCGGGAAGATCCGGGATGGCGTGGGCACGCGCCGACGGCTCGACCGCATCCGGCAGGCCTGAGTCCTCGACCACCGTATCCGCCGTGAACCGGACCTCGCCCTTCGGCGCCACGACGCGCGAGCACCAGTTGCCGAAGCCGTCGCGATAGACGCGGATGGGGATCGAAGGCCGGGTGCGGAGCGTATCGGGCCGGACGAGGTCCGACGCCCGCGAGGGGTGAATGCTGAGGGTCAGGATCATGGGCGTCGGCTGAGGGCATTTGTAGATGATCTCGTAGCCCACTCGAATTTTCATGCTGCGGCGATCCTTACGTTCGTCTTCCGCTCTAGAAACTCGCGAGAGCCGGAAAAAGGTAGTTGCGTCGGGGGAAAATTCCGGAAACCGGACGCGTCCGGAGGCCTCCCACCTCAAAGGGAGGGGACCGCCTATCAAGTTCCGGTGATCTGCCCTAGGATCATGGCGTCTGTCGCGTGTCGACGGAGGGAGATGAGAGAGTGGGCGCGCCCAACGTCTTGATGATCTACCCGCGCTTCAGCGCGAAGTCGTTTTGGAATTTCGAGGAAGCCTGCGAACTCGTAGGCGCGAAATACCCCGCCGCTCCCTTGGGCCTCATCACCGTCGCGGCCCTTTTGCCGTCGTCCTGGCCGGTCCGCCTTATCGACCGGAACACCGAAGACTTGAGCGAGGCCGATCTCGCCTGGGCGGACCTCGTGATGACCGGCGGCATGCTGTTTCAGCAGGCCGACGCGCTCGCGCTGATCGAGATGTGCCGCGGACGCGGCCTCCCCGTGGCGGTCGGCGGCCCGGACATCAGCTCGAGCCCCCATGTCTATGCGGGCGCCGATTTCATCGTCACGGGCGAGGCCGAAGGCGTTCTCGAGAAGTTCGTCGCGGCGTGGGAGACCGGCGCGCGTAGCGGCCGCTTCGATGCCGAGAAGTTCACCCCCGACATCACGAAGAGCCCGACGCCGCGCTTCGATCTCCTGAAGTTCGACCGCTATCTCTATGTCGGCGTGCAGTTCTCGCGCGGCTGCCCCTTCACCTGCGAGTTCTGCGACATCATCGAGCTCTATGGCCGCAGCCCGCGCGCCAAGACGACGGCGCAGATGCTGGCCGAGCTCGATACGCTCTATGCGCTGGGCTATCGCGGCCATGTCGACTTCGTCGACGACAACCTCATCGGCAACAAGAAATCAGTCAAGCTCTTCCTGCCGCACTTGGCCGCCTGGCAGCGGGCGCATGACTATCCCTTCGAATTCTCGACCGAGGCCTCGCTCAATCTCGCCGATGACGAAGCTCTCCTGCAGATGATGAAGGACGCCAATTTCTTCGCTGTCTTCGTCGGCATCGAAAGCCCCGATCCCGAAACCCTCGTCGCGGCGAGGAAGAAGCAGAACACGCGCCGCGACATCGCGCAGAGCGTGCATCGGATCTATGGCGCGGGCATGATCGTGACCGCGGGCTTCATCGTCGGCTTCGACACCGAAAAGCATGTCGTCGCCGACGCCATGGTCGCGCTCATCGAGGATGCGGCCATTCCCGTGTGCATGGTGGGCCTGCTCTATGCGCTGCCGAACACACAGCTCACGCGCCGGCTCACCGCCGAAGGGCGCCTTCATTCCGGTCACGACGTCATGCCGGCGGGCCAGGGCGATCAATGCAGCGCGGGCTTGAATTTCGACACCATGCGCCCACGGGCGGAGATCCTGCACGATTGCCGCGACGTGCTTGCGCGCATCTACGACGCGGACGCCTATGCCGGACGCCTCGACCGGCTTGCGACGCTGCTCGTCTGCGACGCGCGACGCGCCGATCCGCCCCAGCGCGGCAGCCATGCGCTCGACGGCACGAACGCGGTGCACGATATCCTCCACCGTCTGCCCAAGGGCGCGCGGGACCGCTTCTGGAAAACCATCGCCACCTGTCTCAAGACGAACCCGAACGCCGTGCGCACCATCGTGCACCTGATGGCGCTTTATCTTCACATGGGACCGTTTGCGCGCACGGTCGTGGGCGATCTCGACCGCCAGATCACGGCGCTGCGCTCCACAGCTCAAACGGGATCCCGAATGCGACCGGACAGAACTGCCGTCTTGATCTAAAGCGCAGTGTGTGGCGCTCGGGAGGCCGGATCGACTGCCCGCTCCCGTGAAATATGCTCTAAACTCCGCGGAGCCTTTGAGAGAGCCCCCGGATGAGCAGCCCACCCCACGATCAGAAATCCCTCGAGGAGAAAGTCGCCCGCTCGCAGGCGCGCTTCAAGCTGCCGCCCGGCGCGCGCGAGATCATTCTCGTCCGCCACGGCGCGACGCTGCGGGAGGATGTTCGCCTCGAACTGGACGGCAAAAGCGTCACCAATCCGCCTTTGAGCCCGGACGGGGAGGTTCAGGCACAGGCCGTCACCGCCCGGCTCGCCGCCGAACCCATCACGCACATCTTCGTCACCCCCCTGCAGCGCACGCATCAAACCGCGGCGCCCTTGGCCACGCTCAAGGGCCTTGCGCCTGTCGTCATTCCCGAAATGCGCGAGATCCATCTGGGCGATTGGGAGCACGAGCTGCATGTCCGCATCGCATCCGGCGATCCGGCGTTCCAGCGCGCCTGGAACGAGGAGAACTGGTCCCACATCCCGAACGCCGAGAATATCGACGAGATCACAGCGCGCGTGCGCGCGGGCATCGCCAAAATCCTGGCCGCCATGGAGCCGGACAGCGTGGCGGTCGCCTTCAGTCACGGCGTCGCCATCGCGACCACCTGCCATGTCGCGACCGGCAGCCGGCCTTTCGCGTTTCTCGCCATCGAGAACACCGGCGTCTCGCGCCTTATCGTTCAGAAGGACGGGCGCTGGATGCTGCGCGCCTTCAACGACGTTTCGCATCTCGCGCCGGCGTGACCGGCCTTATCGACCCGAGAGGACCATGAGCACCACAGAACAAGCTTTCACCAAAGGTGTCGCCATCGTGACCGGCGGCAGCGGCGTTATCGGCTCGGCCATCGCGCGCAAGCTCGCCGCGATGGGTTCCAACGTGGCGCTCACCTATCATTCGAACGCGACCGCCGCGCAAGCGCTCGCCGACGAGATCAAGAAGGCCGGCCGCGATGCCACCGCGAGCAAGGTGGATGTCGTCGACGCCGGCGCGATGCAGGCCTTTGTCGACGAGGCTGCCTTGCGGTTCGGTGCGATCCATTCCGTCGTCTATGCGTCGGGCCCGCGCATCATGCTGAAATTCGTCAACCAGGTTGATCCCGCGGAATGGGCGCAGGCCGTCGATGCCGATGTGAAGGGCTGCTTCAACCTGGTGGCAGCAACACTGCCGAAGCTGCGCGCACAGAAATCGGGCTCCTATCTCGCAGTGCTCACCGCCGCGGTCGACCGCAGCCCGCCGCGCGACATTCTCTCCGCCGCGCCGAAGGCCGCGATCCAGATGCTGGTTCGCAGCGTGGCGCTGGAGGAAGGGCGCAACGGTCTGCGCGCGAATTGCATCGCGCCCGGCTTCATTCCGGACGGCATCGGCATCTCGATGATCGGCTCCGACGCAAAGGAGTTCAGCGAGCGGATGGTGAAGGCCATTCCCATGAAGCGCGCGGGCACCGCCGATGAAATGGCCGAGGCCGCCTGCTTCCTGCTGTCGTCGAAGGCGGGCTACATCACAGGATCGACACTGCATGTCGCGGGCGGATTGCAGCTCGCGTAAACGAATACAAAGGGAGGACAATCATGAGCGATACGAAGCTGATCGAGCGGCTCGAACGCCTGGAAGCCGAAGTGGGTGAATTGCGTGCGAAGCAGGAGATCACGGAAGTTCTGTACCGTGCCTCGCGCGCCGTCGACCGCTGCGATGTCGAGATGATGGCGTCCTGCTGGCATCCCGGCGGGACCGACTATCGCGGCGTCGCCAACGGACCGGCAGAGTACACGCGGAACTCGCTGAAGAACTGGCCCGTTACGGTCTCGCGCCACGTCAACGCCAACATCACCATCGAGCTCGACGGCGATGTCGCGCGCGTCGAGAGCTATGTCGACGCGTTCCACTATTTCCCTGAGCAGCGCGACGGAAAAGGGCAACACGAATTCATCCAGGCGCGCTATATGGATCGCTTCGAAAAGCGCAACGGGGCGTGGAAAATCGCGCGCCGCATCACCGTCTGGGATCGGTCCTGGATCGAGCCGTCCCATGAGAGCTGGTATGATTTCGCGAGTGGGGCTTACGTCACCGACAAGCATTTCATCATGGGCCGGCGCGACAAGCAGGACGTCGTCTATCACTTCCGCCTGCCGCCCGAGCTGCAGCATCACGAGCCGAACGCGAAATATTGAGAGGCAGAATGGCGGACCCAAAAATCGCCCTGGTGACCGGGGCATCGAGCGGAATTGGGCGCGCGGTCGCCCAGCGGCTGGCACGGGACGGCGCGCTCGTCATCGTGCACTACGCGACCAACAAAGCGTCGGCGGACGCGACCGTGAGCGAGATCGAGATTGCGGGCGGCGCCGCGTTCGCCGTCGGTGCCGATGTCAGCTCCGTGGACTCGATTGCCGCCATGTTCGCCGCGATTGATGCCGAGCTCACGCGGCGGATCGGCGCGCCGCGCATCGACATCCTCGTCAACAGCGTGGGGCTCGTCATCACCGGGCCGCTCGAAACCGTCGACGAAGCCACCTATGACCGCCTCTTCGACACCAACGTCAAAGGCGCGTTCTTCACCGCCCAGAACGCCGCCGCGCGAATGACCGAAGGCGGACGGATCGTGTTCCTGTCCTCACTGGGCGCGTTACGTGCGATCCCGACGCGCCCGCTCTATGGCGCGACCAAGGGCGCCGTCAATTCCATGGCTATTTCGCTCGCCCAATATCTCGGGCCGCGCGGCATTACGGTCAACAGCGTCATGCCGGGCACGACGCGGACGGAAGGTTCGGCGAAGACATTTGCGAAGCCCGGCGTCGTCGAACGCGTCGCGACGCAGATCGCGCTCGGCCGCGTCGGCGAGCCCGATGACGTCGCCGACATGATCGCGGCCTTGGTCGGGCCCGACGGCCGCTGGACGACGGGGCAGTGCATCGGCGTCAGCGGCGGCCAGCAGCTTTAGGTGATTTGAACCGCAATCTGTTGGACCGAATTGTTGCCGTAGCCCAGCCGGTTCCATTCGGCGTGCTCCGGTTGAATGCGTCCGGCCCGATCGGTCGCGCGTGCTCGCAGCGTTGTCGGACCGCGGCGGTCGAGGCGCGTCACGAGTTCCCAGCGCTGCCAGGCCTTGCGGCTCGGCTCGCCGATCAGACGGGCCTCGTGCCAGTCGCCGCCCGCGCTCACTTCCACACGGGCGATCGGCGCCACACCCGACCACGCCACGCCCCGGATCGTGACGTCGCCGCCTTCAATCTCCGCGTCCGGACCAGGCTCCGTGATCAACGAGCGCACCTGCAGCAGGTTGACCGGCTCGCGGACGTCGCGGCCATCGCGCTCGAATTCGTACCAGTACTTGTCGGTCTGATAGTGGCCCGTGAACACGCGATCGATCAGCTCGATCTCGGTGAGCCATTTGACCGAGGCCACCGCATACCAGCTCGGCACGATCAGACGCAGGGGAAAGCCATGATGAATCGGCAGCGGCTCGCCGTTCATGAGATAGGCGAGCAGCGCGCCTGAATTGCGGGCGTCGTCGATCCGCAGGCTGCGTTCGTAGCGGATGGGCGTCGGCACATCTTCCAAACTTCCGCCATCGGCGCCACGGAACAGAACCTCCTGCGCGCCAGCGGCTATCCCTGCGCGATCGAGGATGTCGACCAGCGGCACACCGGTCCATTCCGCCGTGCTCACCGCACCGATGTCCCATTGCTCGCCGGGGATCGGCGGATCGAACCAGACACGGCCATTGCCTGCGCATTCGAGCGTGGCAAGCGTCGTCTGCGACGGCATCTGACGCAGCTCGCGGTAACTGAGGCTAAGCGTCCGCTCGACCCGTCCGCCCACATTCAACCGGTAGCCCGCAGCGTCGAGATTGGGAATCTGAAAGTGGTTGCGAACGTAGAATCGGGCGTTCGGCATGATCACGCCGCCGAGCAGTTGAGGCACAGAGGTTTCGCCGTTGAGCGGGTGCGCGCGATGGACGACCAGCCCAGCATCGATCGCGTCCTGGCAGGCCGTCTCCGGGTCGAGCGCCGGAACATCGCCAAGGGCCGGTAGCGGCGCTGCGCAGCCGCCGCTGGCGACAACCCCGGCGCAAGTCGACGCCGCCATCACGTCGACGCTGCCGGCCTGGCGAAACGGCGCCACGAACGCCTCAACCAGGGACTCGTCGGCGGCCTCGGCGATGAAAAACATCGTGTGTGCGCCGCGCACCACGGCCTCGCCCTGGATCTTGAGCCCATGCCGCGCGACGTTCGGCCGGCTCATATGGCCGAGCAGCATGGCCCCCATGGCCGGATCCTTTGCGGGGCAGTGCTCGGCGTCGTGCTGATGGCGGACGATGAAGAGAGGCATGGGCCGATTGTCCTCTGCAGAGGGTCGACTAGTGTTGGCAGGCCATGCTCGCATCCCTCGACACCCACCGCAAGCTGGACCGTGCGCCCGCGTCCGAGGCGAAAGGCGACTATGCGTGTCCCGGGATTTTGGCCGTGTCGAAACAAAAGGCCTGGAGGAAGATGATAGAGAAACAGCCTTCTCCAATTGCCGCATGAAGGAGCCTCACGATGACCGTCACCATTACCGCCTTTGAACGGTCACCCGACGGCGGCAAGGGACTGGCGCGCGATACGCGTGTTCGCTGGGCGCTTGAGGAAGTGGGCCAACCCTACGAGGTTCGCCTTGTTTCGTTCCGTGCGATGAAGGAACCGGCACATCTGGCGCTTCATCCTTTCGGCCAGATTCCGACCTACGAGGACGGCGATCTCGCCCTGTTCGAGACAGGGTCGATCGTTCTCCATATCGCCGGGCGCCACACGAGCCTGTTGCCAAACGATGCCAAGGCACGGGCGCGCGCGATCACATGGATGTTTGCCGCGATCAACACCGTGGAGCCGCCGATCCTCGAGCTTGCAACCGCTAAGCTTCTGGAGGCGGACAAGCCCTGGAGCCACGAGCGCCTGCCTCTGGTCGAGGATCGCGTCCGCGACCGGTTGAACCAACTTTCCGTGCGCCTGGGCGATGCCGACTGGCTCGATTGCGCATTCAGCGCGGGCGACCTGATGATGGTGTCGGTGCTGCTCAGGCTGAAATCATCCGGTCTTCTCGACGAATACCCGAACGTGGCCGCCTATGTCGCTCGCGGCGAAGCGCGGCCCGCCTACAAGCGAGCGTTCGCCGCGCAATTGGCGGTCAACACCCGGCCCTAGTTCTCGTCCATCTTCAACGCGGCGATGAACGCCTCTTGCGGGATTTCGACCTTGCCGAATTGGCGCATCTTCTTCTTGCCCTCTTTCTGCTTGTCGAGGAGCTTTCGTTTGCGCGTGATGTCGCCGCCATAGCACTTGGCCGTCACGTCCTTGCGCAGTGCCGAGACCGTCTCGCGCGCGACCACGCGCCCGCCGATCGCGGCCTGGATCGGAATCTTGAAGAGATGGCGCGGGATGAGATCCTTGAGCTTCTCACACATCACGCGGCCGCGCGCCTCGGCGCGGGCGCGATGCACGATGATCGACAGCGCATCGACAACGTCGCCGTTCACGAGCACCGTCATCTTGACGAGATCGCCGGCTTCATAGCCATCGAGCGCGTAGTCGAAGCTCGCATAGCCGCGGCTGATCGATTTCAGCCGGTCGTAGAAATCGAACACCACTTCGTTGAGCGGCAGGCGGTAGACCACCATCGCGCGGCTGCCGGCATAGGTGAGCTCGATCTGTGTGCCGCGGCGATCCTCGCAGAGCTTGAGCACAGCGCCCAAAAACTCGTCCGGCACGAAGATCGTCGCCTTGATCCAAGGCTCCGCGATGGTGTCGATCTTCACGGGGTCCGGCATATCGGCGGGATTGTGCAGCTCGATCTCGCGGCCGTCATTGAGCTTGATCTGGTAGATGACCGACGGCGCCGTGGTGATGAGCTCGATGTTGAACTCGCGCTCGATCCGTTCGCGGATGATCTCGAGATGAAGCAGGCCCAGAAAGCCGCAGCGGAAGCCGAAGCCTAGCGCGGCCGAGGTTTCCATCTCGAAGGAGAAGCTCGCGTCGTTGAGGCGGAGCTTCCCGATCGCTTCGCGCAGATCCTGGAACTGCGACGCGTCGACCGGAAAGAAGCCGCAAAAGACCACGGGCTGCGCCGGCTTGAAGCCCGGCAGCGCCTCCGCGACCGGGTTCTTGTCGTCGGTGATGGTATCGCCCACCGCGGTATCGGCGACTTCCTTGATGGCCGCGGTGAGATAGCCGACCTCGCCCGGCGTCAGCTCGTCCACGACCACCTTCTTCGGCGTGAAGATACCGACCTGGTCGATCTGATAGACCGCGCCCGAGGCCATCATGCGGATGCGCTGACCCTTTTTCAGCACGCCGTCCAGAATGCGCACGAGCACGACGACGCCGAGATAGGCGTCGTACCAGCTGTCGACGAGCAGCGCTTTCAGCGGTTTCTTCGCGTCACCCTGGGGCGGCGGCAGGCGCGTCACGATGGCTTCCAGCACCTTGTCGATGCCCAGGCCCGTCTTGGCCGAAATCTCGACCGCATCGGAGGCATCGAGGCCGATCACGTCCTCGATCTGCTGGCGCACGCGCGCGGGGTCGGCCGCGGGCAGGTCGATCTTGTTCAGGACGGGCACGATCTCGTGGTTCGCCTCGATGGCCTTGTAGACGTTGGCGAGCGTCTGCGCCTCGACGCCCTGGCTTGCGTCGACCACAAGCAGGGAGCCCTCGCAGGCCGCGAGCGAGCGGGACACCTCATAGGTGAAATCGACATGGCCGGGCGTGTCGATGAGGTTCAGCTCATAGGTCTCGCCGTTTTCCGCTTTGTAGGCGAGGCGCACGGTCTGCGCCTTGATGGTTATGCCGCGCTCCTTCTCCAGCTCCATGGAATCGAGCACCTGTTCCGTCATCTCGCGCGCGGAAAGCCCGCCCGTGAGCTGGATCAGCCGATCGGCGAGGGTCGATTTGCCGTGGTCGATATGGGCGACGATGGCGAAATTGCGGATGTGGGCGGTATCGGTCATGAAACGGGGTACGGGACGCTTTCTGAGGCCTGGGGGCGCTCTATTGCACCCGACCGCCGGAAAGGCAAGCGCAGGGACGTGACTTAACCCTGCCGCCGCGTGGCGCTAGCATGCCTCCTCAGCACAGGGAGGCAGCATGACGGTTCCGGATCAAGCGAAGGTCGAGCAGCTGGTCGGCAAGGTGATGGGCGATTTCGCGGGTGCGGTGGGCGCGTTGCTCGTCCGCATCGGCGAGCAGAACGGCCTGTTCAAATCCCTGGCCGAGGGGCCGGCGACCTCGGACGGGCTCGCCAAGCGCTCGGGCACGGCGGAGCGCTATGTCCGGGAATGGCTCTCCGCCATGGCGGCGGCGGGCTATGTCACCTACGACCCGGCGCGGAAAGAGTTTTCCCTGACGCCGGAGCAGGCCGTCGTGTTCGCCTATGAGGGCTCGCCCGCCTACATGCCGCCCTTCGGCGACAATCTCGTCGCCATGGTGCATGACGAGCCCAAGATCACCGCCGCCTTCAAGACCGGCAAGGGCGTGCCCTGGGGCGAGCATCATCAATGCCTGTTCAGCGGCACCGAGCGCTTCTTCCGACCCGTCTATGCCGCCCATCTCCTGGAGGATTGGCTGCCGGCGCTCGACGGCATGGTCGACAAGCTGAAGCGCGGCGCCAACGTCGCCGATATCGGCTGCGGTTACGGCTCCTCGACCATCCTGATGGCGAAGGCCTTCCCCAATTCGCGCTTTCACGGGTTCGATTTCCACGGGCCCTCGATCGAGAAGGCCCGCGAACGCGCCAGGGAGGCCGGCGTCACGAATGCGAGCTTCGAAGTTGCGGCGGCCAAGACCTTCCCGGGCACCGACTACGATCTCGTGGCCATTTTCGACGCGCTGCATGATATGGGCGATCCCGTCGGCGCGGCGCGCCATGTGCGCACGACACTCAAGCCCGACGGCGTGTGGATGGTGGTCGAACCGTTGGCGGGCGACAAGCTCGAGGACAATCTGAACTTGCTGGGCGCGCTCTTTTACGGCGGCTCGACCATGGTCTGCACGCCGGCCTCGCTGAGCCAGGAGGTCGGGCTCGCCCTCGGCGCCCAGGCGGGCGAGGCGCGGCTCTCCGCCGTCCTGAAAGAGGGCGGCTTCTCGCGCGTGCGCCGCGCCACGCAGTCCGAGGCCAACATGGTGCTGGAAGCGCGCCTATGAGCTTTCAGGATTCCGGCTTGCCTATCGCCGGGAAATGAGGACCAAATACCGGGCTCAAGCCCAAAACATCTGATGGAGAGGAACCGAATGGCATCGTCCAAGCATCTTGTCGATCCGGAGCTGGCGCCCTTGCTGGACATGCTCCCCACCCTGCAGATCAACGCGGAGACGCTCCAAGCGGCGCGCGACTTCATGGTAGAAGTCTCGCGCGCGACGCCGATGCCGGACGTCCCGGTTCAGGTCTCCACCAAGACGATCCCTGGCCCCAAGGGCGCTCCGGCCGTTCCGGTTCAAATCTTCATCCCTAAAAAAGGCGCAGCGAAGAAACCGGGCTATCTCCACATTCATGGCGGCGGCTATGTCGGCGGGACGCCGGACATGGGCGGCGCGCGCAATCGCGTTCTGGCCAACGAGCTCGGCTGCGTGATCGTCTCGGTCGACTATCGCCTCGCGCCCGAGAACCCCCATCCGGCGCCGGTGGAAGATTGCTACGCGGGACTCAAATGGCTTTATGACAACGCCGGCGAACTCGGCATCGACACGAAGCGCATCGCGATCGGTGGCGAAAGCGCGGGCGGCGGATTGACTGCCGCACTCGGCCTGCTCGCGCGCGATCGCGGCGAAGTGCCCGTCGCGTTCCAGTATCTGCTCTACCCGATGCTGGACGACCGCACGAGCAGCGTCGGCGAGCGGCATCCCTATGCCGGCGAGTTCACCTGGACGAACGAAGCCAATGTGTTCGGCTGGACGAGCCTGCTCGGCCAGAAGCCCGGCGGCAAGGACGTGCCCTACTATGCTGCGCCGGCACGCGCGCCGTCGCTCAAGGGATTGCCGCCGACCTTCATCGCCGTGGGCGCGCTCGATCTCTTCATCGACGAGAACATCGAATACGCTCGCCGCCTGATTCAAGACGGCGTTCCGACCGAGCTCCATGTCTATCCCGGCGCTTTCCACGGCTTCGACATGGCGGCCGACACAACGGTCGCGAAGACCTTTGCCGGCGATGCCTTGGAGGCGTTCCGGCGCGCCTTCGCGCGATAAACATCGCGGGTTCGGCTCGAGCCCCTCTCTGCTTCAGAGAGGGGCTTTTTCTTGTCTAGACTTGAAATCTAAAGTTGTACATTCTTAAATCACAACATCTAAGGTTGTATGATAGAAATCGATTCGCCGCCGAAGCGGTGAATTCTGCAGTTCGAGACCGTGCGTCGCGCGGCATCGTTGCCCGAGCCGCGCCCCCCGAGAGGCTTCGCGAGCGACCGAGGACGACATGCCAGCCCCAAACCAGCCAGCCAAAGCCGAGCCCACACTGCCCGAACCCATGAAAGCCGACGGCAGCGAGATCTTCATCGTCGACGACGATCCGATCCTTGCCGATCTCTTGTCCCAGCTCTTCAGATCCGAAGGCTTTCGCGTGACGAGCTTTACCGATGGCGGCCAGTTTGCCGCTGCCGCGAAACGGCGCACGCCGGCCTGCCTCATCATGGACGTCTTTATGCCGGGGCGCTCCGGGCTCGATATTCTGAAAGACATCAACGCGGAGAGCTATCGCGCGCCGATCCTCATCATGACCGGACGCGCCTCGATCCCGATGGCGGTGGAGGCCATCCGAAGCGGCGCGTTCGATATTCTGGAAAAGCCGTTCAATGCGGCGACGCTCGTCCAGCGTGTGCGCGAGCTGATGGCGGCCTGGACAGCGCGGCACCACGCGAGCCGGCGCACGAACGTTGGGTTAATGGAATTCCCCGGCATCGAGCGGCTCACGCAACGCGAGCGCGAGGTGCTTGCGGAAATCACCGCGGCCTCCTCGAACAAGGAGGCGGGCAGAACCCTGGGCTTGAGCCCTCGAACCATCGAGGTCCATCGCGCGCATATCATGATGAAGCTTGGCGCCAAGAACACCGCTGATCTCGTTCGCCTTGTGCTGAGCAGCCGGCCGGTGAACTGATCATGTCGACCAGAGCCGCGCCTCGGGAACTATACCTAAGGAGAGATTTCCCAAGACGTCGCGGAACCAGCTCGACCTTGGCGTTTTACTTAAGGGACGCCTCCGCGCGGAGATTTACTTTATCTAAGTGACCACGGCCGAAACTACGACCCTGTCGTGATGCTTGCTCCGGTGCCATTCGACGGATTCTCCTCGATGAAACCGCGACCCCTGATTGCAGACGCCAAAGCGGTACGCGCGGAGCGCTCCAGTGCTCTGCTTAACGGCGTGCAGCTTCCCCGCTTGCGACGGCGGGACGACGTCATGAGCGCCCTGATCGCCGGCAGTCCGACCGCGTTCTGGGTGATCGCGGTCGGCGGCACGACGCTCACCTATATCAATCCGGCCTGGACCGAGATCACCGGACACCCCATCGCCGCCGGCGACGATGTGCGGCGACTGCACGATGCGTTTCATCCTGAAGACGCGCAACTCGCCCTTCGCGCGCTCGCCGCGTCTTCCGGCGGCGGCGCCGATTTCGAATGCCGCATCCTGCGGCCCGACCGCACGACGCGCTGGGTCCGCGTCCGAACGTTTGCGCTCGGCAGCACGCGCATCGGTGGAAGTCTCGACGACATCACGGCCGGCAAAGAGACAAACCTGCACGCGCAGCGGCGCAAGGACGAGTTCGTAGCGACCGTCAGTCATGAGCTGCGAACGCCGCTCACGTCGATCGCGGCATCGCTCGGACTTCTTCTCGGCGACGCCGCTGGAAAATTGCCCGAGCCTGCGCTTGGCCTTCTTCGCATCGCGCATTCCAGCAGTCAGAGACTCGTTCGACTCATCAGCGACGTTCTCGATCTCGAAAAGATCGAGTCCGACGAAGTCGTCTATTACCTGGAGCGAGTCGACGTCCGGATGCTAGTTCAGAACTCGGTCGATGCCATTCTCGACTATGCCCACAGCATGAATGTTCGCCTGCGTATCGATGCCGAGGCCACTGCCGAGGTGTGCGCCGATGCGGATCGTCTCGTGCAGGTCTTCACGAATTTGCTGTCGAACGCAGTCAAGTTCTCGCCGGCCGGTCAAGAGGTTCTCGTCTCGATCGCGCACAGAGGCAATGGTGTTCGCATTTCCGTGCGCGATCACGGCTGCGGCATTCCTGAAGACTTCAAGCCGCATATCTTCGAGAGATTCGCACGGGCCGAGACCAAGGAGCGCTCGGAGCGCCGCCCGAAAGGCACCGGCCTCGGCTTGAGCATCGTTCACGAGATCGTCACGCGGCTGGGCGGCGAGGTGAGCTTCGAAGATGCCCCAGGCGGCGGCGCCGCGTTTCACGTCGAGCTGCCTTACATGCATCTGGCGGATCGGCCCATGGACGCCGCGGATCGGAAGGATGTCGCATGACCTCGCTTCACGTGCTGCATGTCGACGACGAGCCCGATATCCGCTCGATCGTGCAGATCTCCTTAGGGCTCGATCCCGACTGCTCTGTCACGAGCTGTGGTTCCGGCGAGGAAGCAATTGCGGCCGCGGCCGCTTGCCAGCCCGACATCATTCTGCTCGACGTCATGATGCCGGTGATGGATGGTCCGGCCACGCTGGCGGAGCTGAAGAAGAACCCGTCGACCGCGAACATTCCCGTCGTCTTCATGACCGCGCGCGCGCAGAGCCGTGAGATCGCGCATTTGCGGTCGCTCGGCGCCGCGGGCGTGATCGCCAAGCCGTTCGACCCGATGACGCTCGCCCAATCCATGCAGCAATTTCTGCCGGGCGGCGGAGCCCACGGGTAGCCCTGTGCCGCGCAGCCTGTTGATTGCCTTGGTGGGGCTCGCCCTTTGCGGCGCGAAGGCGGAGGCGCGCTTCGACGGCTTCAACGTCATCACCGTTCCCGGCCATCCCTTCGGCAGTCCTTCAGCGGCGCAATCCCTGCGCGAAGCCAAAATCGCCGGCGCGACGACGGTCGCCATCATTCCGTTTCTCTGGCAGGCGACGCCCGGCGGCGGCCATATCGAGCGCGGCACCGATATGTCCGACGCGGAGCTCAGACTCGCCATTCGCGATGCGCATGCGTTGTCGCTCGCGGTCGTCGTCAAGCCCCATGTCTGGATGCCTGGAAGCTGGGCTGGAATGGTCGAGCCGGATTCCGATGCGGCCTGGGCCTCGTGGTTCGCCGACTACACCCGCGAGATCGAGCACCTCGCCAAGATCGCAGCAGAGGAAAAGGCGGATGTTTTCGCCATCGGGACCGAGCTTGCGAAAACGTCATCTCGGCCGGAATGGAAGAAGGTCATCGCCGCGGCGCGCGCGCAGTTCTCCGGCCGCCTGGTCTATTTCGCGCATGACATCGACGAAGCCGAGCGTGTGCCGTTCTGGACATCACTCGATGTCGTCGGCGTGACGCTTTATCCGCCGCTCGGCGCCGACGACGATCGCGCCGGGCGTCAGGCCACGATGCGCGCGGTCGCGGATCGCCTCGACGCGCTCTCGCAGCACGCGGGCAAGCCCATCCTGGTCGGCGAGATCGGCCTGCGCTCCGCGATGGGCGCCGCCGCGCGTCCGTGGGAAAGCGCAGAGGAGCGCACCACCCTCCCCGCGCCTTCCCTGCAGGCCGATGTGCTGTCGGATTGGCTCGTCGCGCTCAAGCGGCCCTCGATCGAAGGCGTTCTGGTGTGGCGCTGGTTCACCAATCCCGCCGCAGGCGGGGTGAGCGACACCGACTTCACCGTCCAAGGCAAGCCGGCGCAAAGCCGGCTCACCTGCGCCTGGACCGGCGCATGCTGAAACAGAATGTGAAATCGCGCAGGCTCAAATCGTCATTCCGGAAAGGCGAAGCCTTATCCGGGATCCAGGCTTGTACGGAGCCAGCCAAAGCCTGGATTCCGGATCGCCGCTTCGCGCCTTCCGGGATGACCAACTACGCTAGCGGTGGCGGATGTCGAGATGCGCCTTGCCGGCGCCGATCTGCGATTCCGGCCAGTTCGCGGGTTTCTGTTGCATCGGATTCAGCGCGCGCTCCTGACCCCACCACAGCAAGTGATCGCGCTTCAGGAACATCCATTTGCCGTTGTGGCGCTCATAGAGATCTTCATAGATGATCGCCTGATCGAAGAACTTGTCGGCATCGACGAAGGCCAGACAATAGACGGAGCCATGCGCCCGGTCCTCGCTGTCGAACTCGATCAGATGATTGCCGACGAAAAGCGTGGACGGCCCGACCGTCTTGAAGAACTCGGGCATCTGATAGCAGACATGAATGTCGACCGCGGGTTGCGGCGCCTGCGCCGGCGTCTTCACGAACAGCGACGCCATCAGGTCGAAATCCCGCGAGTCGACGGCATAGGCGTAGCGATAGGCGAGCTCGCGGATTTCCTGCAAATCCCAAAGGCGCTCGAGTGTGCGTTCGGTCATGGTGCTCTCCTCAACTTTGCTTCGAACTCTCCTACTTCTTCGGCAGCGTGTAGGCGACGACGTAGTCTCCGAGCTCCGTCTTGAATGGCCTGAAGCCGCCCGCCGTGACGACGATGAACTGCCGCCCGCTGTCCTCGGATACATAGCTTATCGGGATCGACAACGCGGGCACCGGGGTCTTGGTGTGCCAGATCTCTTTCCCCGTCGCCGTTTCGACCGCGCGGAAATAGCCGTCGGTGCCGCCTGCGACGAAAGAGATCCCGGTGCGCGTCGCCAGCACGCCGCCCCAGTTCGGAACGCCCATGACGAGGGGCAGATGGGACTTGATGCCGAGCGGGCCGCTGCCTGTCGCCAGACCCAGCGGCTTGGTCCACAGAAGCTTGCGCGTCGTGAGATCGACCGCCGCGAGCGTCGAGAACGGCGGCGACGTGCAGGGAATTTCCAGCGGCGACATCATCGGGCCGACCGCAACCGCAAAGGGTGTCTTCTCCTGAGCGACCGCGCCGCCCATGTCGATGCTGACGCCGACGTCCAACGCTTTCAGCCCTCTGCGGGTGGCTTCTTCGCGCGTCAAGAGTTGCGAGCGGGTCGCCAGATGGTTCGACACCGCGATCATGATGTTGCGATCGCGGTCGATGGAGACGCCGAAGAAGTTGGAGCCGCCGCCATAGCTTGGCGAGAACAGGTTGGGCGTGAGGCCGGGCGGCGTCAGCGGCCCTTCGTAACGGTGCTTCCTGAAATCGATGCGACACCACAGTTGATCGAGCGGCGTTATTCCCCACATCGAACGTTCCGTAAGATCGGCGCCGGCGACCGACGGCATGCCGACCGAGAAGGGTTGCGTCGGCGACAGCCGCTCGTTGACTTCCTTGCCGCCCTGCGGAACCGGCCGCTCCTCGACGGTCGCGATCGGATTGCCGTTCGCGCGATCGAGCAGGAACATCTCGCCCCGTTTGGTCGGCTGGATGAGCGCGTGCTCGACGGTTCCGTCCGGGTGCGGAATATCGACCAGCGTCGGCTGCGACGGCACGTCGTAATCCCAGAGGTCATGATGGGTGGTCTGAAACACCCAGCGCATGTGCCCGGTGTCTGCATCGATGGCGACCACCGAGCTCGAGATCTGGTCGTCGAAAGGCCGGCGCTGCGCGCCGTAATAGTCGGCGCCGCTGGCGTTGCCTGTCGGCGCGTAGACGAGGCCCAGATTTTCGTCGACGCTCATGGTCGCCCAGCTGTTGGGCGTCGAGCGCGTGTAGGTTTCGCCCTCCGGCGGCTCCGTCGTACGGTCCGGCCGGCCGATGTCGAACGCCCAGACGAATTTACCGGTCACGGCGTCGTAAGCGCGGATCACGCCGGACGGCTCGCCCCAATATTGACCATCGGCCACCATGGCCCCGACGATGATCTTCCCTCGCACGATAGCGGGTGCGGATGTCGGGTAGTAGTAACCGTCTCCAGCCTTGCCGATCCCCGTCAGCAGCGACGTGACCCCGCCCTCGCCGAAACCGCTGCATAATTTGCCGGTCTCCGCATCGAGGGCGATCAGCTTCGCGTCCATCGTGTTGGTGATGATGCGCTTGGCGCATTCACCGGTCGCCTCGGGCACCCGGTAGTAGGAAACACCGCGGCAATGAGAATAGGGTGCCATGGCCATATACGCGCCCGACACGTAGCGCCACTTCTGCTGGCCCGTCTCGGCATCGAGCGCGATGACGTCGTTGTAATCCGTGCAAACATAAACCGTGCGATCGACCTTGAGCGGCACGCCCTCGAAGGGTGCCGTGAACCCTTTGGGATCCGGACCGGCGCGGAAGGTCCAGGCCACCTCGAGATTTTTGATGTTCTCCGGCGTGATCTGATCGAGCGCGGTGAAGCGCGTGCCTGCGGCGTCGCCGCCATAATAGCGCCAGTCGCGGCTGTCGATATCGGCGACGGGCTTGGCCTCGCCCGGTGTCGTCATCCCGGTCTGATAGATGGGATCGGGCGGTGTGTAGGGCCCCACCACCGCGTGCAAGCCGGCACCGATGAGAAACGCGCCGACCAACGCGCCGAAGGTGATGCCGAGATTTCGGTGCGACCACTTTTCCGCGACGCCTGCGAGCGGCTTCCAGACGGCGGGGATGAAAAAGCCCAGTCCAAGAACCAAAGGCGCGATGATGCGCGGCGCCAGAAGCCAGCCATGCACGCCCACTTCCCACACGGCCCAGGCGAGCGTGATGACGAGCATGACGCCATAGAGACGGGCACCATCCCAACGCTGCCGAAACAACAGCACGCCGCTCGCCACGACCAAAATGCCGGCGACGAGATAGTAGATCGATCCCCCGAGCAGAAGGAGCCGGCCACCGCCCACGACGAGCGTGCCACCGACAGCAATCAGGATCACCGCAAAGATCCAGAGGACCCACGGCATCGACGCATTGAGCTTCGGCATATTCCATCCCTTGTGGCCGCCCGCTTCACTGCGGACGTTGTTGGTCGCGGCCTAACCTAGAGGTATTTCCGTGGGCTGAGAAGCGGCGTTACCGCCTCGCGGGCGCCCCCTCAGGCACCCCGCGTTGCTTCCTCAAGAGAGGCGCGAGTTCGAGGCGGTCCTAGAACCAGTACCACAGCCCCAGCACGATGCCGTTCTCCTGAATGGAGTGGCGTCCCGTATAGGTCGTGAACGCGCCGGCCTGCGCGGCCCAGCGCTCGCCGAACTTGTAGACGATGCTCGGCTGGACCTTCAGATAGTCGTAGCTCGGAAACCCCGGCTTGCCCGCACCTTCGGACATCACATTGAAGAGCTGGCCCATGATCAGCCATTTGCGATGAGGTGCCACACCCAGGGTGACATCCGCATGCACCTCGTTCGGCGAGCCGTTCGACCGGAAGCGGTGAGACACCTGAACGTCAAGAAACGCCGGACGCTTGAGAACGGCGAAGGTGTATCCGAACAGCGCGCGCAGATCGACCTCGGTGCCGGTGATGTCGACCGGGTTGTCGCTGTGCGTGTCGGAATTGCCGGTCCAATGCACGAGCGCCTGACCCGAGACCACCCAGTTCCGCCCTTGCGCCAGTCGGTAGCGCGCGCCGAGCTCGCCATAAACCGGCGTGGCGCGACGAGGACTGCCCGACGGCCCGATCTTGATGTGCTGAACACCGGGCGCCAACATCAGCGTGAACCTGTCCGTCACACCGAATTCCGTCAGCGCCTGCATGTCGAGCTTGTCATAGCGAGGGCGCGGAGACGTTTTGCGTGAACCGTCGAACTCGCGATCCGCACGGCTCTTGGCGGCCGTCGCGATCACCTGGCCGTGACCTTGCTCTTGCGTCCAGGCCGCAGCGAAAGCCAGGCTCGGGATCGCAAGAAGCGCAGCTGTGACGACGATCAAGATGCGCATCTAGATCTCCGCGGCGGCGACGCGGTCGCCGCCGACCGCCGCGACTTCCTTGACGACGAAAATGGCCCGGGTGAGCAGCGGCGTAAGATCGCTCCCCGGCTCCGCGCGCCCCGTGATCGCCGCGACGCTCACTGTGACGTGATCCGATGCAATCGCTTCGGCATTCTGCAGGGCGAGACGGGAGACCGCCGCGCGCAGGGCCTCGGCCAGCTCGCGCGCCGGCTTCGCGCGCATGCCGGGCGCGATCAGAACGATCAGGTTGTTGCGATAGGCCGAAGGAATGACACCCACCGCGGCGGCTGTCCCGCGCACCGCACGCGCCACCTGCCCAAGGATGCAATCGGCGACGGCATCGCCCTGGGTGGAGCGATAAGCCGCAATCCGATCTACCACCAGCGCGAGCACCGTGACGTCGTCGGGACCCGAAAGCGCCGCGGCCTTCAAATAGCTTTCGGCGACCTCGCCGACAAGCAGCCCTGTGGTGTCGTCAATCAGATAGTCGCGTCCCTCGCCGGCATGCGAAATCCGCTTGAGCAACTCCTGCTCGCGCGCCTTGCGCCGATCCAGCTCGGATTTGAGCTTGAGCGCCGCCCGCACCCGCGCGAGCAGCTCGACGCGCACGACGGGCTTCGTGATGTAATCCGTGGCACCCGCGATGAACGCGTTGGCGAGCGTGTCGGAATCGCTCAACGACGTCACCATGATGATCGGCATATCCGCATAGCGCGGGTCGTTGCGGATGCGCGCGCAGGCCTCGATGCCGTCGATCTCGGGCATGATGACATCGAGCAGCATGAGATCGATCGCGGGGGGATCCTTTGGTGCCGCGCCGAGCTTCAGCGCCTCGAAGGCTTCGGCGGCCGAGCCCGCCGATGATACGCTCTTGTAGCCGGCGTCGCGCAGAAGGACCTCGGCGACATCGCGGATGTCTTCGGAGTCGTCGACAATGAGAACACGCATTCGCTCGCTCCAATCTGTCAGTCGCGCGCATAGAGACGCCAGCCGGCGCCGGTGTGGATGAGGTGATAGCCGGGGGCGCCGCTCCGGTAGAGCAGCGGGAAGGATTTGTTGAGGCGATCCTGCGCGCCGCTTCCCATCAACGGATCGGGCACCGCGATGAAAGGCGCATCGAGTCGCGCAAAGCGGAGCGCCAGCGCGAACGTTTCGTCCGCCGGCGTTATGAGCCCCTGCGCACGGCCGCGGCCGAGCACCACGGCCGGCGCGTTGAACGTGTCGACCAGAACACCGTTACGGCCGACGGTCGCGCGGCCGAGGCTCATCGCGGCAATCCGCTCGGGATCGGCGCCACGGCCCTCCAGCGCCGCGCCGAGCCGCTCCGCCCCGCGCGGATCGACGAGCCCGACCGCGAACGCCCCGCCGATCCAGCCGAGGAGGAGGAGCAACAGCACAACGGCGAGGCGTTCGCGGACAAGGTTGATCTTCGCGATCATGACGGCCGCGAGCATTGGCGGCACAGCGACGGCCATGGACGGATCCCCGAACACTCCCGTCAGCACCGCGATGACGGTGGCGAGGACCGTCGTCGCGACAATCACGACGGCGGGAATGACAAGTGGACGGCGCCGATGGACCCAGGCAAGCGCCACAGGCACGAGCGGTGCGCCGAGCCCGAACGCGATGAGGACGACGAGGCTCGTATCGAGCGCGAGAGAGCCGGTGAGCCCGCGGCCGAACAGCTGTGCTATGCCCGCGGTCCAGGTCGCAAGTCCTTCGGCCGGCGCGATGAGAAATGTCCAACCGCTGCCCGGAAAAACCCAGGACATATAGGCGAACGCCGCGACACAAAAGATTGTCGGGAACACGAGAACGATGACGACGTTGAAGGCGGAGCTCGCGACCTGCTCGGGCCTCACGGCGAAGACGAGAAACGGCACCGCCGCGCAGGCGAACGCAGCCCCCATCGGATGGGAGAAGCCGAGCCCCAGAAGGGCCAGCGCCGTCGCCATGACTTCGGGCGCGCCGCTCCGCGCGCGCAAATCGAACAAGGCGCGGGCCAGGAGATAGAGAAACAGCGCGACAAACATCTCCGACGGGCCTGCGATGGCCGCGTGCAGAATCGCGGGATGCAGCGCGAGCAGCCCCGTTGCGGCGATGGCGGCGGCGAGCGGCAGACCTGCGCGACGGAAGGAGACGAGAAAAAGCGCGGCAAGAAATGCCGCCAGCCCCGCCGACAGGAGATTGGGCGTCGGCATCGCAAGCGGCGATGCAAGCTCGACAAGCACCGTGACGACGAACGGAAGGGTCGGATACGCCGCGAGAATGCGTCCGACGGGCATCTTGCCGTCGCCGGCCGAGATGGCGCCGGCCCAGAGCGTCACGCCATCCTCCGAGATGAGGCCCGCGCGAAGGGCGAACGACGACAGCGCCAGCACGACGCCGAGCGTGACGAGCGCCATCAGCGTGACCGAGCGCGCGCGGATCATGGCGCGCCTCCGAGAGCGGGCACGCTCGAAATATGCTTCGACACGCCGTGCTGCGTCTTTTCCCAATGAAAGGGATTGCTGAGGAGCTGCCACAACGCCTTGTAGGCGGCGATCGAGATGAGCGCCCAATAGCCCGCGAAGGTCAGGCTGTATGGAATGAGCCCGAGCTTGTCGCGCCGGATCGGCGCCAGCATCTGAAGGAACACGAGCGCGCCGTTGCCGGCGAGCAGATTGAACAGGCTGAGGAACAAGAGCAGCGGCGGAAAGATCGGATCGAACCCGCTGGTCGCGAGTCCGAGCCAGATGAGATAGAGCGCCCAGAACACGGGATTGAGCAGCGCCGACAGCACCGTGCCGCCGATGAAGAAGAGAAAGCCGAAAAAACCCACCGGCCCCGCCGTGCGCAGGAAATGCAACGGGCGGCGTGTGTGGACGAGGAAGGTCTGCATGTAGCCTTTGAGCCAGCGCGAGCGCTGACGGATCCAGCTTCCGGCCTCGCACACCGCCTCCTCGAAGGTCGTCGAGTCGACCACGCCGACACGATGGCCCTTTTGCGTTAGGCGAATGCCGAGATCGGCGTCCTCGGTGACGTTGAACGGATCCCAGGCATGCAGCTTGCGCAGCACGTCGATCTTGAAGTGATTGGAGGTGCCGCCGAGCGGAATCGGCACGTTCAGCTTTTCGAGGCCGGGCAGCATCTGGTCGAACCAGAGCGCATAGTCGAGGGTGAACATGCGCGTGAGCCAGTTCTCCTCGGCGTTGAAATAGCTGAGCCGGCATTGCAGGCACGCGGTTTCGGGCGACGAGCGCCGGAACGTCGCCACGACCTTGCGGAGCTGATCGGGCTCGGGGCGATCCTCGACGTCGTAGATGACGAGATACTCGCCGCGCGCGAATTTGAGCGCGAAGTTGCACGCCTTGGGTTTCGTCTTGGGGTGGGACGGCGGCACGCGGATGATTTCGAACACGCCTTCCAGACCGAGCTTGCTCGCAACCTCGATCGTTTCCGTATCATCCGCCTCGAGCACCAGCTTGATGTCGAGCTTGCCGAGAGGATAGTCGAGCGCGCGCAAGGACTGGGCGAGGTGCGGCAGCATCTCGGGCTCGCGATACATCGGCACCAGCACCGTATAGACCGGCAGCTCGTCGTCCGCGAGCGCGCGGCCCTCGATGGCAATGGCCTCGTCCTCTTCCGGCGAGCGCGCGCCGCCGACCCAGACGAGCAGACCCTTGAAGATGAAATTGCCGAGATAAAAAACACTCGCCGCGAGATTGATACCGATCAACGTACCTATAGGCGACAGCGCGAAGCCGATGAGCACCGCCGTGAGCGCGCCATAGAGACAGATGAACTGGCCGGGCGTGATGACCTGGTGCGCCGACATCTCGTAGTCGTGCTCACGCAGCTTGTGCACGGCGTGATGGGAGATGTGATCGTCGAACGCCGTCTGCACCGCCCAGATGATGTCGAATTTCGATGCCACGACGAATTCGATGTCGGTGCCCCAGCGCTCACGCGCGAACAGAAGCGTGGCGGGGCCGGGCTCGGCGGCGGCAACAATGAGCTGTCCGTCACGCCGCCGCCAGGGCATGACGAGCCTGTGGGCGTAAGCCTCCGCGTCGTCATGGATCAGCAGCGACGGATCCGGCGGATCGGCAATCAGGTCGACAAGCTCGAGCTCGTAGTGATGCGCGACGGCCTGGTAGTAGATCGCGGGATCCGCCCAGCTCTTGGACAGGATCGCGTCGCTGAGCCGCATGTGCCACTTCTCGGCGAGTTGCACCACCTCGTCATGCTGGGCGAGCGTGAGCACCTTGCGCGCGACGAGAAGATCGCCCAGGTCGTAGTCCGAGGTGGTGAGCGGTTGCATGGGAGGCTCTATTGCTCGCTCGAAGGTCCGCCTTCACCGGCGCGGCGGCGGCGATAGATCTTCTGCAGAACTGCCAGGAACGTGACGGTGGCGAAAGCCCAGAACGCCGCGACAATCCACGACCGGAAGCGCTCGAAGAACAGCACCCAGGAGCCTTTTTCGGGATAGGCGATGCGCAACAGCGTGTCACGCTCGGTCGACATCGCGAGCGCCACGCCTGTCTTGTCGAGAAAGGCCACATTGCCGCGATCGAGATAGAGCGCCGGCGACAGCGGCAGCGCACCATCGGAGCCGAGCGGCTTGATCCAAAGGCCCGGTTGCCGGTTCGACGTCACGATCTGCGCGACCGCGCCCGTTTCGACACCGCCGAGATCGAGGCGCGTGCGGCCGGCCTTGTCGACCACCGCAATGCGGCCCTGATCGAAACGAACGGGCTGCCCGCGGCCTTGGGGTGGGACGTCGCTCACGGCCAGGAACGGTGCGCCGGGGTTGGGCGCCGAATGACTGCCGATGAACTTGACGGTGAGGGGCGCGGTCTCGCGCGTCAGCGCGCTCAACACGTCGGAGAGAACGCCCAGCATCGGCAACGGACGGTCCGCGGCCCAAGCCGGCACCAGGATCTCGACGCCATCCGCCCACAAGCTCGCGAGATCCGAGAAATCCTCGGCGCGCGGGCCCGCGGGCGTCAGCATGAAGGCGCTCGATCCCAGAATCTCCGCGGGATAGCCCTGCGGCTCGAAACGGCAATCGCCCTGGGCGCTCCGCCGCTGCACGACGACGCGGATGTTCGCATTGATGCCGACAAGACCGTCGGGCAGCGGAAAATCGAGCCGCGTCGGCGCGCCGATCTCGGCCACCGTGCTGGCGAGCAGCCGCTCGTTGACGAAGGTGCTGACGACCGCCTTCTGATCGTTGCCGTCGGGCGCCACCATGACGTCCAGCACCAGGCGCTGCGCATGAGTGCCCGCGGGCAAAAGACTCATCGGAACGGCAAGCGACATGTCGGCGCGGCCGAACACTTCCGCTTGAACGGGGGCAAGCCCCAACTCGTCGAAGCTCACGTGATCGCGCGGCCCCTGAGGCGCAGTGACCGGGCGCACGGAAGCGGCCGGCGTGTCGCGGAGCGCGGCGAGCGCTGGATTGCCGAGCAGACGCCCGTTGCGCGCCGACGCCGCGTCGGCCACGAGCAGAACCGGCGCGCCGGCGATCGTCGCCGCGACGAGCGAGGTGCCCGCGGCGCGAACGCCGTGCGCGAGATCGAGCCGCGTCGCGATGTCGGGCGGCGAGCCCACGATGATGAGCCCGCGCTCCCAGCGGCGCGGATCGTCGCGTTTCACGAGTTCGGGCAAAGCGCGAAGCCCATGATAGAACACCGCGCGGCGGCCGGCCGCCGTGAGCGAGCGCGACAGGGTGAGCGCCGCGGCGATGTCTGAAGCGGATAGCCGCGAATTGGCCAGAAGGATCGCAACCTCATGCGGCATGAGCGTCGCGGTCGCCGTGATGTTGAGCGTGTCGACGCGCTTGATGTTGAGCTCGACCGCGGAGTCCGGGCGGATCGTCACGCTGTCGCCGACATAGCGCACATCGATGCAGCGATCGAGCGTCGCGGCGCCGGAATAGACGAAGGACAGCTTGAGGAAGCCGTCGCGCGGCTGGATCTTCGCGAGCGGCACATGCACGACGCGGCCCGGGCTCTTGCCGTCGAGCGCAAGCGACGCGACCGAGCGGTCATTGACCAGAATCTCGAGGCTTCGGCGCGCGTCATGCGCGCTCACATCGTCGATGACGAGCACAAGGTCGGAGAGCCCGATCTCGCTTCCCTGCGGCAGCGGCACGAACACTTCCTGGCGGCCGCCGAGATTTGAAAGCCGGAAGCCGTTGGCATAGCCGAGATCGCCGAGCGAAGTCGCGACCACGAGCGAGCGGTCACCGGTCGGCTTCGGCGGCACGATCACGGCCGCTTTCTTGACGGTGTGGTTCTCAGGCACCGCCCCGAGGGGGGTTGCCGCCGCCATCAGCTCTTTGTCCGACCGCAGCGCGGGCCGCTCAGCCCAGGCGACCGGCGCCGTCACGAGGCCAAGAACGGCGCCAAATAGAAGGCTCGCGGATAGCGGTTTCATGCGCTTTGTCCCCTCTCGTCTTTTTCGAAATGCAGGTCGATCCGCGCCGCGGCGCGCAAGGCATCGAGCGCCTGGCGCAGCAGCCCCACCTCGAAACTGGTGAGGGCGCGGCGCTCGCGGAACGGATCAAGCAGGATCGCCTCGGCCGCGCCGGCAGCATGTCCCAGATGAGAAAATCCAAGCGTGCGTCCGGAGCCGCACATCTGATGCAGGCGATGATAGGCGGCCTCGACCGCCTGGATCGCGTTCTGCCCCTCGCCGTCCAGCAGCGGCAGCGAAGCCGTCGTTTCCGCAACGGCGTCGTCGAAGCGTCCGGCGAAGCGCTTGCGAATCTGCTCGAACTTGTCGTTGAACGATGCGTCTGCCACGGCGATGGTCCCTACGTCTGCTGCCCGCAGCCGAGGTACCCTGCCCGTCTCTAACGACTGGTGAATATAGTGAAGACTAGGTAATCTTACCTACCGTTGTCCATAATATAGATTCAGAGCACAAACGATAAGTCTTTGTACTTAGCAGAAGCGCTGAGACACGTCAGCGCCGGGGCAAGCCCGGCGCTGACGAGGCAACTCAGAAGTTGAGCTGAACCGCACCGCCGAAGGTACGCGGCAAGCCTGCCACACGATAGGCGCCGAAGCCGCCGGTGGTCTGGATCGTGTCGTTGTAGTGGGTCTCCGTCACGTTGTTTACATACCAGCTCAGCTCGATCGCCTTGTTGGGCGTCAGGAACCTGCCCGTGAAGTTCAGAATGCCAAAGGCCTGCTGACGGTCCGCGCGCAGCCGTCCACCCGCGCCCGGCGTGAAGTCATATTTGGTCGTGTAGCGTCCCGCCACCGTCACGCTGCCGGACCATTCCGCCGGAAGATCGAAGGCATAGGTGGCATTGCCGTTCATCGTGAAGTCGGGTGAGTTGGTCGTGGGGAACCCCTCGAGATTCTCTGCGCCCGCAGCCAGGACGCCGCCCACGAGCGAATAGGTCGCCGCGCGCGGGAATTCGGAGTAGCGCGAATGCAGATAAGCAGCGCCCATCTGGATCGTGAGCCGGTTGGTCGCGGCCAAGCTCAGATTCGCTTCAACGCCCTTGCTTTTTGCACCTGCAGCGTTTTGCTGGAAAAGGCCACCCGTGCTCGTGTCGATGAAGGCGACCTGCAGATCCCGCCATTTCGACGTGAAGGCCGCGATGTCGAGATGAGCCCGGTTTTCGAAGAAGCGCAGCTTCGCTCCGACCTCGAAACTCCGGATCTCTTCCGGCCGCAGAGGATTTTCGAGCTGCGATGTCGGGCTGTTGAAGCCGCCGCTCTTAAACCCTTTGCCATAGCTGAAATAGAAATTTCCGAAGCCCGCATCATAGGCAAGCACCGCGCGCGGCGTGAAGTTCGAGAATTTCTCCCGATGATCGACCGTGGGAGGGGCGAAGAGAACGATTTGTGCGCCAAGATTGTTGTGCACGGTATGGGTCTTGTCATCCTCGTTGTAGCGTGCACCGAGGGTCACTTTCCAACGCTCGAGGAAGGTGTAGTAAACCTCACCGAACACAGACCAGGCCTTGAGTTCGTTGCGGTTGTCGAACGTCGGCGAGAACGGCGCGAAGACGAGACCCGTGATCTGACCGGGATAGCGCGTGTGATCGCGCTCGTAGAAGACGCCGCCGGTGACGTTCAACGGCCCCTCAAGGCTCGAGGTGATGTTGAACTCGTTGGTCAGCGTGCTGTATTCGAGTCCGTTCGCGCCTTCTGGACGTTCGGCATTTCCCTCCGTCGCATTGCAGAAATTGAACAGCGGTGCGTAGGTGAAATCCTGGTCCGCGCAGCCGGGGCGCCCCACTTTCCGATAGCCGACGACGTCGGTCAGCTGCCAGTTGTCGAGTTGATACGCGAGCTTCGCCGAGTGCAGCCACACCGTCGAGAACACTTCGCCGCCCGTGGAGCGCTCGTTGCGCGGGCTTTGCATTGTTTCGTAAAAGCCCAATCCGGAGGGGGCGCCGGTGCCGGTGAACTCGAGCTGGCGGAGGAAGTCGAAATCGTTCCGCGCATATTCGCTCTTGAGTGTCACTGAAAAATTCTCGGTCGGCGTCCAGAGGAGCTTGCCGCGGAACTGGTGACGTTCGCCGCCGCCCTGCTTCTTGCCGTCGATGATGTTCGTGAGATGACCCCCACGGTCCTCCCAGATGCCGGCAAAGCGGAAAGCCAGCTTCTTGGTGATCGGGACGTTCAGCACGCCTTCGACCATGTGGGACTTGAGATTGCCGATGCCGCCCTTGAGGTGACCCTCGAATTTGTCCGTGGGGTCGTGGGTCGTGATGACGATCGCGCCGCCCGTCGCATTGCGACCATACAAGGTGCCTTGCGGCCCCTTCAGAACCTGGATCTGCGCAATGTCGAGCAGCTGAGCGGTCGCGCCGACTTGCGCCTGCACATAGACGCCGTCTTGATAGAGGGCGACACTGCCTTCGAGGCCGGCTCCCGAGAACCCGGTTCCTACGCCGCGGATGTAGGGGAGCGCCGCCCCGTTGTCGTTGGGGAAGGTGAGACCGGGTGTCGTGAATTGAAGATTGGTGTTCTCGGTGATCGACAGACGCGCGACGTCGTCGGACGAAAACGCACTGACGGTCAAAGGAACTCGGCTGAGGCTTTCCGTCTTCCGCTGGGCAGTCACCAGCACTTCCTCGACACCGACCGTTGAAGCCGCACCTTCCGCGCCTTGTGCGAAGGCGGATCCGGCCCCGCCCGAACACAAAGCGAGCAGAGCCACCCTGCTCGCCCGCAAACCCCATACTCCCCAATGCATGTCGCTCTCCTGAGATGTTTCCATAGTGGTGTTATTTATACTATGATGAACATTTAATTCATCACATGATGGCAAGTAACATTAAGTACAGTTCGGTATATACGTATCTATACATCAGTATTTATTGGGAGAAGAGCCGGGCACGCGCATGCGCCATGCCCGCTTCAACCACGGGCAATGCAGGACTCATGGAAAGTCAGAAGGTGGGTCTAACGTGCCGCGCGCTTCAGCGCCGTGCCGACGATTATGTCCGTGCCGTCCTGTTTGCGCACGCGGACAGTGTAGCCCTCGCCTGCGGCCACGCGTTCGCCCGAGGCTTCGACGCGATCGCCCACGCGCACGGGGCGCACGAACTTGATGCGGAGATCGAGATCGAGAACCGCGTTCGCCCCGAGCGTGGCGACGAGAGATTGCCAGATGAGGCCGAGCGACAGAGTGCCGTGAGCGATCACGCCGCCCATCTCCGTCGTGGCGGCGAACGCAGGATCGACGTGAAGCGGGTTGAAATCGTTGGTGAGCGCGGCGTAGCGGAGGATCGCGGCCTGGTCGACCGTCATGGCGATGGGATGAAGCGTCTCGGGCTCCATGTCACGCCGCCCAATAAAGCGTGAGCACGCCCTTGAACAGGCTCCGCCCGTCGCCGCCTGTCGCGTATGCTTCGAGCTCGACGAGACGGCGCTCGCCCTTCATGCGCTTGTCCAGGCATTTGACCTCCGTCGTCACGGCTTCGCCGACGGCAATGCGGTCATAGGTCTCGAAGCTCTGGCCGGCGTGAATATTTCCGGGCGGGCGCGGGGCCACGAGATTGAGAAACGCGCGCATTTGCAGAATGACGGCATAGCCGGGCGGCAAGAGGCCGTCTTCCGGCTTTTCCCAGGGATAAAGCTCGACCCAGCTCGCGAGCGCGGCCGCGTCAACGGTTTCGGTCCGCCGGCCGATCACCGCGCCGGGCACGAAATGCTCGAACAGAACGGGAGCCGCGCTCATGCGAGCTGCCCCTGGGGAAGGCTTACGCCTTCGATCTCCTGGAAGACGATGGTCACGCGCGCGCCGATCGCCACAGCCTCCGGCGCTGCGTCCAGAATGTTGACCATCATGCGGAACCCCTCGTCGAGATCGATGAGGGCGATGACGTAAGGCGTCTTGAACGCCGGCTGGGGCGCGCGATGGACGGTCGTATGGCTCGCCACCGTGCCCCGCCCCTTCGAGCGGCGCCATTCGAGGCGATCCGACTGACAACTCGCGCACAGGCGGCGCGGATAGAATTGAGGGCGCTCGCAGGCGAGACACATTTGATAAAGAAGCTCGCCGCGCGCGCAGGCTTCCCAGAACGGCAGCGTATCGGCGTTGGGCACCGGCGCGATCATCAGCGTCTCCCCAGCACGATCGAGCAGTGCGCCGACAGAATACCGCCATCGCCATGAACGAACGCGAGCTCGGCATCTTTCACCTGCCGCGCCTCGGCATGACCGCGCAATTGGCGCACGGCTTCGACAAGGTGAAACAATCCGCCCGCCGCCCCCGAATGCCCGTAGGACAACAGTCCGCCATGGGTGTTGCAGGGCAGCTCGCCGCCGATGGCGAGCGCGCCATTGAGCGCCGCGACGCCCGCCCCGCCGCGCGGAAAGAACCCCATCGATTCCAGCTCGACCAGAAGCGTGATCGTGGAGGAGTCGTAGA
>Ga0081455_10000939_pt1 | contig 37256 bp, 36 predicted proteins | sample TabmetS3T2R1_FD_70207 | JGI IMG/M metagenome (GOLD analysis project Ga0081455, IMG submission 70207) | Tabebuia heterophylla rhizosphere microbial communities from the University of Puerto Rico - S3T2R1 | ecosystem: Host-associated > Plants > Roots > Rhizosphere ... | reverse complement strand
GATGACGCGCGACAACTGATCGATCGCCCCCCCGCCGGGCGTGGGCCATGACCGCCACTGGTGGCCGTAGACCGGCCCGAGCTCGCCCGACTCATCGGCCCATTCGTCCCAGATGGAGATGCCGTTGTCTTGGAGCCACTTGACGTTGGTGTCGCCGGAGATGAACCACAGCAACTCACCGACCACCGACTTGAGATGGATCTTCTTGGTGGTGACCAGTGGGAACCCCTGCGCTCCCCCGCGAGCGGGAGGTGCCCCCAGATCGAAGCGCATCTGATGCCCAAAGACGCTCTTGGTGCCAGTGCCGGTGCGATCGGACCGCTCGACCCCCTCATCGAGTATTCGTTGGATCAGATCGAGGTACACCCGCATGTCGGCAGAGTACCAACCGAGTACGACGAGACCGGTGTGCGAAACTCGTCCCCATGCGCATCCCTGAATTCGATGCTTCCCCGGCCGAAATACGTGGTTTCGCCCTCGTCCAGGTCCTCTTGGTCGGGGTGTTTCTGATGCTTCTGTTCTGGGCTTTCGGTGGCCGCGACGGCGACATCCCGCCGTGGTGGCTGATCATCCCGCTTCTTGCGGCGCCCGGGGCCGCGGCCTACTTCGCCGAGCGAGTGTGGCTCGAGGCGATGCCGCTCGATCCCGAGGAAGCGCCCGAGGAGCTGCGCAACCAGGCCGTCAGCGTGTTCGCCGGTCAGACCTTGATGAAGTTGTACGTCTGCACAGCAAGCATCGTCTTCGCGCTGGTCATCGGATTCATCTTTCGGCAGTACGCCGGATGGCCGATTCTCATCGGCGGCGTACCCAGCTTGGCTGTGATGGCATTCGAAATCTGGCCTTCGTCACGCAACACCGGAATGACCGAGGTGATGCTCGACGCCGACGGTGCCGAGTCCGGACTCTCAGACGCCTTCCTGCGCGGCGACTAGAGGAGCGCGTCGAGTCCGACGGTCAACCCTGGTCGGGAGCCGACGGCCCGCAGTGCCATCAGGACGCCCGGCATGAACGACTCACGATCGTGAGAGTCGTGGCGCAGCGACAGGGTTTCGGCGACGTCGCCGAAAACGACCTCTTGGGTGGCGACGTAGCCCCTCGCCCGAACTGCGTGAACCGGAATGCCGGCGACTGACGCTCCCCTCGCCCCATCTGGGTCGGTTGCCGTAGCGTCGGGAATCGGACCGAGTCCGGCCGCCGTGCGGGCCACGGCAATCAGTTCGGCCGTGCGGACTGCCGTGCCCGACGGAGCGTCGACCTTGTCCGGGTGGTGCATCTCGATGACCTCGACCGATTCGAAGTAGCGAGCGGCGTCTGCGGCAAACCGCATGAGAAGCACGGCACCGATGGAGAAATTGGGCACCACCATCACGCCAACCGACGGGCTGGGACCGAGCACCGCATTCACGTCCGCAATCTTCGCCTCGCCAAAGCCCGAAGTGCCGACCACGACGTTGACGCCGTGATCGATACACCAGCGAACGTTGTCGAATGCCGCGTCCGGCTCGGTGAAGTCGAGAGCAACGTCAGCGCCAGCGTCCGTGACCGCCTCCAAGGCGTCACCGATGTCGACCTGGGCCACGACCTCGAGACCGTCGGCGGCTGAGATTGCCGCGATGGAGGTTGAACCCATACGCCCTTTGGCGCCCAGAACCGCTACGCGCGTCATGCGAGCCAGCCTAGTGACTACTCGGCGCCGCCCTCGGCTCCTTCGTCGGCACCTTCGAGCACCGGGACGAGCGACAGTTTGCCGCGATCGCCGATCTCGGCGATCTCGACCTGGATCTTCTGGCCCACCGAGACAACGTCCTCGACGCGCTCAACCCGCTTGCCGTCGTTGAGGTCGCGCAGCTTGCTGATGTGCAACAGCCCGTCCTTGCCCGGCAGCAGAGAGATGAACGCACCGAAGTCGACCGTCTTCACGACGGTGCCGAGGTAGCGCTCACCGACCTCCGGCATCGTGGGGTTCGCGATTGCGTTGATCGCCGCCCGCGCAGCCTCGGCCGCATCGCCGTTGTCGGCTCCGACGTAGACCGTGCCGTCGTCCTCGAGTGAGATCTGGGCACCGGTGTCGTCCTGGATCTGGTTGATGATCTTGCCCTTCGGGCCGATAACCTCACCGATCTTGTCGACCGGGATCTTGATCGTGATGATGCGCGGGGCGTACGGGCTCATTTCGTCGGGCTCGCTGATTGCCTCAGCCATGACCTCAAGAATCGTGAACCGCGCATCGCGCGCCTGGGTGAGCGCGCCGGCGAGCACGTCGGCCGGGATTCCGTCGAGCTTCGTGTCGAGCTGAAGTGCCGTCACGAACTCACGGGTACCGGCCACCTTGAAGTCCATGTCGCCATAGGCGTCTTCGGCTCCGAGGATGTCGGTCAGTGTGACGAACTGCGTCTGGCCGTCGACCTCACCGGAGATGAGACCCATGGCAATGCCCGCGACTGGCGCACGCAGCGGCACGCCGGCGTTGAGCAGGCCGAGCGTCGATGCGCATACCGAACCCATCGACGTCGAGCCGTTCGAGCCGAGCGCCTCAGAGACCTGGCGAATCGCGTACGGGAACTCCTCACGCGTCGGCAGAACCGGAACGAGAGCGCGGCCTGCCAGCGCACCGTGGCCGATCTCGCGACGCTTCGGCGAACCGACGCGACCCGTCTCGCCGGTTGAGAACGGCGGGAAGTTGTAGTTGTGCATGTAGCGCCGAGTCGTCTCCGGCGAGAGCGTGTCGAGTTTTTGCTCAAGCCCCAGCATGTTCAACGTGGTGACGCCCAGGATCTGGGTTTCGCCACGCTGGAACAGGGCCGAACCGTGGACCCGCGGGATGACGCCGACCTCGGCCGAAAGCGCACGGATGTCGGCGAGCCCGCGACCGTCGATGCGGACCTTGTCGCGCAGAACCCGCTCGCGAACCAGTGTCTTGGTGACCGAGCGCAGCGCCGCTCCGATCTCCTTCTCGCGTCCCTCGAATTGAGCCCCGAGCTGATCCAGAACATCAGCCTTAATCTCAGACTCGCGCTCTTCGCGGTCAGCCTTGCTGACGATCGTCAGCGCGTCGGCAAGCTGGCTGGATGCGGCCTGCTCGACGGCGGCGTGGACGTCGTCCTGGTACTCGGGGAAGACCGGGAACTCCTGAACTTCCTTGGCCGCGCCGGAGGCCAGCTCAAGTTGGGCTTCAGCGAGTTGGCGGATGAACTTCTTGGCTTCGTCCAGACCCTGGGCCACCACCTCTTCGGTCGGAGCAACGGCGCCACCCTGCACGAGGTCCCAAGTGGACTCGGTGGATTCGGCCTCGACCATGGTGATGGCGACATCGTCGCCAGCGATGCGACCTGCGACGACCATGTCGAACACGGCGCCCTCAAGCTGCTCGTGGGTCGGGAACGCCACCCACTGACCCTCGATCAGCGCCACGCGGGTCGCACCGACCGGGCCCGAGAACGGCAGGCCAGAAATCTGGGTGGACGCCGAGGCGGCGTTTATCGCCAGCACGTCGTAGGGCGTCTGTGGATCAAGGGCGAGGACCGTGATGACCACCTGGACCTCGTTGCGCAGGCCCTTGACGAACAAGGGCCGCAGTGGACGGTCGATCAGGCGGCAGGTCAGGATTGCGTCTTCGCTGGGGCGACCCTCACGGCGGAAGAACGAACCCGGGATGCGACCCGCGGCGTACATGCGCTCCTCGACGTCGACCGTCAGTGGGAAGAAGTCGAACTGTTCCTTGGGGTGCTTGCCGGCCGTGGTGGCCGAAAGAAGCATCGTGTCGTCGTCAAGGTAGGCCGCTACAGAGCCGGCCGCCTGCCTGGCGAGGAGTCCAGTTTCGAACCGGATCGTACGGGTGCCGAACTTGCCATTGTCGATGACAGTCTCGACAGAAGTGATGTCACTCATGAATGTCCCTTTCGCAGGCACATTCGGCGCCTGCTGGTGCGGGACGAGCGTTCGGTCTTCGATCGAGGCCCACGGGGTTTCGATGGACTCAACCATCGGGCTTCCCGGAAGCCACTACCGAGGACCGGCTCGTCGTCTTCGGTTGATATGCGGTTATGGAAAGGGCGGCCATCCCGGTGGGGACGACCGCCCGGCTTCGTCAGCGGCGGAGGCCGAGACGCTCGATCAGGGAGCGATACCGCTCGATGTCGTTCTTCTGCAGGTAGTTGAGGAGCCGGCGACGCTGACCGACCAGGAGTAGCAAGCCGCGACGGCTGTGGTGGTCGTGCTTGTGCTCCTTGAGGTGCTCGGTGAGGTGCGCGATGCGGCCGGTCAACAGGGCAACCTGAACCTCCGGGGAGCCGGTGTCGCCGTCGCTCAGCGCGAATTGCTTGATGATTTCGGTTTTGGGAAGCTCGGCCACGGTGGGCACAGCAGTCTTCTTCGCCACTTTTCTCCCTGAAGGTTTCGTTGCACGGCGCGCCCGGGCTTGTTCACCGGGGCTCTCTCGATCCGTGGCCGGTTTCACGGCAGGCCAAGGCTACCAGCGGGGCTCGTGGCGAAGCGAATCGCAGGTAGCCCGCGACGTAGGCTCTGAGCCGTGACGAGCCGATCGCCGTGGCCTCTGGTCATCTCCATCTTCGTCACCCTCGTCGTCGCGATCGGCGGGTTCGCCACGCGTGGTGATCGGGTTCCGCCTCCGGCACCCGTGGAGCACGCGCAGTCCGTCGCGGGGCCGCGGTACGTCGCCATCGGTGATTCGTTCACCGCCGGTGGGCCCATCCGCGCCTTGCAACCGAAGACGGGCTCTTGTTTGCGCTCGAGCTTCAATTACCCATCCTTGGTCGCCCGCGAGCTCGGCTACACCTTGACGGACGCCAGCTGTTTCGGCGCCACGACGCAAGATGCCCTGATCAGCGCCGACGGCCTCCCGGCCCAGGTTGCGGCAGTGAGTCATCACACGGGGGTCGTGACCGTCAGCCTCGGTGGCAACGATCTCGGGGTCTACTCGACCATCTTTCTCAACTGCCTGCACAAGCCGGGATCTGTGTCCGTCCAGTCGTGCCAAGCGATGCTCGGCCCCAAGATCGCCCTGAAGACGGCCGAAGTGTCCGTGAGCCTGGGCGCCGTGCTCGACGCGATCCACCACCGGGCCCCCAAGGCTCGGATAGTCGTACTCGACTACCTGAGCCTGATGCCGCGCAGCGGAGCGTGTTCCGCGATTCCCTTTGCTCCAGGCGACGTGCGGTGGTTCGCGGGCGTGGAAGACGATCTGTCCAAGGCCATCGAGAAGGCCGCCCGACAGCGCGATCTGGAGGTCATCGACGTCCACGCACTATCGCGCGGCCACGATGTCTGCAGTGGAACGAAGGCATGGGTGAATGGCGCCCGACCCAAGCACCATGACGGCATCCTGTTCCATCCCAATGGCGCCGGCGAGCGAGCAGTGGCCACTGCTCTGGCCGATCGACTTCGCGAGAAAGGGTCTTAGGCGAGGATTCCGCGCGCTTCGGCAACATCCTCGTGCATCTGGGCAACCAGGGCCGCCACGGTGTCGAAGGTCTCCATCGGCCGGATTCGCTGAACAAACTCGATGCGGATCTCCCGGTTGTAGAGATCGAGGTCGGGCGACGGCTCGATGACATAGGACTCGACACGGCGGCCGACTCCTCCGAAAGTCGGGTTCGTCCCGACCGAGATCGCGGCGTCGTGGCGCTGACCATCGACGACGATGTGTCCGGCGTAGACGCCGTCGGGCGGGACGGCGAATCGATCGTCAACAGGCACATTCGCAGTCGGGAAGCCGAGATCCTTGCCCCGGCCGTCGCCACGCACCACCACGCCACTCACCTCATGGGGACGACCGAGCACCGCTGCCGCCTCAGGCATCTGTCCTGCAGCGATCAGATCGCGTACGAGTGAGGAGCAGTAGGCATCTGAACTGCCATCGGGTCGATCAAGGGCGATGCCCTCGGCATCGAATCCACGATCGGCGCCGACGGCTTTGAGGGTCTCGACCGTCCCCGCTGCGCGCTGCCCGAACCGGAAGTTCTCGCCAACCACGACGGCTTTGGCCTGAAGTTCGCCAACGAGAACCCGATCGATGAACTCCTCGGGACTCCAACTCGCGATGTCTGCATCGAACGCAAGGACACGTACCTCGTCGGCACCATGCTGCTTCAACAACTCGATCCGTCGCTCGACTGTCGTCAGCATCTTGGGAGCGAGGTCTGGGGCAAGAACGCGGGCCGGGTGCGGATCGAACGTCATCGCGACGAGCGGGTGGCCGATGCTGGCTGCGCGGGCCAGAAGGCGGCGGTGACCACGGTGAACGCCGTCGAAATTGCCGATCGTCAGGATCGCAGGCTCCTGGCGAGACGACGATTCAGCGCCCTTGACGTCGCGCCAGATGCTCACGGCGAAAGGCTAACGCGGGCCTCTGGTGATCTGATCAGAGCAGGGGTCGCAAGGGGCGCAGCAGCCATTCACAGGCCTTCTTGCCGACGAATCGACGGTCCCACTCGTCGGCCGTGAGTTCGTCGGAGTTCGTCACATCCTTGGCGAACACCGCGGTGAGGTGCTCGGCCAGTTCAGGCGAATGGATCTCCAGGTTGATCTCGTAGTTGCCGGTCAGGCTCATCCGGTCGATGTTGGCGGTGCCCACGCTCGACCAGACGCCATCGATGGTGATCGTCTTCGCGTGGACCATCCAGCCTTTGTATCGATGAATCCGGACACCGGCCGCAAGCAGCTCGCTGAAGTAGCCCCGGGCCAGCCAGTCGGCCACGACGTGATTGCTGATGCGCGGGAGCAGGATCTGGATCTTGACGCGGCGCCGGGCGGCCGCAGTGAGCGCCGCGAGGATGTCGCGGTCAGGCAGGAAATAGGCGGCCGTCAGCAGGATCGTGGAATTCGCCCGATCGATTGCCTCGAGGTACATCGTCCGGATGGGGTACGTCAATTGGCTCGGTACGTTGCGGTGAGACCGCACGCTCGGGTCCCAGCTGGGCGCGCCGCGGTCCTCCAATTGCGGCCCGCTGGCATGGACATTCCAGAAGTCGACGAAGGCATTGACCAACTCCCACACCGCCTCGCCCTCAAGACGGAGGTGGGTGTCGCGCCAGTCCGTCGCGTACGGAGCTCCGATGTTGTAGCCGCCGACGAATGCGACGCGGTCGTCGACAGCAAGGATTTTGCGGTGGTCTCTGCCCCACACACGCGGCGAAAGGATCCGGAAGGTGAGGCGCAGCACCGGGAACCGCAGCACATGGATGGCTGGTGGGAACCGGAAGAAGCGCCGGCGAACCACGAGATTTGCGAACCCGTCGTACACGACGAACACCTCGACACCGCGCTCGGCGGCCTCACTGAGTGCTTGTTTGAAGCGTCGCCCGACGGAGTCGCCTTTGAGGATGTACGTCTCGAAGAAGATTCGCTTCGTCGCGCTCTCGATCGTCTCCAGCATCGCTTCATAGAGCGGCTCGCCGAACGTGTACGTGGTCGCCCGCGACCGACTTCCCACGCCGACCGACACGGGGTCCATGTGTGGGTACTCGAGCGAAATCCGATCACGCTTCACCTTGCGGAACTTCGTGGCGATCATCAGACCGACACTGACCAGCACGATCAAGGTGAGCCAGCCGCCGAGGATCCACACGACGACGACCTTCACATTCCGAACTCTACGGGCGAGGGGTCGTCACACGGATCAGACGAACACGGCCACGGCGCGAGCGTCACGGCCATGTTGCTCGTACAGCGCCAGGAAGCTTCCGTCCGGGGCGAACAAGGCCACAGGCCCGTCCGCCGGAAGGCTGAAGTCGGACAAGACCCGGCCGAAGCGAACGTGCGTCGCCGGCTCGTCATCCAAGTCCATCACTGGAAACGCTGAGCGGGCGGCGTCGGACAGCGGCGTGACGTCGAGATGATCGAGGTCGCTGGCGGCGATGTCGATCGTGAATGGACCGACGCTCGTTCGCCGCAGTGCCGTCAGGTGCCCGCCGACCCCGAGCCCCGCACCGAGGTCGCGAGCAATTGCACGAATGTAGGTGCCGCTGGAGCAGCGAACTCGTAGATCGAAGTCGAGGAACTCGCCGACCTGGCGGAACTCCGACGGCACGGCTTCACGGATCGTGACGCCACGCGGCGCGAGGTCGACCGCCTCACCTTCGCGAACCCGAGCGTAGGCCCGCTTGCCGCCGACCTTGATGGCCGACACGGCGGACGGAACCTGATCGACGTCGCCGATCAGCCCGGCGATCACGCGACGTATGTCGTCCTCGCTCAGGTGGGTCGTTGGCTCGGTGGCCAGGACTTCGCCGTCTCCATCGTCGGTCGAGGTGATGACTCCGAGTCGCACCGTTGCCAGGTATGTCTTGTCACGAAGCGCCAAATGGCCCAGGAGCCGTGTGGCTCGCCCCACACCGAGCACCAGCACCCCGGTGGCCATGGGGTCGAGCGTTCCGGCGTGGCCCACCTTGCGGGTCTCAAGTGTGCGGCGTGCGCGAGCCACGACGTCGTGCGACGTCCAGCCAGCCGGTTTGTCCACAACCACGAGGCCGTCGGTCGTCACTCGTCCTCCGGGGCGTCCTCGTCCTTGTGCCGGTAAGGATCCGGGTCACCGGCGTACTCAGCGCCGGCGGCTTGCGCGGCCACGGCTTCGTCGGAGGCTCGAGCCTGGGCCAGCAGGTCTTCGATTTGGCGCGCCGACTCAGGGACTGCATCGAGAAAGAACTCGATCGACGGCGTGTGCCGCAGGCCCAGCCGCTTACCGATCTCGGACCTGATCAGGCCGGTCGCGCTGCTCAGCGCAGCGGCCGTACCCTCGATTGCCTCCTGCCCGCCCATGACGGTGTAGAAGATCGACGCGTGTTGGTTGTCGCCCGTGAGCCGGACGTCGGTGAGCGTCACGAGCTGCCCATCTTTTCCGGCGAGACGCGGATCCTTGATCCGCCGCTCCAACATGGACGCGACGATCACCCGAATCCGGTCCGCCAACTGGTCTGTGCGCTTACCGGCCATGAATCATCACCCGAGACGCCTCACTCACGGGCCTTTTCGACAAGCTCGAAGGTTTCGATGATGTCGCCGACCTTGATGTCGCCATAGCCCTTGAGCACGATTCCGCACTCGAAGCCCTCGCGGACCTCGCTTGCGTCGTCCTTCTCACGCCGCAGGCTGGCAAGGTCGAGATTGTCGATCACGACAGTGCCGTCGCGCTGGAGCCTCGCCTTGGAATTCCGCCTGATTGTTCCGCTGGTGACCATGCAGCCGGCGATGTTGCCGACCTTGCTGGAGCGGAAGATCTCGCGAATTTCGGCGGTTCCCAACTGCTGCTCTTCGTAGATCGGCTTGAGCAGACCCTTGAGCGCAGCCTCGATCTCCTCGATCGCCTGGTAGATGACCGAGTAGTACTTGATCTCAACGCCTTCTCGGTCGGCCAGTTCGGTGGCCTTGCCCTGCGGCCGCACGTTGTAGCCAATGATGACCGCGTTGGACGCCGCCGCGAGGTCGACATTGGTTTCAGTGATGGCACCGACACCGCGGTCGATGACCCGCAGGGCCACCTCGTCGCCCACGTCGATCTGACTGAGCGCGTCTTCCAAGGCTTCAACGGATCCGGAACTGTCGCCCTTGAGGATGAGCAGCAGTTCGTTGGTCTCGCCCTTCTCGACGTCACGCATGAACTCTTCGAGCGTGCGACGACCGCTGCGCTTCGCCAGCGCGGCGTTGCGCTCACGCGCTTCGCGTTTCTCGGCAATCTGACGAGCGATGCGGTCGTCGTCGACCACCATGACGTTGTCGCCCGCACCCGGCACGGCCGTTAGGCCAAGCACGAGGACTGGTCGCGACGGCGGTGCCTCCTCGATACTTTCGCCGTGCTCGTCGAGCAAGGCGCGCACGCGACCGAATGCCGAGCCGGCGACCAGCGTGTCACCGACGCGGAGGGTTCCGCGCTGGACCAGAACGGTGGCAACGGGACCCCGACCACGGTCGAGATGTGCCTCAATGGCGAGACCCTCGGCGTTTTGCTGGGGGTTCGCTCGCAGGTCCAAGGACGCGTCCGCAGTGAGGACCACTGCCTCCAGGAGGTTGTCGAGACCCGTGCCCGCCTTGGCCGAGACGTCGACGAACATCGCTTCTCCGCCGTACTCCTCGGGCACGAGCCCGTACTCAGCCAGCTGGCCTCGGACTTTCGTCGGGTCGGAGTCAGGCTTGTCGACCTTGTTGACCGCGACCACGATCGGCACTTCGGCGGCCTTGGCGTGGTTGAGCGCCTCGACCGTCTGTGGCATGACACCATCGTCGGCAGCGACAACCAAGATCGCGATGTCGGTCGCCTGCGCACCGCGGGCACGCATGGCGGTGAAGGCCTCGTGGCCGGGCGTGTCGATCAATGTGATTCGACGATCGTTCCCGTCGACCTCGGTACGCACTTGGTAGGCACCGATGCTCTGCGTGATGCCGCCGGCTTCCTTGTCGACGACGTTGGAGTCGCGGAGTGCATCCAGGAGTTTGGTCTTTCCGTGGTCGACGTGACCCATGACGGTGACCACCGGCGGACGCGCCATCAGGGCCGACTCGTCTTCGACCTCGGCGCCGAACTCCAAGTCGAATGACTCGAGCAACTCGCGGTCTTCGTCTTCAGGTGAAACCACCTGGACGTTGTAGTTGAGCTCCTCGCCCAGCAACTCGAGAACTTCGTCGTTCACCGATTGCGTTGCGGTGACCATCTCGCCGAGCGCAAACAGCATCTGCACCAAGGAGGCCGCCTCGACACCGATCTTCTCGGCGAAGTCGGTGAGGCTCGCGCCTCGAGCAAGACGGACGGTTTCGCCTTCACCCTTACGAACGCGTACGCCGCCGATCGTCGGCGCCTGCATCTGGTCGAACTCTTGGCGCTTGGCTCGCTTGCTCTTGCGACCGCGACGCGCCGGTCCGCCGGGACGACCGAAGGCGCCCTGCGTTCCTCCGCGACCACCGCGGCCGGCTGGTCCGCCACCGGGACGACCGCCGGGACCGCCGCCAAAACCGCCAGCGCCGGGACGTCCACCCGGAGCTCCACCGAAACCGCCGCCGGGACGACCGCCCGGGCCGCCGGCACGGGCGCCGGGTCCACCGGCACGAGTCGGCGCGCCCGTACGGCCACCACCGGCACTCTCGCCGCGTCCGAGAACGGATTGCTTCGGCATCATCGCCGGGTTGGGGCGTGGCATGCCGGGGCGACCACCTGGGGCGCCATCCCGCGCAGCTGGCGGACGCGGGGCACGATCCTGCTGCATCCCTTGCCGCGAGGAGAACGGGTTGTTGCCCGGGCGCGCGCCTCCCGGGCGGGGTCCGGGCCGGCCCGGCATCGGGCCGGGCGCCGCTGGGCGCGGCGGCTCGGCGGGCTCGGCGGGTTCAGCTGCAGGCTCTGGAACCTCGGCGGTCGGCACCTCCGCCACCCGCGCCTCGACGGCCGAGTCGTCCGAGACTTGGGGCTCAGCAACCTCGACCTCCGGCGCAGCCTCCTCCTTCGGCGGGCTCTTCGGGGCAGCAGGCTTCTTCGCCGGCGCCGACTTGGCACCCATCTGGCGGAGCGTGTCGCCGTGCTCTTCGGTCAGTCGACGGACGACTGGAGCCTCGACCGTCGACGACGCAGACTTCACATACTCACCCATGTCGGAAAGCGTCGACAGGATGACCTTGCTGGGCACTCCGAACTCTTTGGCGAGCTCGTGGACTCTGACAGCCACTCTTCTCCTTCGGGTTGGCCCACACCCGAAGGATGCAGACCACTAGTTGACGTGCAGGCTCATTTGAACGAACTCATCGTGCGGTCATGAGCGTTGGCTCCGTTTTCGGTCTGGGGGCCCATTCAGGGCCAAGTCTGCGCGAGATCGTCGATCAGGCTGTAATCGAGTGGGCCCTCCACGTGGAGGGCCCGCCCAAAGGCCCGGCGACGTTTCGCCTCGTTCAGGCACCGGATGTCAGGGTGCAGATGCGCCCCTCGACCCGGTTGCGATCCGCGCAAATCCGGAGTGATGAACCAAGTCGTTGACCCGGAATCACCCGTCTTTGCAACGAGTCGCACCAATGTCGTCCGATCCGCCCGCTCCCGGCATCCGATGCACGTGCGAACCGGCTTGCCGAGTCTACCCGACATCTCCCGGCCCAGACTCCGCCTGTCCACCCGCCGGCACTTCGGTTGCGTCGTCCTCCGGTGCCGTGTCAGCGCGAATGTCGATACGCCAGCCCGTCAATTTGGCCGCAAGGCGGGCATTCTGGCCCTCCTTGCCGATTGCGAGCGACAACTGGAAGTCGGGCACGATCACCCGTGCAGCTCGCGCGTTGACGTCGACCAGCGTGACCCCCTTCACCTGGGCCGGCGACAGCGCGTGCGCGATGAACTCGGCCGGATCGTCGCTGTAGTCGACGATGTCGATCTTCTCGCCATGCAGTTCATGCATCACGTTCCGAACGCGCTGGCCCATGGGACCGATGCACGAGCCCTTGGCATTGATGCCCTCGGTGTTGGCGCGGACAGCGATTTTCGTTCGATGACCTGCCTCTCGAGCGATGGCGGCAATCTCGACGCTGCCGTCGGCGATCTCGGGTGCCTCGAGGGCGAAAAGCAGCTTCACCAGATTCGGGTGTGTGCGTGAGACCCGCACGCGCGGCCCGCGCATTCCCTTCTCGACCTCGTACACGTACGCCTTGATTCGTTCTCCGTGGGCGTACTTCTCTTCCGGGACTCTTTCGGAGGACGGCATCAAGGCTTCAATCCGGCCCAGATCGACGAACACATCGCCGGGCCGGCTCCCCTGCTGAATGACGCCAGAGACGATGTCGCCGACCTTGCCCGAGAACTCCCCGTACTTTTGCTCATCCTCGGCATCACGCAGCCGCTGGAAGATCAACTGGCGCGCGATCGCGGCTGCATAACGTCCGAAGTCTTCAGGCGTGTGGTCGAACTCCTCGCCCAAGCTCGCCTCGTGATCGTGATCTTCCTCGAGATCGGAAGCCGCCTCCGGCTCTGACTCCTCTGTGTCGAGGCGCTCCCTCGCCCAGACCGTGACATCGCCGGTCCGCCGGTCCAACTCGACTCGTGCGTGCGCGAACGCTCCGGGGGTCTTGTGATACGCCGACAGCAGAGCGGCCTCAATCGCCTCCACGACGACCTCGAAGGAGATGTCCTTCTCCCGCTCGAGGGCACGCAGAGCGGCCATGTCGATGTGCATGTCAGCTCTTCCTTCCAGACGTCGACTTCTGTTTGGTGAGTTCAGGCTCGATGAGTGCCCTGGTGATATCGGCGTACGCGAGTGGCGTGCCGTCCTCCAGATGCGCGGCGTCGGACGAGGCGGAGGCGATCCGGCCACGCACGCGCGCTCCGTCGGAGGTAGTTGCGACGACCAGCCGTCCGATGTTCCGCATCCAGTGCCGAGGCAGTGTCAGCGGGCGGTCGACACCGCGAGATGTCACCTCCAGCGTGTAGCGACTCGATCCCATGGCATCGGAACGATCCAGTTCGCGAGATAGTTCGCGGCTGGCGTTGCTGATGACGTCCAGGGGCACGCCGCCATCGCAGTCAACCACGATGCGCAAGACACGATTCGGGCCGGAACCACGCACCTCGACATCGTCGAGATCGAGGCCCAGATGCTCGACACATTGGCTGGCCAACTCGGCGACAACTGCGGGAGGGAGATTCTCTGCCATCTCGACCTCCCTCTTGAGTTGTGCCTGCGGAACCAGCGTAGCGAACACGGGTAACCTGCCGAGGTGATGTCGCGCCGGTCCGCCCTGCGGTCAGCTGGCGTGATCGGCGGGTTGGGTGTCGCGGCGATCGCATCTCGCCGCGCCGGGATCCTGGACGACATGCTGCGGGGCATCGGCTTGAAGCCGCACCCCCAACCCGATCCAGCCGACGACCGGCGACTTGCCGACGCTGCCGCCGGCCAAGCCACACTCGTCGCTGCCATCCGAGCCACGTCGTCGGCCCACAACAGCGAGGACTTGGACGATTTGAGGCGCATAGCCGAGGAACAGCTGCGCGCAGTCAGCAGTACCCCGCCCTCGGCCCCGGCGCCGTCGATTCCCGCCGATGAGTCCGAGGCTCTTGCTTCTTTGGCTGACTTGGCGTCATCGACCGCCGACGCCCGCGCCCGAGATGCCCTTGCGACAGGTTCAGCGGACGTCTTGAAGGTTCTCGGCTCGATGGCGGCTGGGCTCGATCAAATCAGTCAGGTGATCCGGAGGCGACTGTGATCTCGCTCGATGCGCTCCAGGCCTGGTTGGCCGTAGAACATGAAGCCGTGTGGCTGTACGGCGTCATCGGCGGACGCATCGATTCGCTCAGCGATGCTGCTCGAAAGGCGTGGAACGAACATCGCGACAACCGCGACCGTCTGACCGACATCATCCAAGCCGCGCAAGCCGAGCCGGTAGGACCATCAATGGGCTATGGCGCGATCAAGATCGACTCGGTCAGTGCGGCAAGGTCAGCGGCACAGGGCGTCGAGAACCGAGTGGAGTCCGCCTGCATTGGAGCCATGGACGACCGGAACAACCGCTCATTCGCAGTCAGGTGCCTGCGCTCCGCCGCTGTGCGCGGGATCGATTGGGGAGCCGGGCCTGACGCGTTTCCCGGCCTTGAATGACACAGCCTTGAATGACACAGCCTCGAATGACACAGCCTTGAATGAGACTCAGTGACGCGCGCCGCCACAGCTCCACTGGCCCCAGCCCGAACGCTTCTGCAGGATCTTGGCGTACTTGATCTGCACTTCGCGGCTGTACTCATGCGGTAGCCCGGGCCCGCCAACGCTGTGCCATGTGCGCGCGCTGAACTGGAGCCCGCCGTAATAGCCGTTGCCGGTGTTGATGTGCCAGTTGCCGCCAGATTCACACTTGGCGATCTTGTCCCAAACTCCGTATGGCTCGGCTGGCGCATACTCCTCGCCCGGTCCTTGGACGGGCACGGCCGGGGCTGGCGTAACGACGGGAGGCGGGGTTGGCACCGACATGCTTGGGGTGGGGGTCGGACCAGCAGCGGGCGGCGGCTCCGCCGGACCGGCGGATGCCGCAGGTGTCCCCGATTGGCTGGCATCAATGCGTGCGTCGATCGCATCCTGTTGCTCGGTCACCGTTTGCAAGCTCTTGTTCTGTCGCTCAGCGAGTTGTCGAAGCAATCGGTCGCGTTCAGCTTCAGCCGCCATGGTGGTTCGTTGCGACTTCGCGATCGCCGCATTGATGGCGGCACGCGCGTCCGATTCACGGGCCAGCGCCTGGCGCTGTCCGCGCAGTGCCGACTCAAGCCGTCGCTGCGCTGCCTCATGGACGGTCTTCTGAGCCGACAACTGATCGATCTTCGCCGTCATGGCCTCTGCCGTGCTCTGGTACGCCGACTGGCGTTCCAGCAGGTCACGTGGCTCCGCCCGTCCGATCGACGTCCACCACGGCGCGCTGCCCGACTGCGTTTGAAGCTGTTGCACCGTCATCGCAGCGACGGCCGCCGACTCGTCGGCCAACTCCGCTCGTGCGCGCTTGGCGGCTCGGCGCTCTCGCGCCACCGCACGATCCGCCGTTCGCACGCCCTCAAGTGCAGCGGTGAATCGCTGACCGGATTGGGCAGCCTGGTCGTACAAGGTGTTGAGGTGCGCGTGCGAACGTGCCAGCTGGGATTGCAGCTGGTCGACGGACGGATCAGTGGCTGCTCCGGCCGGTCCCGAGACCTGCCCAATCAGCACCGAGCCCACGGCAACGACCGTGGGCAGGAGGACGCGCATAGCCTCAAAAGTAGGATATTTCGTCACATTGGGAACACAAATCACATAAATAACACCCGTAACAGCGGGGACCAGGCCAGCATCAGGACCACGTCAGGCGCGCGACGAGATCACCGATCGGAACGTCCTGCCTCTCCCCTGATGCCCGATCGCGCACCTCAACCACGCCATCGGCAAGGCCCTTGCCGACGATGACAATCGTGGGCATGCCGAGCAGTTCGGCGTCCTTGAACTTGACTCCCGGAGACACACCCAGACGGTCGTCGTGGAGCACCGAGAGACCCGCGCCCTCCAGCCCGCCAACCAACTGATCGGCCGTGTCGTTGATGTGATCATCCTTGCCGGCGGCAACCAGGTGGACGTCGTACGGAGCAAGTTCGCGTGGCCACACGATGCCGAGATCATCAAAGCTGTTCTCGACGACAGCCGCGACGGCCCGCGACACACCGATGCCGTACGAGCCCATCGTCACCGTCACAAGCTTGCCGCTCTCGTCGAGGACCTGGAGGTCCAGCGCCTTTGCGTACTTGGTACCGAGCTGGAAGATGTGGCCCATCTCGATGCCGCGGGCCAGTTGCAGCGGTCCGGAACCATCGGGCGCGGGATCGCCTTCGCGCACCTCGACGGCCTCGATCGTCCCGTCAGGGGTGAAATCGCGGCCGACGACGAGGTCGATCACGTGTGATCCCTCGACATTCGCGCCGGTTACCCAGCCTGTGCCGGTGGCGATGCGGGGATCGACCAGGTAGCGAACCCCGGTGGCGCTCCCCTCCCCGAGACAAGCTGGACCGATGTAGCCCTTGACCAAGTCCGGGATGGCTGCGAAGTCGTCGTCGCCAAACGGCTCGACCGTTGCCGGAGTCACCTGCGCTTCCAGTCGCTTCGCGTCGACCTCGCGGTCGCCGGGGACTCCGATCGCGAGCGGCTCCCGCGCTCCGTCGGGATGGCGGAGCATGACCATGACGTTCTTCAGCGTGTCAGCTGCCAGCCACGGTCGATCTGGACGGGGAAATGCATCGTTGAGGTGGCCGACCAATGACTCGATGGTCGGAGTGTTCGGGGTGTCTTCGACATGCGCCGCCGGCACCTCGTCGAAGGAGACGGCGGCCGGAGGCGGCGTGGTCACTGCTTCGACGTTCGCCGCAAAGCCGCCCGGCGAGCGCACAAATTCGTCTTCGCCATTGGCGGCGACGGCGAGGAACTCCTCGCTGCGAGAGCCACCCATCGCGCCGGCCGTCGCCTGGACGATGACGTAGTCCAGTCCGAGGCGGTCGAAGATCCGGACATAAGCGTCGCGGTGCGCGTTGTACGACGCCTGCAAACCGGCATCGTCGATGTCGAATGAGTACGAGTCCTTCATGATGAACTCTCGCCCTCGCAGAATGCCCGCGCGCGGACGCACTTCGTCGCGGTACTTCGTCTGGATTTGATACAGCGACAGCGGCAGGTCCTTGTACGACGAGTACAAATCCTTCACGAGCAGCGTGAACATCTCCTCGTGCGTCGGGCCCAGGAGGTAGTCGCTCCCCTTGCGGTCGCTCAGCCGGAAGAGATTCGGGCCGTAGTCGTCCCATCGACCCGTGGCTTCGTACGGCTCCCGTGGCAACAGGGCCGGGAAGCGAACCTCCTGCGCGCCGATGGCGTCCATCTCTTCTCGGACGATCCGCTCGACGTTCGCCAACACCCTCAATCCCAAGGGCAGCCACGAATAGATTCCCGGCGCGACCCGACGGATGTAGCCGGCGCGGAGCAGCAGTTGATGGCTCGGCACCTCAGCATCGGCCGGAACTTCACGCAGGGTTCGCAGGAAGAGCCGGGACATCCGCATGCGCCGAAGCGTAGCGAGGCCGGCCTTGTCGCGGCCAAAAGACCAGCGCTCGAAGCGCTACGCGATCAGCGGGTCTCCTCGCTTCGGTAAGCCTGCCAAGCCCACTGAAGCATCGGGATCTGCAGCGGCAGCCGAACGGCCGTGCCCAAGCGGTACCAAGCCGTGGTCCGCTGGCTTTGGTAGGCCGTGACCGTCATCTGGACGTTGGCCGGGAAGACGCCGAGGAGCACCCCGAACGACAGAAGTCCGCCAAGGCGCCGGGTCTTCGGGCTTGCCAGCAGTGCCGCGCACGCCAGTTCGGCGACGCCGGAGGCCTGTACCAGTTCACGCTTGTAGTCCCGCAACGGCGTCGGGATGATCTTTTCGTACGGCGTGGGCATCGCGAAGTGCAGAATCCCCGATGTCGCGAAGATGCCGGTGAGCGCCTTGGTCCCGTCCACGGTCAAGAGCCTATGTGTCACAGCAGGACGGACGCGAACGTGGCCGCCTCGCGAAAGCCGACACGGCGATAGGCGGCCCGTGCCGCAGCGTTGTGGTCGTTGACATAGAGCGTTGCAATTGGGGCGACGTCTTGCTGCACCTGCCGCACCACGGCGGCCAACGCGGCAGAGGACACGCCTGTGCCGCGGCGGTCGGGACGCACCCAGACGCCCTGCAACTGGCAGGCGTGGGGCGACGCAGCGCCAACCTCGGTCTTGAAGAGCACCTCGCCTTCCTCGATGATCGCGAAAGCCCAGCCCTGCGAGATCAGTTGGGCGACGCGAGCGCGGTACCCGTGCCCACCGGAGGTCTCCGGATCGACACCGACCTCCTCGATGAACATGTCGACGCATGCCGGGTAGAGGATGTCGAACTCATCCATCGTGACTCGGCGGACTCTCGGATCCGACCGCTTGGCTGGGTCATGATCGAGGACGAGGAACGGTTGAATCGGCCGGATGGATCGGGCCGGACCGAGGAACGGGGCGAGGCGTTCCCAGAGCGGCATCACGACGGACTGCAGACCAGCAACTGACGCGGGCCGGATGCCGTCGAGCAGCACCTGCTCGGCGAAGGCTTCCACGGCATCGAGCGTTGCTTCGGCCGGCACGATGTTCGATCCGGCGTGGCAGGCAGACACGAGATCGCCGCCATCGAAATAGCCCCAGACGCGTCCGCCGACAATGCGTTCACGAAGGCCCGTTACGTCGACCCGATGACGCAGGAACACATTGACGCCCGGATCGCGGTCGAGCAGCGCGCGAACCATGGGCAGGTCATGAGACGTCAGCCCACGCACACTCGCTGTCGTTCCGAGCATGCCTCAGGGTAATCCTGGCGATGGGCTGAGCGCTGCGGATGACCTCAGGAGACCGTGACGTCGGCGGAGGCGCCTTCGACCGGCTGCATTCCCTCGGCGATGCGCATGGCCTCTTCGATGAGCGTCTCCACGATCTGGCTTTCGGGGACTGTCTTGATCACTTCGCCCTTGACAAAGATCTGCCCCTTGCCGTTACCACTGGCCACCCCAAGGTCGGCCTCTCGAGCCTCCCCGGGCCCGTTGACGACGCAACCCATGACGGCAACGCGCAGCGGTACCTCGAGTCCTTCGAGTCCGGCCGTGACTCGCTCGGCCAGGGTGTAGACGTCGACCTGGGCGCGACCGCACGACGGACACGAGACGATTTCAAGCTTTCGCTCGCGCAAGTTCAGGCTTTGCAGGATCTGGAGGCCGACCTTGACTTCTTCGACGGGTGGCGCCGAGAGGGAGACGCGAATCGTGTCGCCGATGCCCTTGGCCAGCAGATGGCCGAAAGCCACCGAGCTCTTGATCGTTCCCTGAAATGCGGGGCCGGCCTCGGTCACGCCGAGGTGAAGCGGCCAGTCGCCGCGTTCGGCGAGCATCTCGTACGCGCGGATCATGACCACAGGATCGTTGTGCTTGACCGAGATCTTGAAGTCGTGGAAGTCGTGCTCTTCGAACAGCGACGCCTCCCAGACCGCGGACTCCACCAGCGCCTCCGGAGTTGCCTTGCCGTACTTCTCGAGCAGTCGCTTGTCGAGGGAGCCTGCGTTCACGCCGATCCGGATGCTGACGCCGGAGTCTTGGGCTGCCCTGGCGATTGCGCCAACCTGATCGTCGAACTGACGAATGTTGCCGGGGTTGACTCGAACCGCCGCACACCCGGCATCGATGGCCGCGAAGACGTACTTCGGCTGGAAATGGATGTCTGCGATGACCGGTATCTGCGAGTGCCTGGCAATTTCGGGCAGAGCGTCGGCGTCGTCCTGACTCGGGCAAGCCACACGGACGATGTCGCAACCCGTGGCGGTAAGTTCAGCGATCTGCTGCAGCGTCGCGTTGACGTCGCTGGTCAGCGTGGTGGTCATGGACTGCACCGAGATGGGCGCGTCGCCACCGACGTCGACCGAACCGACCTTGATCTTGCGCGACTTTCGCCGCGGCGCGAGCGCGGGTGGCGGCATGCCGGGTAGGCCGAGATCGGTCATGACAAACGCACCGGGTTCACGATGTCGGCGTAAATGAGCAGGACCCCCATCACAAGCAACAACGCTCCCACACCGTAGGCAACGGGCAGCATCCGGGCGACATCGACGTAGCCCGGGTCTGGCAGCCTGCGCAGCCGAGCCCAACCGCGCCGCGCGGCTTCCCAGAGGGCCCCCGCGATGTGCCCACCATCCAGCGGGAGCAGCGGCACGAAATTGAAGAGCGCCAGGAACAGGTTCAGGGACGCCAACAGGCTGAGGATGCGAATCGCCCGATCACGCCAGGACGGGTTGTCGACTGTCACGAGCTCGCCGGCAACCCGGCTGGCGCCGACGACGCTCACCGGGCCATTGGCCTTGCGCGGAGCCCCGAATGCCGCCTTGACGACGTCGACCATCCGCTGGGGCAGGTGCACGATGACATCGGCCGTGGCGACCGTATAGCCACGCATCACGGCGGCCACCGTGGGAAGCCCGTGATGCACAATCACCTGGGTCGGTTCGACGCCGAGGAATCCGACCTTCTGGGTCCGTTCCGGATCGTCCAGCGACGCACGAGCGACGACCGTCGTGGCAACGCGGCTCTCCACCAACTGGCCGTGGCGCCGAACGACAATGGTCGCTTGGCGGTCGCCATTGGCACGAATCATTCGCGTGAGTTGGGTCCAGCCGTGGACGGACCTCCCGTTGAACGTGAGGATCTGGTCGCCGGGTTGCAGGTGGGCCCGACGTGCCGGCGTGATGGGATCGGCGTCCGTGCATGCCCGGCCGGCTTCGGCGTCGCTGACGGCGCAGTCGGCGACGGCACGCACGGTCGTGGTCGGCTCCTCGAGCCCGAAGCCGGAGATGACGACGGTGAAGAGGACGGCCGCGATGAGCACGTTGGTCATGGGCCCGCCGGCCATCACGATCAGCTTCTGCCACCACGGTTTCTTGTAGAAGAGTCGGTCGAGGTCGGCGTCGGTCACGTGCTCGTATTCCGCGTGACGTGCGTCGGCGACGAACTGCGAAACCATGCCGGTGTCTGATTTCCGCAGTTCATGGGGATCGCCGCCGGGTGCGGGCGGCAGCATGCCCACGAGCTTGACGTAGCCCCCAAGTGGGATCGCCTTGACGCCGTACTCCGTTTCGCCACGCTTGATCGACCAAACAGTTCGACCGAAGCCGACGAAGTATTGCGTCACCTTGATCCCGAACCGCTTCGCCGGCCACATGTGCCCGACCTCGTGAAGCGCGATGGAGGCGGCGACACCGATCACGAACACGATGACGCCAGTGGCGTAGATCAGCCCATTCATCGGCTGCTCACCAATCCGTCGATCACGGCGCGGGCGCGTTCGCGAGCCCAGGCGTCGGCCGCCAGGACGGTGGCCAACGTCAGATCGGTCGCGGTGACTGACGGATCCGCAAGGTGTTCGGCGACGACTGTTCCCACGGTGTCCACGATGCCAAGGAATGGCAAATTCTCAGCCAGGAACGCGTCGACGCAAACCTCATTGGCAGCGTTGAAGACTGCCGGTGCCGTGAGCCCGGACGCACCGGCTTGTCGGGCGATGTCGATCGCCGGGAAGGCATCGGCGTCAACCGGAAAGAACTCCCAGACTGAGGACGCACGCCAGTCGCACGCACCGGCGACGTCGGGAACTCGATCCGGCCAGGCGAGTCCGAGGGCGATCGGAAGTTTCATGTCAGGCGGCGAGGCCTGCGCGATCGTCGAGCCGTCGACGAACTCGACCATCGAGTGCACCACCGAACTCGGATGCACGACGACGTCGATGCGATCGAGGTCGACCCCGAACAGCAGGTGAGCCTCGATGACCTCCAGCCCCTTGTTGACCAGCGTCGCCGAATTGATCGTGACGACAGGCCCCATCTCCCACGTTGGGTGCGCCAATGCCTCGCTCGGCGACACACTGGCGAGGTCGTCCCGGCCTCGACCACGAAACGGGCCGCCACTCGCGGTCAGAATCAGCCGGCGCACGTCGCCGACCTTTTCGCCGCGGAGGGCCTGGGCCAACGCCGAATGTTCACTGTCGACCGGGACGATCTGTCCGGGCTGCGCGGCGTCTGTGACCAGGGAGCCCCCGATGATCAGCGACTCCTTGTTTGCCAGTGCGAGGGTTGATCCGGCAGCCAAGGCGGCGAGCGTTGGCTCCAGACCCACGGCACCGGTCATCCCGTTGAGGACCACGTCTGCCTCCACGCTGGCCACCTCAGCGGCTGCGCTCGGACCTATCACGAGACGCGGCATCGCGTGGTCGCCCTCAGCGAACCCGCGCCGTTGTGCTTCGGCGAGCAGGGCGAGCTGGAGGTCTTGCGCCGCGCTGCCCTTCGCCACCGCGACCAGCGGAACTCCGAAATCGATAGCTTGCTTGGCCAACACCTCGGGCTGCGAACCACCGGCTGCCAAGGCGACCACCTCGAAGCGGTCGGAGTTGGCCTGAATGACTTCGAGGGCTTGGGTGCCGATCGATCCAGTCGACCCAAGAACGACGACCCGTCTGGGCATGACCGCTATTTGACCTCTGCGTTGAGAACGCGCCAGATGCCGATCGCGAACGGGATGACGAACCAAACCACGCTCGCACTGATCAGGTGCCCCCATTGCTCACCAGTCAGCATTCCAGGGACGTCGTCGTACAGCGGACTCATGGCGGTGTTGAAGTTCACCCAATCGGAAATCCGATTCAAGGCGCCGATCAGCCCGGTAATCGACTGGACCACCAATGGGGCGAGCAGGAAGGCAACGATGGCGGCCGGTGTGTTGAGGAGCAGCAGACCGAATCCCACGCCCTTGAACGTGCTGATCAGCGCGCCCAAGTACGCCTGACCCATCGCACCGGGCGGCAGATCCCACGGGTCGGACGCACCGGCGACGGCGGCGAGCAGCGCAGCGACCGCCAGTGACATCGCGAAGACGATGGTGGTCAGCGCGAGCGCTGCGATGATCTTCGCGATGATCGTCCGGTTGCGCTTGGGCACCAGCGAGAAGGTGACCATCGCGGTCCGCTGCGACCACTCACTCGTGGCCAGCAGGATGCCCATGACGCCGAGCAGCGGGGTCTGCAGCACCGCCGGAGCGACGACGAACAGCGTCACGGTGTGGAGCTCCTGCGGACGACCCAGCCAGAACAAGTCCCACAGGACGGTGATGATGCCGATGGATCCCAACAGCCAGCGGCCGGCCAGCGTGTCGACGGACTTGCGCAATTCGACGCCGACGATGCGCAGCAGCGGAACGTCGGCGCGGGACAGGTCGAGTTCGGTCGTCATCAGTTGCCTCCGTAGCGCGGGAGCGCATCTCGCTGGGTATCCGACGTGAGCTGCAGGAACATCTCTTCGAGTCCGCCTTGACTCGACTCGCGGATCTCGATCACCACGACACCTGCGTCGGCAGCTGCCTTTGCGGCCTGCTCGGGCGGAACGTCGACGTGGAAGCCATCGGCTTGGGGTGTTGCGTCGATGCCGGCAGCTTGCAGGGCCGACGCCAGTGCGGCGCCGTCGCTGGCCCGAAGGAACGTACCGGTGCCCTTGAGCAGTTCCTCCTTGGGACCTTGCGCCACGATCTTGCCCTTGCCGATCACGATGATGTCGTCGGCGATGATCTGGATCTCGTGGAGCAGGTGCGACGAGAGCAACACAGTTCCCCCGCGATCTGCGAACGTTCGCAGCAGTTTGCGCATCCAGTGGATGCCCGCCGGGTCGAGGCCGTTGGCCGGCTCGTCAAGGACCAGCACGGTCGGTTCGCCGAGCAGGGCATGCGCGATGCCGAGGCGCTGACGCATGCCGAGCGAGTAGTGCCGGATGCGCCGTTTGGCCTCGTTGCCAGTCAGGCTCACGAGATTGAGCATGTCCTCCACGCGCGAAGCGGGTAGCCCCATCGTGGCCGCGCCGAGCGCCAGCACCTCCTGCCCGCGCCGGCCGGCGTGTTGCGCCGAGGCGTCGAGCAGGACGCCGACCTGGGTTCCGGGATTGGGGATGTCGTGGAAGGAGACACCACCAATCGTCGCTGAGCCAGCCGTCGGGATCGTGAGCCCGGTGATGATTCGTAGGGTCGTTGACTTGCCGGCACCGTTTGGCCCCAGGAATCCGGTGACCGTTCCCGGCTCACAGGTGAAGGAAATGTTGTCGACGGCGCGGACGCCGCGATAGTCCTTCGTCAGGCTGTCGACTCTGATCATGGCCCTACCTTGTCAAACGACTGGTGATCCAGACAGCAGCGACTCCACCACGTCCTCGAATGCGTCGGACGCAGCTTCGGCATAGCCGTCGGGATCGGTTCTCAGCGCCGGGGCAGGATCAGCCATCCCGGCCTGCTCGACGATACGCAACTCCAAGTCGTGATCGTGCAGTTGGATGCGCGGCGTACCACCGACGTCGCGGATCTGGGTCTCGCCGTGACCGGCCGGAATGCAACCGAGCCGGATCGCGGCGCACACCGAGATCACCTGCAGATTCCCCGGCGGCAGGTCGATCGCCACGTTTTCGCCCGATCGCACGCCGAGAATGCGCAGCCCACCGGCCAACGCCCCCGCTCGTTCCAGCAGTTGAGCGAAGGTCAGCGAGCCCGAGGCATCCGTGCAGGCGATCTGGTCGCCCCGGCCCTCGACAACGTGTCGGTCGAGGATCTCGAACCCGAGGGCGGACACGTCAGCGTCCCTTGAAAACCGGCGGCCGGTTCTCTGAACGAGCCTGCGCTGCTTCACGGACGTCGTCACTGGCCCAAACCGCTTCGAACGATGCGTCGATCGCCGCGTCATCCCCGCCATTGAGGATCAGCTTGTTGTGCGCCAAGGCGAGCGGAGCAAGCTTGGCGATCTCGTGCGCCCAAGTCATGGCCTCATCGACCGTTCCAGGCCGATCAACCAGGCCGGCGACGAGTGCTTCGGCGCGGCCGAGGGACTCGGCGGCCAGCATCAGACGACGCGCACGGCCGGTGCCGGCGAGCCGGGCCAATGTGCGGATGGTCCAACCGTCGACGGCCATGCCGTTCTTCGCCGTCGGAACGGCAAACACCGCGGACTCGTCTGCGACCCGCAAGTCGCAGGCAATCGCCAACTGAGTTCCAGCGCCGATGGCCGGGCCGTTGACTGCCGCGATGACCGGAACGGAGAGCTGAGTCAAGCCGTGCAACATCGTGTAGAGGGCTTCGAGGAACTCAGGGCCGTACACGCCGCCGAGGTCGGCTCCGGAGGAGAAGGCCGATCCGGCTCCGGTGATCACGATGACGCGCGCGCCGTCGTCGACCGCCGATTGGACCGACTCGTGGATGGCCCGGCACAGCTCCAGGTTCAGCGCATTGCGGCGATCCTCGCGCCGAAGAGTGAGCAGCGTGACATCGCCGTCGCGAGCGACGTCGAGAATCGAGGCCGTCACGTCAGTGTGCGGCGTTGAAGGCATCGATCACGCTGTTGGGAGCGCGGCGATTGTCGCTGACCACGTGGCCTTTCGAGCGGGCCCACGTACGCACATCTTCCAGGGAGTATCCAGCCTTGATCGGTGGCGCCTTGCGCCGAGTGCCCGTGACGATCTCGTCGGCCCCGGACGTCAGGTCGGCGATGAACTGGTCGACAGCTCGCTTGCTGTTGTCTGAGAGGTACAGGTGGTAGGCGCGTCCATTGAAGTCGTACCTGACCGGCTTCGTCGTCTCGGGAAGTTCCTTGCCGGAATAGTCGTCAAAGATTTTGACGACGGGTTTCTGGATGATTTCTCTTCTGGCCACGAATAAATACCCTACGTGATCACTTCACGGTGGCTGCGAGCTGTCCGCACGCCCCGTCGATCTCGCGTCCTCGCGTGTCACGCACAGTGGTCGGGATGCCGTTCGCCTCGAGACGTCGGACGAATTCGCGCTCGTCGGCAGGCCTCGAAGCCGTCCATTTCGAGCCGGGTGTCGGGTTGAGTGGGATCAGGTTGACGTGCACCCATCCCCAATCTCCGTAGGACGACAGCACGTCGGCCAGCAGGTCGGCTCTCCATGCCTGGTCGTTGATGTTGCGCATCATCGCGTACTCGATGGAGACGCGCCGTTTGGTCACCCGCGCGTAGTCCCACGCGGCGGCGACAGCCTCATGGACCGACCACCGGGTGTTGATCGGGACCAATTCGGTGCGCAACTCATCATCGGGCGCGTGCAGGGAGAGCGCGAGTGTCACCGGAACGCCTTCGGCCGCCAGTTGCCCAATGCGCGGGACCAAACCGACCGTGCTGACGGTGATGTTGCGCGCCGACAACCCCAGTCCGTCGGGTGCCGGCGCCGTGAAACGGCGAATTGCGCCGACGACCTCCCGATAGTTGGCCAGCGGCTCCCCCATGCCCATGAAGACAACGTTCGAGAGCCTTCCGACCCCGCCCGGCACTGCGCCTCGAGCCATCTGGCCGGCGGCGTCAACGACTTGATCGACGATTTCGGCGGTGCTCATGTTGCGCTGCAAGCCGCCCTGACCGGTGGCGCAAAACGGACAGGCCATCCCGCATCCGGCTTGGCTGGAGATGCACACTGTTGCGCGATCCGGGTAGCGCATGAGCACCGACTCGACCATTGCACCGTCGAAGAGCCGCCACAGGGTCTTGCGCGTCGTGCCGCGGTCCGCTTCAAGCGTGCGCACGGGAGCCAGGAGTTCCGGCAGGAGCGCTTCAACAATGAGATCCCGATTTGACTTCGGCAGATCGGTCATCGCGGACGCATCGCGTTGCAGCCGAGCGAAGTAGTGGTTGGCCACCTGCTTGAGCCGGTAAGCCGGCACGCCCAACTCAGCTGCGACAGTTGATCGCTCATCGGCCGACAGATCGGCGAGATGTCGCGGCGGCTTCGTTCGGCGCGGCGCATCGAAGACAAGCGGCAGCGGCCGAGGCCGGTCGTCGGTCGTCACGCCACCGGGATGAGGTAGTTCATGATGAGCCAGGCAACCGGCGCGACAGCGATCAGCGAATCGAGCCGATCCATGAGCCCGCCGTGGCCGGGCAACAGATCGCCCATGTCCTTGATGCCGAGGTCGCGCTTGATCAGCGACTCGGACAGATCACCGAGTGTGGCCATGACGACGCCGGCGATGCCGAGCAGGATGCCCACCCACCACGGTCCGTGCAGGAGGTACATCACGCTGGCCACCCCGGTGGCAATGCCAGTGATGAGCGAGCCGCCAAAGCCCTCCCACGACTTCTTCGGACTGATCGTGGGAGCCATCGGATGCCTGCCGAGTAGCACGCCGGCGGCATATCCGCCGATGTCAGACGCGATGGTCGCGATGACGAAGGCGAGAACCCGTTTCGGGCCGTCTGTCTCGACGAGCATCAACATGACGAAGACGCCCATCAGGTAGAGGTACGACAACGAGAACAATCCGACGCTCGCATCGCGGACGAAGCCGTCGGGACCGTCGGACAACCGCCAGACCAGCGTGGCGATGACGGTGAGCGCCATCGTCACCGCCGCTTCCTCCATCCCGCCGTAGAAGGCACTGACGAGCATGAGCGTGCCGCCGGTGATCACGGGCATGAACGGGACCCGGATACCAGCTGTGGCGAAAGCACGCCCGAGTTCCCACAACCCGATGCCCAAGGCAATTGCGGCGATGGCAACGAAGGTTGCCTTCGCCAGCAGCAGTGACGCGAGAATCATGACGACCAGCGCGACGCCGACGCCGATTGCGGCCGTCAGATTGCGTCCGGCTCGCCCCTGTGGCTTCTCCTCGGTCGTCACGTGACGCCTGGTAGTCGGGCCCGACGCATCCTCAGACGGCAAGGAGCTCGGCCTCTTTGTGCTTCAGCAGATCATCGATGACGTCGATGTGCTTGCGAGTGAGGCCGTCGAGGCGCTTCTCAGCGCCGCTGTTTTCGTCCTGGCTGATCTCGGAGTCCTTTTCGGCCCGGTCGAGAGCTTGCTTGGCGTTGCGGCGCAGGTTGCGCACAGCAACGCGACCGTCCTCGGCCTTGGATTTGGCGAGCTTGATGAACTCTTTGCGCCGATCTTCGGTGAGTTCGGGCAAGATCACGCGGAGAACCTTGCCGTCGTCGCTGGGATTGACACCGAGGTCTGACTCCCGGATCGCCTTCTCGATGGCACCTTTGGCACTCATGTCGTAGGGGCTGATGATGACGACGCGCGGCTCAGGAACCTGGAACCCAGCCAGTTGCTGCAACGGTGTCTGCTGGCCGTAGTAATCGGCCGTGATGTTGGCGAACATCGCCGGGTGTGCCCGGCCCGTGCGGATCGTCGCGAACTCCTCGCGCGCGTGTTCGACGGCCTTGCCCATCTTGTCGTCGGCTTCGCGCAAGGTAGCGTCGATCACGGTTGCTCCTCTTCGTCGGGCCCGGAGTGGACCAACGTCCCGATCTTCTCACCCAGCAACGCGCGGGCGATGGCGCCTTCGTCTTCCATGCCGAACACGATCATCGGCAGGCGGTTCTCCATGCACAGGGCGAACGCCGCGGCATCAACGACTCTCAGGCCAAGACGGAGTGCGTCGTCGAACGTGAGGTCGTCGAATCGCATGGCATCGGGGTTCATGCGTGGATCTGCCGAATAGACACCGTCGACGCCGCTCTTGCTCATCAGGACGGCATCGGCCTTGATCTCAAGTGCCCGCTGGGCCGAAACGGTGTCGGTGGAGAAGTAGGGCATCCCCGCACCGGCGCCGAAGATCACCACACGGCCCTTCTCGAGATGTCGGATCGCACGGCGCGGGATATACGGCTCGGCCACCTGCCCCATGGTGATGGCCGACTGAACGCGGGTGTCGATGCCCTGCTTCTCGCAGAAGTCCTGCAGCGCCAAGCAGTTCATGACGGTGCCCAACATGCCGATGTAGTCGGCTCGAGCGCGATCCATGCCGCGCTGGCTGAGTTCGGCGCCGCGGAAGAAGTTGCCGCCGCCAACCACGATGGCTACCTGCACACCCTGCTCGATCGCCGAAGCGACCTGTTTGGCGATGCCATTGACGACGTCGGGGTCAATACCGAGTTTGCCGCCCCCCAGGACTTCGCCAGACAATTTGAGCAGGACGCGTCGCATGACCAAACCGTACCTTCCCATTCTGGCGAACCAGGACGACGATAGGGGTTAGCCCTACCGAGAGGTAACACGCCGTGAGCACTGACATTCGCCCTGTATCCGAGACCCAGTCCAAGCCCACCGAGGTGAGCGAACGAGAATCTCGTGAGCTTGCCGAGGCAGCACGTGACATTGAGTACACCCGACCGAGCTTCGCCAAGGAGCTCTATCTGGGGAAGTTCGACCTCCCACTCATCCATCCGCATCCGCGGGGTGAGGGCGAGGCGGTGGAAGAGGGCGACGCCTTCATCGCCAAGCTCGAGGAATTCTGCCGAACCCTCGACGGAGGCGTGATCGAGCGGGAGGCCCAAATCCCCGATGACTACGTGAAGGGACTCATCGATCTCGGCGCCTTCGGCATGAAGATCCCCAAGAAATACGGCGGCCTCGGCTTGTCGATGCTGCACTATGGCCGCGCTTTGATGCTCGTCGGATCAGTTCACCCCTCCATCGGTGCGCTCGTTTCGGCACACAACTCGATCGGCGTACCGGAACCGGTGAAGATGTTCGGCACCCCAGAACAGAAGCAGGAGTACCTTCCGCGGTGCGCCGCCGGTGCGATCACAGCCTTCCTGCTCACTGAGCCCGACGTCGGCTCCGACCCCGCTCGCATGGGCTCTACCGCCACCCTGAGCGACGACGGCACCGAATACATCCTCGATGGCGTAAAGCTCTGGACCACCAACGGCGTCATTGCCGAACTGGTCGTCGTCATGGCCACCGTCCCCAAGCACGAGGGTGGACGCGGCGGAATCTCGGCGTTCGTGGTGGAGACGTCCTCCCCCGGCGTCACGGTTGAGAACCGCAACAACTTCATGGGGCTGAAAGGCATCGAGAACGGCGTCACCCGGTTCCATCAGGTTCGCGTGCCGGTGAAGAACCGCTTGGGCAAGGAGGGCGAGGGACTCAAGATCGCCTTGACCACCCTCAACGTCGGACGACTCTCAATCCCGGCAATGTGCGCTGGCTGCGGCAAGTGGTCACTCAAGATTGCCCGCGAATGGTCGGCGGAGCGCGTCCAGTGGGGTCGGCCAGTTGGCAAGCATGAAGCCGTCGGGACGAAGATCGCTTTCCTGGCTGCGACAACATTCGCCCTGGAGGCCGTGTTCGAACTGTCAGCCGAACTCGCGGACGCTGGCTCGAAGGACATCCGCATCGAGGCCGCTTTGGCCAAGTTGTGGTCAAGTGAAGTGGCGTACACCATCGCCGACGAACTGATCCAGATCCGCGGCGGCCGAGGGTTCGAGACAGCCGACTCCCTTGCCGCGCGGGGTGAACGAGCCGTGGGCGCGGAGCAACTCCTGCGGGACATGCGCATCAACCGCATCTTCGAGGGCTCGACGGAGATCATGCACCTGCTCATCGCACGCGAGGCTGTAGACACCCACCTGAAGGCCGCCGGCGACCTCGCGAACGCCGACGCCGATGCAAAAGCCAAGGCCAAGGCCGCCCTCGGTGCCAGCGGGTTCTACGCAAAGTGGCTGCCGAAACTCGTGGCTGGCAAGGGTCAGATACCCGGCTCGTATGACGAGTTCGGCCCGCTCGCCAAGCATCTTCGCTTCGTCGAGCGCAGGTCGCGCAAGCTTGCCCGCCAGACGTTCTACGCCATGGGACGCTGGCAGGCCAAGATGGAGTACAAGCAGGTCTTCCTGGGCCGCATCGTCGACATCGGCGCAGAGTTGTTCGCCATGGCTGCGTCGTGCACGCGTGCCGAAATGATCCGCAAGGAGGATCCAGACCGCGGAAGGGCCGCCTATGAGCTGGCCGAGGCATTCTGCGAACAGTCGCGCATCCGCATCGAGGAGCTTTTCGACCGTCTGTGGACGAACACCGATGACATCGATCGCGCCCTGTCTGACAAGGTCCTCGAAGGCAACTACGTGTGGCTCGAAGACGGCGTCATCGACCAGTCAGAGGGCACGGGGCCGTGGATCGCACCGTGGGAGCCCGGCGAGTCGAAGGCCGACAACGTCCACCGCTCCTACCGCTGAGGGAGGTCAGGCCCCGATCTCGATGTGTGCAAAGCGCGTGATGGACACACCTGCATCGTCGAGAATCGCCTTCACCGTCTTCTTGTTGTCCTGAACAGACGGCTGCTCGAGGAGGACGTTCTCCTTGAAGAACCCGTTGAGCCGGCCTTCGACGATCTTCGGCAGCGCCTGCTCGGGCTTGCCCTCCTCGCGCGCGGTGGCTTCAGCGATTTCGCGCTCCTTCTCGACGAGGTCGGACGGAACGTCATCGCGGGTCAAGAACCGGGGACGCATGGCTGCAATCTGCTTGGCCGCGCCGCGGGCCGCCTCGATGTCAGCACCGGTGAACTCCACCAGCACTCCAATGGCCGGCGGAAGGTCCGAGGCACGACGGTGCAGATACGTTGTCGTTTCGCCATCAAAGGCGGCGACACGGCCGAGTTCGATCTTTTCGCCAATCACGGCCGCCAACGACGACACGGCATCGGCGACGGTCTGACCATCCGGCAAGGTTGCGGCCAACAGCGCTTCGGTGTCAGTGGCCTTCACGGAGTCAGCCAGCCCGGCGAGCTGCTCCGCGAGAGCGATGAACTGGTCATTCTTGGCGACGAAGTCGGTCTCGGAATTGAGTTCGACGATTGCGCTGCCGTGCATTGCGACGAGACCGGCCGATGCATCGCGCTCAGCACCCCGCTTGGCGGCCTTGGCGGCGCCGGAGATGCGGAGGACCTCGACGGCTTTGTCGAAGTCGCCGTCGGCTTCGGTCAGCGCCTTCTTTGCATCCATCATTCCGGCGCCAGTGGCGTCGCGGAGTTTCTTGACATCAGTGGCAGTGATCGACATGGATATGTCCTCGTGTTTCGTGGGGAAGGGAGGCGAGTTACTTTCCGGCTTCGGCGAAGCCCGCCTTCTCGGCCGACTCCGCGCTGTCGAACCAGACCTCGGCGACGGTCTGGTCGTACCAGCGGCCGCCCGGCTGGTGGAACTTCTTCGAGTGGGCGTTGCCCTTGATCGTGAAGCCCTCAGGCGCATCGCCGCTTTCCAGCGGTCCCGCAGATCCCGGGCCGAATGGTCCGTCAGTGCTCTCCGTCGGCTCGACCGGGGCGGCCTCAGTGGGGGGCTCAGCAGGAGCCTCGGTGGGTGCCTCAGCGGGTGCCTCAGACGCTTCGGTTGTCGCCGTCGTCGTCAGAAGTTCGCGCTCCCATTCAGCCAAGGGCTCGTCGGAACCAAGTTCAGAGCCAGCTTCTTCCTCACCAGTCTTGGCGCCACCGCGGGCCATTAGTCCCTCGGCCACGGCATCGGCGAAGACGCGGGTCAGGAGACTCACCGAGCGGATTGCGTCGTCATTGCCCGGGATCGGGTAATCGACGTCGTCCGGATCGCAGTTGGTGTCGAGGATCGCGATGACTGGGATGCCGAGCTTCTTGGCCTCGTCGACGGCCAGGTGCTCCTTTTTGGTGTCGACAACCCAGATGGCCGCAGGCACCTTGTTCATGTCACGGACACCGCCAAGGGTGCGCGAGAGCTTGTCGTACTCGCGACGCATCTGGAGGAGTTCCTTCTTCGTGCGTCCGGATGCGGCTACGTCGTCGAAGTCGACCTCCTCGAGCTCCTTCATGCGGTTCAGCCGCTGATGGATCGTCGAGAAGTTGGTGAGCATGCCGCCCAGCCAACGCTGGTTCACGAACGGCATGCCGACACGCTTGGCCTGCTCCTCGATCGGCTCCTGCGCCTGGCGCTTCGTGCCCACGAACAAGATCGTGCCGCCGCGGGCCACGGTGTTCTTGACGTATTCGTAGGCATTGTCGATGTACGACAGCGACTGCTGCAGATCGATGATGTAGATGCCGTTGCGCTCAGTGAAGATGAACCGCTTCATCTTGGGGTTCCAGCGCCGAGTCTGGTGTCCGAAGTGGACGCCGCTCTCGAGCAGCTGACGCATGGTGACGACGGCCATGTGCCGGTCCTCCCTTGGGCACCGTGCCTGAGCAGTGGGGCCCGATTCCTGGTTGTCGCACCACCACGGTGGCGGTGCCCTGGCTCCCCTGGAGCGGGCCACCTCCCGCAGGAGGACCAGGACCGCTCCCCCGCACTCGGTGCATGAACTGGTCATGATCTGGTCGTGCAGGCGCGGGGCGCGCGAATTCCCCGATGGTTCGGGGTCCGGAGCAGTCTACGGCACCCGGCCTGCCGCAGCGAAATCCACAGAAGCCGCTTTCGGTCAACGCGTCCCCAGCCTCCAAGCGACGACTGGTCTCATCCGCGCCGGGCTCGTGCGATGGTGCAGTGACCTTCATCCGTCCCGTGGCTCGATCGGCCGCAGCTCTCGCCCTTGTCACAGCCGCCGCGATCGGGCTCGACGGCAAGGCGATCGCCGGCGACGGCTCGTGGTCATGGCCGCTCGCGCCAAGTCCATCCGGCGTCGCTGCCCGATTCGACGGACCAGACACGCCGTACGGGCCCGGCCATCGCGGTGTCGACCTGCCGGGCTTGGTCGGCGAGGATGTCCGGGCCGTCGCATCGGGAACGGTGTCATTTGCCGGCATGGTCGCAGGCGTTCCGGTCGTCTCCATCAACCATGGCGCAGAGAGATCCACGTATCAGCCCGTCCTTGCCTCTGTCGACATCGGTGGCCGAGTGTCTGCCGGCGACGTCATCGGACGGCTGGCGGCATCGCCTTCGCACTGCGTAGGGGCCTGCCTCCACCTTGGCCGCATCCTCAACGCCAGCGGCGGCTACCTCGATCCACTCGATCGACTCGGCGCGACCAACCAGGTCCGGCTCGTCGATCCCGACGGGCCTCCACCCATCCCGCCAACCGGACCGGCCGGACTCGGGGTGCTTCGTCGTCCGGTCGGTGGCCCGGTCACGTCCGCGTTCGGCATGCGCACCCATCCCGTCACCGGCAAGCGAAAGTTGCACGACGGCACCGACTTCGGAGCGGCATGTGGCACGCCGGTGCGCGCCGCCGCGGACGGCGTGGTGATTGCCCGCGGACGCGCGAAGGGCTACGGCCGCCGCGTAGTCGTTCGCCACTCGTCCGACCTCGAGACGTCCTACAACCACCTGTCTCGCATTGACGTCGATGTCGGCGACCAGGTCGGGCCTTCAACCGTCGTCGGACGCGTCGGATCGACCGGGTTGTCCACCGGGTGTCATTTGCACTTCATGGTCCGTCAGCACGGAAAGGCGATCGATCCATCGCGATTGCTCTGACGAACTAGGCCCTGGGGTGCGCGAGCTTGTAGGCCGCTCGCAACCGCTCGTTGCTGACGTGCGTGTAGATCTGGGTGGTGCCCAAAGACGAGTGGCCGAGAATCTCCTGGACGCTGCGCAGGTCGGCTCCCCCCTCGAGGAGGTGGGTGGCGGCCGTGTGGCGCAAGCCGTGCGGGCCGACGTCGGCCGCGCCCTCGACCTCGGCCAGCCGCACATGCACGACTCGACGCACCGTCCGCTGGTCGATACGGCCTCCGCGCGCGCCCAGGAAGAGAGCCGCTCCGCTGGCGCCGGTCAGGAGTTCGCGGCGGCCGCCCACGATCCATGAGCGGACGGCTTCGGCCGCCGGAACGCCATATGGCACGACTCGCTCCTTGCGTCCCTTGCCCAACACCCGGACGACGCACCGCTCGCTGTCGAGATCGTCGAGATCGAGGCCGGTGAGTTCGCTGACACGGATGCCCGTCGCATAGAGAAGTTCGAGCATCGCGAGATCTCGCTGGCCGACAGCGCCGTCTTCTTCCGCAGCAGCTGCAGCACCGTTGAGGAGAGCGCGAATGTCGTCGTGTCCGAGCGCAACCGGCAACTCACGATGTGCCTTGGGTATCGCCAGCAGTGCGCCAGCATCGTGGGCTGCCCTGCCACTGCGATGCAACCAAGCAGTGAACGCGCGGACTGACGTTGCGCGTCGGGCGAGGGTCGTGCGGGCGCGGCCGAGCGTCTGCTGGTTGGCCAGAAAGTTCCGCAGCGAGCGGATCGTCAGGTCGGCCGGACCCTCAACACCCATGCGGCTCGCGTGCTCGGCCAAGCCACTGATGTCGGCTAGGTACGCGCGGACGGAGTGTGGTGACAGATCGCGCTCACGTGCGAGATGACGCTCGAAGTCGGCGAGGACCAGCATCCACGCCTCACCCACGTCTTCGCGCGCATCTCCCACTCCACCACTGTGCGCGGGGGAAGCGGCTACTCCAAGTCGGCACGCCGGGTGAGGATCCATGCGGAGCCATCCACCCGACTCGCCCAACCGCCTGCGGCAAGTCTCGCCAACGCGTGAGCCGTCGCCGACGAACTGAGTCCGGCCCGGCGTGCGACAGCATCGACATCGAACGGCCGCTTCCAGTCGAGCGCGTCGAGAGCTTTGGCTTGTTCTGCTGTCAACGCGTCGAAGGCCGTTCCCTCGGCCGAGTTGCCGCTCACTGCTTGGGGAGCGGTGGCCGAGTTGAATCCGGAGAGCTCGCTCAGCACCTCTGGACCCGCCGTCACCAGCACCGCCTTGCCGTCCCGGATGGCCTGATGGGTTCCGCTCGAGTGTTGGGACGTGACTGGGCCCGGGACAGCCATGGTCGTCCGGCCCAACTGGTCTGCCCACGCCAGCGTGTTGAGGGAGCCACTGCGCCGACGGGCCTCGACGACAACCGTCCCGGATGTGAGCGCGGCGATGATCCGATTGCGAGAAAGGAATCGCGCCTTGGTGGGCACCTGGCCCGGCGGTTGTTCGCTGATCACCAGGCCCTCATCTCCGATGCGCTGCAACAGCGCCGCGTGGGCTCGCGGGTAGTTGGTCGCCGCATCGCAGGCCAGAATCGCAATCGTCGGGTTGAGCGTCGCGAGAGCGCCGCGGTGAGCGCTGGCATCAATGCCGAAGGCTGCTCCGCTGACGACCGTGACGCGGGCGCATGCGACATCGGCTGCGATCTCCGCCGCCGTCTCGGCGCCATAGGCGGTGCAATCTCGCGCGCCGACGATCGCGACGCTCGCCGACGCAAGATCGGCGAGTCGGCTCGCACCGCGAGCCCACAAGCCAAGCGGAGCCCCAGTCGCCCCGTGGTTGGCCGGCACGTGGTCAAGGTCGTCCAGTTGCGTCGGCCAGTCGCGATCGCCCGGGACAATCCATCGCAATCCCGCCACATCGGCGAGACCTCGGGCGCGATCGAGGTCGTGGTCGAGCGTCTGCGCTGCATGGGTCCATGCAGCAGGCCACGACCGCCCCGCCGCCCGGCGGCCTGAGCGGACGGCCGAGAGGAGTTCGATCGGTCCCAGGTCGGCCAGGAGTCCCGGGAGTCTGGCGTCGCCCGGCTCACAGACGAGACTGAGGGCCATTCGGGCACGGCGCGGGCTCATGATGCTACGACCAGGTCGCGCAGATCTGGCGTCAGGGGCGTACCGCGTCGGAGCGCCAATGCCAGTGCCACATCGTCGCGGTTTGGACCTTCGTGGTCGCGAATGTCGGCGACGCTCCATGCCAGCGCCAACACACGATCGGACGACCTGGCCGACAGCCGTTGCGCCCGGAGTTGGCTTTCGAGCACTGCGCGGGCAGATTCGTCAATCGGCCATCGCTTGCGAAGCTCCGAGCCCGGGACGTCGCAGTTGACTCGCCACGGGGTGTCTTTCAATCGTGCCGATTGGCGCTGACGCGCTTGCGCGACCACCGCAGCAAGTTCGGACGTCGATCGAGAACGGTCGATGGCATGCATCAGCTCGGGCCGCGCCGGCATCGTCAGGGATCGATGAATGTCGATCCGGTCTCGGATCGGCCCTGAGATCCGATCGAGGTAACGACGACGAATCAGCGGTGTGCACTGGCATTGGTCGGACACCGTTCCACCACGTCCGCACGGACACGGGTTGGCCGCCAAGACGAGCTGGAATCGCGCCGGGAACACCGCGGACTGGCTTGCCCGCGAAATCAAGACCTGCCCGCTCTCAAGCGGCTGGCGGAGCGCATCGATGACGTTGCTGGCAAACTCCGGAGCTTCATCCAGGAAGAGGACCCCGCGGTGCGCGAGCGACATGGCGCCCGGACGGATACCGCGGGTGCCGCCGCCGATGATGGCGACCGCACTCGCGGTGTGATGCGGGTTGATGAAGGGCGGATGCTGCACGAGTGGCGCGTCGGACGGAAGGATGCCACTGAGTGAATGCACGGCACTCACCTCAAGCGCATCGGTGAGGCTGAGGTCGGGCAACAGACCTGGCAGCCGTCGCGCCAGCATCGTCTTTCCTAT
>Ga0081455_10000938_pt1 | contig 37262 bp, 34 predicted proteins | sample TabmetS3T2R1_FD_70207 | JGI IMG/M metagenome (GOLD analysis project Ga0081455, IMG submission 70207) | Tabebuia heterophylla rhizosphere microbial communities from the University of Puerto Rico - S3T2R1 | ecosystem: Host-associated > Plants > Roots > Rhizosphere ... | reverse complement strand
CTGTCGATCGCCGCGGCCTCGATCCTGGCCAAGGTGACGCGGGACCGGATCATGCAGGCCGAGGCCGACCACTATCCCTGGTGGTGGTTCGACGACAACAAGGGCTACCCGTGCCCCCGCCACAAGGCCGTCCTGCGGGGCCTGGGCCCGTCGGCGATCCACCGCCGGAGCTGGGTGTTCATGGAGGGCCTGCCCTACGGCGGCGTCGTCCGGTTCGTGCGACCGGATCCTCAGGGGACGTTGTTCGACTGCGACGCCGAGGGGGCGTTCGATTGAGGCGCGGCGCGCCGGGGTAAGTGGCCGACATGCCCGACCCCGATGAGATGCAGGAGCGGCTCGACGAGGTAGAGAAGCACATCGACGAGGCCCGCAAGCAGGCCGACGACGATGACCTGCTCCCCGAAGATGAACCGCCCGACGAGTACGAGCCCAAGGAGGGAATGGGCGGCTCGTCGCCGGCCTGACCGCCCCGTTGGTGGCCGGGTCGCTGCCGCCCCTACCCTCGGCGCGATGCGACGCCATCGTGCCGCCGCCGCGCTCGTCGCGTGGACGTTCCTCGTCTGGACCACCCGCATCGCCAACATCTGGCGCGATGCCGACCTCGACACCGGGGAGCGCTGGGGTCGGACCCTGCTGGCGCTGAGCTTCACGCTCCTCGCCATCGCCGCCGGGGTCGCGCTGTGGCGGTGGCAGCTCCGGGCCACGGTCGTGGCCGTGGGGGCACTGGCCGCGTGGACCATCGCCGTCTGGGTCGTGCGGGGGGTCGGCATCGTCGCCGGCGATCACGATCCCGGGTTCAAAGCGGTCCACACGGTCCTGGCGGCGGTGTCGATCGTGCTGGCCGTGCTCGCCTGGCGGGAGACGCGCCGGGAGACGCAGCGCCAAGCGGCGGGCCCGGCGCCGGCTACGTCCGGTCCGGTGCCGGCAGAGCGTCCGGGCTGACCCTGACGTCCAGGGCCAGCGTCAGGCAACGGCATCCCCCGCCCGCCTTGAGGAACTCGTCGATCTTGCAGCCGACGACGGTGAAGCCCCAGGCCTCGAGCTGCCGCCCCACCCGGGGCGGGACCGCCGGCATGACGATGGTGGTGCCGACCACCACCGAGTTGGCGCAGAACGACAGGGTCTCGTCGTCGCTGAGCACCAGGGGCTCGGGCACCAGGGCCTCGACCACCTTGCGGCCGTAGGCGTCCCACCCGAGGGGCGCCACGATGGCGCGGCGCGAGTCGAGGGGGCAGAAGGTGAGGTCCACGTGGTAGAGGCGCGGGTCGACGAGCTCGATGGGGCGGACCGGGCAGCGCAGCAGCGTCGACAGATGGGTGGCGGCGCCGGCGTCGGAGCGGAACGAGTACCCCGACAGCAACACGGGCCGCCCGTCCTCGGGAGTGAACGGCAGGGCGTCGCCGGCGCCCTCGTGGTCGAGCTCCGGCGGCAGGTGGTCGACCCGCCAGCCCCGCTTGGCGAACCAGGCGGCGTTGATCGGGGTCTCCGGCCGGCGCTCGGGATGGCGGAAGTGGCTCGGCACGAACTGGCCGCCGTTGACCACGCCGGCGTTGGCGGTGAACACCAGGTCCGGCACGTCGGCCTCGGGCTCCATCACCACCACCTCGGCGCCGGCGGCCTCGAGTGTCGCCACCAGCCCCTCCCACTGGGCCAGGGCCTGGTCGGGGTCCACCGACACCTCGCGGCTCATCCAGGGGTTGATCTCGTACAGGACCCCGAAGTGCCGCGGCGGGCACATGAGGTAGCGGCGTCCCCACGTCAGGCCCCCGGCGGGTTCAGTCATCGCCGGCCGACCCGGGCCCGAGGAGGTGGTCGACGAGCTGGCGGACGAACAGCCCGACGTCGGTCACGACTCCGAGCGCCTGGTGGCTGCCACGGTCGGCCAGCTTGGTGACCACGGCCTGGTTGATGTCGACGCAGAACGTCTCGACGCCGGCCGGCAGGCAGTTGCCGGTGGCGATGGCGTGCAGCGTCGAGGCCAGCATCAGCGCCGCCGTCACGCCCGGGATGTGCTCGCGCAGGGCGTCTGCGGCCGCGACGGTGTCGGAGATGACGTCGGGGAGTGGACCGTCGTCCCGGATCGACCCAGCCAGCACGAACGGCACTCCGGCCTTGACGCAGGCGTGCATCACGCCGCCGGTGACGAAGCCGGCATCCACGGCGGCGGCGATGGAGCCATGGCGCCGCACCTCGTTGATGACCCGGATGTGGTTCGCGTGACCACCCTCGGTCGGCACGCCCTCCAACACGGACACCCCCAGCGACGTGCCCAGAACGTTGGCCTCGATGTCGTGGGCGGCGAACCCGTTCCCGGCGAAGAGCACGTCGATCCAGCCCGCGGACACGAGCCGAGACAGGTCGGGTGCGCCGCCCGTGTGCACCACGGCCGGGCCGCAGACGACCAGGATCTTGCCGCCCCGCTCGCGTGCGGCCCGCAGGCGGTCGGCGACCCGGGCGACGAGCAGCGCCTTGGGCTTCTCCGAGGACACCTCCGAGGCCATGAACTCGAACACCTGGGTGTCGCGGGCGTGCGCCGGCGCCTGAACCCGCACGCCGTCGCTGCCCACCGCCACGGCGTCGCCGGCCACGACCCGGTGCATGGGTGCGGTGCGGGCGTGGCCGTCGCGGACCACCAACGCACAGTCCATCTCGGGGTTCTCGACCGTCAGCCAGCGTCCGTCGACCCGCACCTCGGTGGCGAGGTTGGTGGTGGAGTAGAAGCCGAGTGGCAGCACGCCGTCCCGCTCGGCCGGCACCAGGCGGGCGTCCGACTGGCCCACCCGGTTGGCACCGTGGATCTGCAGCGAGTCGAGCAGCGGGCCCAGCAGGTCGTCGTCGCCGCGGACCTCGATGCGGGCCCGACTCGTGTCGAGGCTGGTCTTGCCGATGTCGAACTCGGTGATCTCGTAGTCGCAGCCGGCGTCCAGGATCGTGTCGAGGATCTTGGCCAGGAGCAGCGAATCGACGATGTGGCCGCTGACCTCGATGGTCTCGGTTGCCATCACACTCCTTTGTGCGAGGGGCCCGGGTCTCGGGTTTCCGGTGGCCGGGGACGGCACGGATATCATGCCGCCGCCATGGGCCAGCCCATCAACGTCATCGAGAAGCCGTCGCGGACCCCCGGGATCGCCCGCTTCGAGATCAACCGCTCGCTGACCGGCATGGGGCACGAGCGCTACGCGTCCGCCGAGGACATCGTCGACAACCGGGCCGTCGACGAGCTGGCCCGCAGGCTGTTCGCGACGGGCGGCGTCACCTGGGTCCACGTCAACAGCAGCGTCATCACCGTCGCCCTGGCCGACGGCTGGGCCGGCGGCCAGCTGCTCGACGTCATTCGGGGCCTGTACATCTACTATCCGCCGGCCGACGATCCGAGCTCGGCTTCGGCCGTTTCCGGCCCGCCCGGTGAGGAAGCCACAGGTGGTGACGCCGCTCCCACCAACGGCGCCGCGGGCGGAGATCATGCCGCCGTCGGTGCCACCGCCGCCGAGCCAGCAGTCGAATCCACCTCCGAGCCAGCCGCGAGTTCGGGCGCCGAGCCGGCCGCGGGCTCGGGCGCCACAGAAAGCGACACACGGCAGTAGCGTCGACTCCGAATCATTCCGGGACGAGCCCGGAGAGCGTCGGCCGCCAACGGCGTCGGCCGGCGAAGGAGATCCAATGAGTCAAAGTGCCTGGCAGGCGGTGCTGGAGCGACTGGACGAGGCCGCCGAGTTGGCCAAGCTCGATGCCGACGTGCACCGGATGCTGCGCACCCCCCGGCGCACGCTCGAGGTTTCGATCCCGGTGCGGCTCGACGACGGATCCGTCGAGGTCTTCACCGGCTGGCGGGTCCACCACGACACCACCCGTGGGCCCGGCAAGGGCGGGATCCGCTTCCATCCCGACCTCGACGCCGACGAGGTCAAGGCGCTGGCGGCGATGATGACGTTCAAGACGGCGGTGCTCGACCTGCCGTTCGGCGGCGCGAAGGGCGGCGTGCGCTGCGATCCCCGGGTGCTGTCGGCCGGCGAGCTCGAGCGGCTGACCCGGCGCTTCGCCTACGAGATCAGCCCACTGCTCGGCCCGGAGACCGACATCCCCGCGCCCGACGTCAACACCGACAGCCGGGTGATGGCCTGGCTGGTGGACACGCTCTCGATGGTGTCGGGCAAGAACCTCGCGGCGTCGGTGACCGGTAAGCCGCTGTCGATCGGTGGCTCCCGCGGCCACACCGGCGCCACCTCGGCGGGGTGCGTGACCTGCGCCCGGGCGGCGTTTCGGGAGCTCGAGCTCCCGATGGTGGGCAGCCGGGCCGTGGTCCAGGGCTTCGGCAAGGTGGGTGCGCCGCTGGCGTTCCTGCTCACGTCCGCCGGCATGCGGGTCGTGGCGGTGAGCGACATCGGCGGCGCGGTGCTCAACGAGGGCGGCCTCGACACCAAGGGGCTGTCCGACCACGTGGCGGAGACGGGCTCCGTGGTGGGATTCGCCGGTGGCGAGAGCATCGCCGGCGACGCCCTCTGGGACATCGATTGCGAGCTCCTCGTGCCTGCGGCGCTGGGAGGCTGCATCGACACGGTCGTGGCGAAGCGGATCACGGCCGACGTGGTCGTCGAGGCCGCGAACGGCCCGACCACGATCGACGCCCAGTCGGTCCTCGACGAGCGGGGCATCGTCGTCGTGCCCGACATCCTGGCCAACGCCGGGGGCGTGACGGCCAGCTACTTCGAGTGGGCCCAGGCCCTCCAGGGCTATCCCTGGGAGGAACAGTTGGTGGCCGAGCGCCTGCGGCAGCGGATGGATACCGCCTTCACCGCGGTCTGGGCCCGGGCCCAGACGCTGGACGTCGGCATGCGCACCGCGGCCCACGTGGTGGCGGTCGAGCGGGTGGCGGCAGCCATCGCCGCCCGCGGCCTGTTCCCCTGAGTCACCCCGGGCGAACCGGCGACCCCGGCGCCCCGAGGCCGGTCACGTCTCTCGGGCGAACCTGCGCCCGATGGCGCCGGTTTCCAGCGCTTTGGAACGCCGGCCCGCCGGCCCGCCGGGGCTCGACCCGAGGTCATGGGTTCCGCCGCCTCGAGGCCGAGGTCATGGGTTCCTGTGCCGGAACCTATGACCTCAAGCCGCCAGCGCCGGAACCCATCGCCTCGGAAACCGGGCCCTGGCAAGCGAGGGCCGCCGCCGCTACCGCTCGCCGACGACGTCGTCAGCGGTGCCACCCGCTCACACGAGCATGCGCTTGAGGAGCTTGCCGGTGGGCAGGCGCGGCAGCTCGTCGACGAAGCGGACCGTGCGGGGGCACTTGAAGTGCGACAGCCGCTCGCGGCAGAACTCGATCAGCTCGGCGGCGAGGACGTCGCTCGGCTCGATGCCGGGCATCGGCTGCACGAAGGCCGTGACCTGCTCGCCCCAGTCGGGGTCGGGGGTGCCGAGCACGGCCACGTCGGCGACCGCCGGATGCACCACGAGCTGGTCCTCGATCTCGCGGGGATAGATGTTGACCCCGCCCGAGATGATCATGTTCGACGCGCGGTCGGTCAGGTACAGGTACCCGTCGTCGTCGACCCATCCGACATCGCCGAGCGTGCTCCATCCCCGGTCGTTCCACGCCGACGCCGTCTTCTCCGGGTCGCGGTGGTACTCGAACCGGTGCGGCGTCTCGAACCACACCTGGCCCGCCTCGCCGGCCGGCAGCTCCTCCCCTTCGTCGCCCACGATGTGGACGCCGCCCATCAGCGAGCGGCCGACCGACCCCGGGTGCGCCAGCCAGTCGTCGGGGCCGATGTAGCAGAACCCGCTGCCCTCGCTGCCCGAGTAGAACTCGTGGATGACCGGGCCGAGCCACTCGAGGGCGGCCCGCTTCACCTCGACCGGGCACGGCGCGGCGGCGTGCACCAGCAGCTGCAGGCTGGACAGGTCGAAGCGGGTCCGGTCCCGCTCGGGCAGCTTGAGCAGGCGCACCAGGTGCGTAGGGACGACCTGCGAGTGGGTGACGCGGTGGCGCTCGATCTGCGCCAGGAACTCGACCGGGTCGAAGCGCTCCATCACGACCGCCGTGCCGCCCAGGCGCTGGGTCATGGTGGTCCAGCCGGCGGGCGCGGCGTGGTAGAGCGGGGCCGGGCTGAGGTACACGGTCTCGTCGGTGAACCCGAAGAGCCCGGTCAGCAGCGTCGTGAAGGGCGCCGGCGCACCGAGCCGGCCGCCGATCGCCGGCGGCACGATCCCCTTGGGCCGCCCGGTGGTGCCGGATGAGTAGAACATCCACGAGCCCTCGCACTCGTCCGGCACAGCGTCGAGCGCCCGTCCCGCGACCACGTCCTCGTAGGGCTCGAATCCGTCGAGCCCTCCGCCCACCGCCAGCCGGGTGGTGACCCCTGCCAGGTCGTCGCCGAGCTCGCGCACCGTGCCTCCGAGCTGGGCCGAGGTCACCAGGGCCGTGGCGCCGCAATCGGACACGATGTAGCCGGCCTCGGCAGCTGCGAGATGCCAGTTGATCGGCGTTACGTAGAGCCCGGACCGCAATCCCGCCCACACGGCCTCGAAGAAGACGGGTTCGTTGTCCAGCAGCACCGCCAGGTGGTCACCCCGCCGCAGCCCGCGATCCCGCAACACCAGGGCCAGCCGGGTCGACGCCTCGTCGAGCTCGCGGTAGGTGCGGGTCTCGCCACTCGCGGCCATCACCAGCGCCACCCGGTCCGGGTCGTCCGCGGCGTGGGCCGCAGGATGCAGGCGGGCGGGGTCGAGGCCGGAACCGTCGCTCATCCGGTGCCCTCGCTGGAGTCCGGCGCCGGGCCGAGCGTCAGCTCGAGTCCCGTCCGCGCCTCGGCGGCCAGCACCAGGTCGCTCCAGTCGCATTCGCCGAGGCCGCGCTCCACGGCGTCGGCGAAGACCTGGCGGATCGCCGCGGCCACGGGGGCCGGGACGCCGGAGTCCGAGGCCACCCCCTCGATCAGGCGGGCGTCCTTCGCCGCCAACGTCAGCGAGAACTGGGGCGGGCGGCCACGCGTGTCGATCCCGTCGACCTGGCGATCCATGAAGAAGTTGGACGCGCCCCCGGTGCGCACGACGTCGATGGCGGTGCGGAGGTCGAGGCCGGCCGCGGCGGCAAGCGACAGCGCCTCCAGCGACACCCAGATGCAGGTGAACGCCAGCAGGCTGTTGGCCAGCTTCATCGTGGTGCCGGCGCCGACCGGCCCCAAGTGGAACGTGGCGCGCCCGAGCTTGTCGAGGAGCGGCATGCAGCGGGCCACGGGCTCGTCGTCGCCGCCGACCATGAAGACGAGCGACCGGTTCTGGGCGCCGATCGCACCGCCGGTCAGCGGCGCCTCCACGAAGTGGTGCCCGCTGTCTCGGAGCCTGGTGGCGAGCTCTCGGTTGGTCGCCGGGGCGGACGTCGAGATGTCGAGCAGGATGGCTCCGGCCGCTGCGGCGCCGACCCACTGGTCCGCGACGCTGGCCACGGCCTCAGGGGTGGGCAACGACGTGATCGTGATCTCGCTCGCGTCCGCAACTGCGGCCACATCGGTTACGGCCTCGGCGCCGGCGACGGCCGTGGCGCGGCTGGGATCCACGTCGCTCACGGTGACGCGGTGGCCGTCGGCGACCAGGTTGGCGGCGATGGCGCCGCCGATGTTGCCCAGTCCGATCACGCCGACACGCTCCATGGGCTCTCCCCTCACCTCGAGCCGAGCGAGCCGGAGCGTAGCCCGATCCCCCCGCGACTTGACACGACTGTTAGGAGCAGCCTGTGGCCCGCCGACCGACCCGCCGGCCGATCGAGGACGGCTACTTCACCATCCCCGAAGAGCCCGGCGAGCCGCCGCGCCTGCTCGGAAGCCGGTGCCAGGCGTGCGGCGAGCACTTCTTCCCCCGGCGCGTCGTGTGTGCCCGATGCCTTGCCGAGGGATGCGACGAGGTCCTGCTCGGCCCGCGTGGCCACATCTACACGTGGACATACGTCCACGTGCCGCTCTTCGCCAAGAGGGATCGCAAGGTCGGGTCGTACGGGGTGGCGCAGGTCGACCTGCCGGAAGGCCCGCGGGTTCAGGGGATCCTCCTGGGCGAGAGCGACGACTTCCACATCGGTATGGAGGTCGAGCTCGACCTCGAGACCCTGGGCGAGGACGCGGACGGCAACGAGGTCGTGATCTTTCGCTTCCGCCCGGTCGGGCCGGCCGGCGACGCGGCGAGCAAGGCTCGGGCGTGAGGCTCGACGGTGTGGCGGTGGCGGGCGTCGGAATGGTCCGCTTCGGCAAGTACCCCGACCGCAGCGGGCTCGCCCTCGCCCGGGACGCCGCCCTCGGAGCCCTGCACGACGCCGGCATGACACTGGCCGACGTCGACGAGGCATTCGTGGGCTACATCCAGCCGGCGTCGCTGCTGGGCATCAAGGCGGTCAAGGAGCTGGGCCTCACCGGTCTGCCCGTGACCCACGTCGAGAACGCATCGGCCACGGGCCTGGTGGCGTTCCGGGAGGCGGCGTGGGCGGTGGCGTCGGGACGCGCCGAGGTGGCGCTGGCCCTGGCATTCGACAAGATGACCGACATGGCGCGCGGCAGCGGCTCGGGTCGGGGCGCCGGGCGGGACCAGATCGACTCGACGATCCTCCCCGCCGCCTACTTCGCCCTGTGGGCTCAGCGGCGGATGCACGATCACGGCACGAAGCCCGAGCACTTCGCCGCCATCGCCGCCAAGAACTGGAACCACGGCGCCCTGTGCCCGTGGAGCGATCGCCGACCCGACCATCGCGTAACCGCCGACGAGGTGCTGGGCTCGCAGATGGTGGCCGAACCTCTGACGGCGATGATGGCCTGCCCGGCCGACGACGGCGCCGCGTGCGCGGTTGTCGCGTCGGTCGATCGCGTGCAGGCCCGCGGGGACGGGCGCCGGCTGGTGCGACCCGTGGCGTCGGCGCTGCGGACCGAGACCTACGAGCCCGGGCACACGTTCCTCGGCCCGGTCGTGGGCCCCGCCACCATGACCCGCGACACCGCCCGCGCCGCGTACGACGATGCCGGGATCGGCCCGGCTGAGGTCGACCTGGCGCTGTGCCACGACGCCTTCGCCAACGAAGAGCTGGAGTACTACGAGCTGCTCGGGTTCTGCCCCGACGGCGACGGTGAGCGACTGGTCGACGAGGGCGCCACCACCCTGGGTGGCTCGATCCCGTTCAACACCGACGGGGGCCTGATCGCCCGCGGCCATCCCGGCGGACCGACCGGGCTGGCGATGGTCCACGAGATCGTCCAGCAGCTACGCGGCGACGCCGGGGACCGGCAGGTCGCAGACGCGAGGACCGCGCTGGCGCACCTGGTCGGCGGCGGCAGCGTCTGCACGGTGAGCCTGTTCCAGGTCGACTGAGCGAGAAGGAAAGACCACATGGGGGACGAGCTGCTCGAGACGGATGACACCGAGTCTTTGAAGAAAAAACGGGGCATGGGCCCGGAAGATCTTCAAAGACGTGGTGGCGAGCCCGATTCGCTGAAGGACAACGTCATCGCCGACAGCGACCTCCACGTGATGGAGCCGCCGGACCTGTGGCAGCGGTACATCGATCCCGCCTACGCCCACGCCGCGCCCATCGGGCTCACGGAGATCCCCCGCGACATGCGGGTGCGGGTCAAGAACCACGCCGTGCTCCGCTTGGGCCGGGTGCGGCCGGTGCGCCAGGAGGGGCGCAGGTCCGGATGGCGGCCGGAGCACGACAGCGTCTACGCCGGCGCCGAGGCACGGGGCTGGGATCCGGCGTCACAGATCGAGGCCATGGATGCCGAGGGCCTGGACCTGGCCATCCTGTTCCCGTCCCGGGGGCTCTTTGTGCTCGGCCTCGACTCGGTCGACATGGTCGGGCCCGACGGGCTCGAGCCGGAGTACGCCAGCGCGATCGCGCGGGCCTACAACGACTGGCTGGCCGACTTCTGTGGCCACGCCCCCGACCGCATGTACGGCGCCGCCATGGTCGCCCCCCATGACGTCGACGGGGCCGTGGCGGAGGCCCGCCGGTGCGTGGAGGAGCTGGGGTTCAGAGCCATCTTCCTGGCGCCGGGCTGCGTCAATCGCCGCCCCTGGCACCACCCCGCCTACGACCCGCTGTGGGCCGAGATCGAGCGGCTCGATGTCCCCGCGGCGTTCCACGGCGGCGGCCAGACCTACCTGCGTCCCGACTTCTCGCTGGAAGTTCTCGACCGGCTGATGATGTGGCACACCTTCAACCAGCCGCTGGCCATGCAGTTCGTCACCGTGTGCATGTGCGCCGGGGGCGTGCTCGAACGGTTTCCCAATCTGCGGGTGGCGCTCCTGGAGGGCAACTGCTCGTGGGCCCCCTGGCTGTTGCACCGGCTGGACGAGCACAACGAGTGGACGGGCTGGTACGAGGCGACCGACCTCAGCTTGAAGCCGTCCGAGTACTTCCGGCGCAACTGCTACCTCTCCCTGGAGGCGGACGAGGCGACGGCGATCCACTACGTCGACTGGTTCGGCGCCGACAACCTGGTCTTTTCGACCGACTACCCGCACGGCGACTCCCAGTATCCCCACGCCGTCGAGGAGCTGGAGCGCCTGGCGCTGCCGCACGACGTCAAGGTCCGCATCGTGGGCGAGAACTGGGCTCGCCTCTACAAGGTGCCGCTGGCGAAGAAGGCGAAGGAGGCGCCGACGTAGGCGCTTCGCCGCCGTCAGCCGAGGTTGGTCATCTCGGTCACGTTGATCCGGACGTGGTCGATCACCCAGTCCTCCATGCAGCCCCGGAACTGCCTGCGGTTGGTTTCGTCCAGCGCAGGGGTGAGCACGGCACGGAAGTCTCCCTCGCCCAGGGACTCGATGGGACCGTCCACGTCGGACGCGACCTCGAGCCTGCACGACTCCAGTTGCGCCTCGACCATCTCGGGCAGGGTCTGGTTCCGCTCGCCGCCCTTGGTGTCGGCCGACATGACGAGCTCGGTCTGAGCGGCCGCAACCGATTCGTGCGTGGAGAGCGTGGCCTCACGCAGCGCCAGTATCCCGACGACGCCGATCGCCACACCGACGGCCCCGAGAAGGAGCCGCAGCGGCGTGAACTTCCTCATGGCGTCACGACGGGCGGCCGCCGCGACGCAGCAGCTGGCGGATCTGGTCGTCGTTGGCGCCAGGGACCTCCTGGGCCAACACCGTGATGTCGTCGAGCAGCAGCCCGCCGGAGGGATAGCTGATCGGGTCGAGCTGGCGCCCGAGGCGCTCCTCGCCGGCTGGCGACGTGGACTTCGCGGCGACCTTGTCGACGATCCAGGCAATGCCCGAGAGCAGCACGCCGCCGGCGACCACGAAAGTGATGAACACGTTCAGGTCGCGGGACTGCTCGCGCAGCCAGGCGAAGCGGTCGGGCGACGGCTGCCGGGCCTCGTGCAGGATCTGGGCCACGGCCGGGTCGATCCGGGTCGCCCGGTACTCGAGGCGAGCGAGGCGCCGCAGGACGAGGGCGGTGGCGAGGCCAATCTCCGCGATGACCACGATCAACCCGAAGAACAGTGCCCGGTTCCACTCCCAGCGGTTGAGCGAGACGACCATGTACAGGACGCCGCCGATCAGCGTGGCGATACCAGCCACCCAGGCGATGATCTTCACGACGCGCCGTCCTTCGCCTCGGCTTGGCCGTCGCCGCCACCCGAGCCGGACTCCGGCGTGCCGTCGGCCCCCGCCCGATCCTGGATGGTCACCCGTCCGCTGTCACCGTCGACGAGCACGGTGGCGCCCTCGGGTAGGTCCTGGGTGGCGCCGGCGTAGCCGACCACCGTCGGCACCCCGGCCTCGCGGGCCAGGATCGCGAGGTGCGACAGGACCGACCCCGTCTCGGCCACGATGCCCTTGAGCCGTGGCAGCAGCGGCCCGAGCCCTGGCGACAGCGTGGTGGTGACGAGCACCGAGCCCGTGGGGGGATCGTCGTGGTCGTAGGTGACGGGCCCGCTGCCGGATCCGCCGCCGGCGCCGGTGCCGCCGCCCACCTCGGAGGCGCACTGCGCCCGTATCGGCCGTCCCAGGTCGGACAGCTGGAACCACGCAGGGAGGGGCGCACCGAAGTCGTGATCGTGGCTTGTCACCAGTGCAGGCACCACGACCGCCCGCTTGGTGGCCACCGCCTCGACGTGCTCGAGGGTCATGTGGCGGATGAGCTCCGGCTCGGTCAGGTCACCGGCGGCCGCCAGCCGCTCGCCCAGCTCCCACGCGGCGCGGCCTGACACCTCCTGCACCCAGCGCACCCGCAGCCGCAGCGCCTCGCGCAGGATGCCGTTGTCGCTGCAGACCTTGCAGCCGGGTGCCACGTAGACCGCGGTCGCCTCCTCGGGCAGCTCCGCTTCTGGCGCGACCCGGGGGCCCGTGAGCGCCAGCACCGACGGGCTCCGGGCGATGATCTCCTTGTCGCTCAGGCCGTCCTGCCGGGCCTCGGCCAGCACCCGTAGCGCCACCGACGCGCCGGTCATGCGATTGCCCCCGGTGTCGGTGAGCATGCCCATGAGGATCTCGTGCGCATGGAGAGCCCGGAGGATGGCGCGGCTGCGATGCAGCAGGGCGATGAGCTGTCGGCTCGTCAGGTCCGTGAGCGGCGGGACGGCCTCCAGATCGGCGTCCGTCCGGTCGAGGAGGTGCTCGGCGAGGCGGGGCAGCGCCGCGCGCAGGCGGCCGACCCGCCACGAGCCCCGCAGCTCACGGGCGGCGGGAACCGGGTTCAACCTGTGCACGATGGTCCGCTTCGGCTTGATCTCGCCGGCCAGCCGAAGGTCGATCGCCACGTGCCCGTCGACGCATACCACGACCTGGCTGGCCTTGAGGTCGGCAGGAGTGGCGGCCCCGGCCAGGAGCACGGCCTGGGCCACGGCCTCCCGAAGCGGGGGCACCCAGAGGTCGCGTTCCAGCTCGGTCAGGGGATCGGGGAAGGTCTCCGCCACCGGGCCCGGTCCGTAGATGGGGCCCCGGGGCGCACCGCGGACCTCGGTGGTGACCGGGCGGGACTGGAGCAGCCAGAGCTGCTTGTCGGTTCCGATGGCCCACTCCACGTCCTGCGGGCCGCCGAAGACCTTGGCGACACTCGTCGACAGGGCCGTCAGCTGCCGGAGGTCGGTGGCAGCGAGCTTGGGACCGTCGTTGGCCGCGAACTCGATGACCTTGGCGGACTTCGGCTCGAGGACGTAGCGGGACCCGTCGACCTCGCCGCTGACGAGAGGCTCCGGCGCGCCGTCCACGGCGCTGACGATCCGGCGGTCGGTGCGACCGGACACCGGATCGACCCCGAACATGACGCCGCCGTACCGAGGCTCGATCAGCGGCTGGACCAGCACGGCGATGGGCTGGTCGGCGGCCCCGGCACGCTCGCGCGAGTCGAGCACCGCCCTCACGGCGCTGACGAACTCGTCGAACCCGTTGATCCCGATGACCGACTCGAACTGGCCTGCCATCGACGACTCCGCTGTGTCCTCGACCACCGAGGAGCTGCGGGCCACAAGCGCCCGTTCGTCGCCACCGGCCCTCTCGAAGGCCTCCTTCACCGCCGGATGCTGGGCGGCGTCGGCTCCGGCGTCGACGGCATCGCAGAAGGCCGTGGTGAGGACGACGCCGGGCAGGGTGTTGAGCCCGGCGACCGCACCGCGTGCCAGGGCCGCCGACTTGCCGCCGGTGAGACCTGGGTCCTGCGCCACCTCGTCCGCCAGATCGACGACGAACGGTCTCTCCGTTTTCACGCTGGGTGAATCGGTGACCGTTCCTTGCGTCATAGCGAGGGTTCCTACTCCGTTCACCGGGTGTTTGCCACCCCGTATCTTGTCATCCGCTCTGGGTTGTGTCGGGATCTCGCAGGGGAAGGATGACCTGGAATCTGGTGTCGCCCGGCTCCGAGTCGAGTCGGATGTCGCCGTGGTGCCGCCCGACGACGATCCGCCAGGCGATGTCGAGGCCCAGGCCAGTGCCCTTGCCCATCGGCTTGGTGGTGAAGAATGGCTCGAAGATCCGGCTGCGGACCTCGTCGGGGACGCCGGGCCCGGTGTCCCCGATCTCGATCACCAGGCGATCGTCCAGGTCGGCCCGGGTGCGGACCGTGAGGGTGCCCTGGTCTCCCATGGCATCCACGGCATTGTCGATGAGGTTCGTCCACACCTGGTTCAGCTCGCCGGGGAAGGCGGAGACGTGCGGGAGCGATCGGTCGTAGTCGCGGACCACCTGGATGCCGTCGCCCAGCTTGTGGCCGAGCATGGTCAGCGTGGCGTCGAGGCCCTCGTGCACGTCGAACGTCTGCAGCGGCGCCCGGTCCATCTGCGTGTACTGCTTGGCGGACGAGAGCAGGTCCGAGATGCGGCCGGCCGCCTCGGTGATCTCGTCGAGCAGGGCGTCGGACTCCAAGGCCCGGACGGGATAGACCAGGGCCGAGTCGAGGTGCGGCGGCGGCACGACGTCGGCCAACTGCTTGACCCACCCCAGGTCGAGACCCGCCGCGACCAGGATCGGTGCAACGTCCCAGCTGCCCGCCACGTCATGGTCCTCGAGCCACGTGGCCAGCTCTTCTTCGCGGTCGGACGTTTCCAGCGGCGACAGGTCGGGAGCGTCGCGGCGGTGCTCGATCGCTGCGCCCACCAGGCTGGCGAGGCCTTCCAGCTGGCTGGCGTCGAGGTTGCTGCGGATCACCTTGGCGATCTCGGAGCGCATGCCCACCAGCCCCTCCCGCAACTGGGCGGTTGCGCTCATGACGGCGGCGACCGGGTTGTTCAGCTCGTGGGTCAGGCCTGCGGTCACCGAGCCGAGCGCCACCAGGCGCTCGTGCCGCTCGACGATGTTGCTGGCGTCGGCCCCCTGGGTCGCCGCCCCCTCCAGGAGGTGGGCGGCCATCGGGAACCACTTCCAGACCGCCCGGCCGAAGTCCGCCGCGGGGACCTCGAACAGGCGGCAAGGGGTCATGGCGCGGCCGGTGCTGAGGTACACCTTGGGCACGCCGCGGTCCGGCACGTAGGCGTCGAATGCGCCGGTGTAGGCGCCGTAGTAGTCGGTGCGGAACAGCTCGAGCTCGCCGCCCTGGACGCGCTTGTACATCGCCAGCGTGCCCGAGAGCAGCACCATGAAGCACGACGCCGGGGCGCCCTCGGCGTGGATCGTCGCACCCTGTGGGTACTCGACGATGCGGCCCCGTTCGGCCAGCCAGGTCAACTGGTCGTCGTTGAGCTCCTCGAACAGGAACAGCGTGCGCAGCTCCTGCGGCGTCAGCCGCTCGTGCTGCCCCGCCCCGAGTCGCTCCGGCTTGTCGGTTGCCTCGGTCATGAGCGCAGCTCTTGACCGGTCGACCGTGGGAGCGCTAGCTCGCCGGGCGACGATGGGGTTCGGGGGCGCAGCCCCCGCTGGGAATCGGTCATGGAATCACCTCGACGCCGCGTAGCGGGCTCATGAGCGTTCCAGGTAGCTGTGGACGAGCTGGATGGCCATGGCGCCCTCACCGACAGCGGAGGCGACCCGCTTCACCGAGTTGGCCCGCACGTCGCCGGCTGCGAACACGCCCGGCACGCTCGCCTCGAGGAAGTAGGGGTCGCGGTCGAAACCTCGCGGGCGGGGCCGGTTTCCGGGGCCGCGCAGGTCGGGCCCGGTGAGCACGAAGCCCCGCTGGTCCCGGTCCAGCACGCCCTCGAGCCACTCGGTCCGGGGCGCGGCACCGATGAACACGAACAGGTAGCCGGCGGGGACTGTCTCCTGCCTCCCGGTCGTGCGGTCGCAGAGCGTGATCTGCTCGAGGTGGTCGTCGCCGTGGACGGCGGCCACCTCCGTGGTGACGCGGACCTCGATGTTGGGGATCTCGTCGATCTGGCGGATGAGGTAGTGGGACATCGACTTGTCGAGGTTGTCCGCCCGCACCAGCAGGGTGACTTGGCGCGCATGCCGGGCCAGGAACACCGCCGCCTGCCCGGCCGAGTTGGCACCGCCGACGACGTAGATGTCGTCTCCGGCGCAGGCAGAGGCCTCCGTCACCGCCGAGCCGTAGAACAACCCCCGCCCGGTCAGGTCTTCCGCCCCGGGCACGTCGAGCCGGCGATAGGCGATGCCCGTCGCCAGCAGGACGGCGTGGGCCACCACCTCGCCGCCGTCGGCAAACCGGACCGCGCGCGAGGAGGGGCGTACGTCGAGACCGACGACGTCGCGCGTCGTCAGGACCTCGGCGCCGAACTTGTGGGCCTGCCGCCGGGCGCGATCGGTGAGCTGACTGCCCGTCACGCCGTCCGGGAATCCCAGGTAGTTCTCGATCCGTGAGCTCTGGCCCGCCTGTCCACCCGTGGCCTGGCGCTCGACCAGGACGGTGCGCATGCCCTCCGACGCGGCATACACGGCCGCCCCCAAGCCGGCCGGCCCCCCGCCGACGATCACGATGTCATAGAAGTCGGTGGACGGCGTGGTCGACAGCCCCACCTTGGCGGCCAAATCGCCCACGGTGGGATCGACCAGGTAGTCGCTGTCGGGCGTCACCACCAACGGGATCTTGGTGACGTCGACCCCGGCGGCCGCGAGCAGGCGCTGACCCTCGGGCTCCTCGCTGGTGAGCCAGCGATATGGCACCGAGTTGCGGGCCAGGAAGTCCCGGACCTCGAAGGATCGCGCCGACCACCGGTGCCCGACCACCTGGGTCTGCGTAGCCGGCTGCTCGTCGCTCTCGAGCCACATCTCGATGAGGCTGTCCACGATCGGGTAGAGCTTCTCCTCCGGAGGATCCCACGGCTTGAGGAGGTAGTGGTCGAGGTCGACGACGTTGATCGCCTGGATCGCGGCGTCGGTGTCGGCGTAGGCGGTGAGGAGCGCCCGGCGGGCGTGGGGGAAGAGGTCCATCGCCTCCTCGAGGAACTCGAGCCCGCTCATCTCGGGCATGCGATGGTCGGCCAGCAACACCGCAACCAGGTCGCCGCGCAGCTTGAGCTCCCGCAGCGTCTCGAGGGCCTGCGGACCGGACTCGGTCCGCACCACGCGGTAGTCCTCGCCATACTGCCGCCGGAGGTCCCGAGCGACCGCCCGTGACACGCCGGGGTCATCGTCGACGGTCAGCAGTATGGGTTTGCGGTCGGGCTCGGTCACCATGCAGATATGGACGCTAACCGGGACCGAATCTGATCGCGCCCGGGCGACCCACCGATTTCGGCAATCATGAGTCGAACTGCGACACCGAAGGAGTGGCGTGATGCCCATGGTTGAGCTGGGGCCGGCGGCGACGCAGATGGCCGAACTGATCGAGGGTGTGCCCGACGAGCTGCTCGGCGCGCCGACTCCGTGTCTCGACTACACCCTCGGTGACCTGGTCGATCACATCCGTCAGCTCACGATCGCGTTCACCGCCGCCGCCAAGAAGGACACCGCTGCCATGACGCCCGGGCGGGCGCCCGGGGACGCCAAGAACCTCGGCGACGACTGGCGAACCCGGATCCCCCGTGACCTGGCTGCCCTGGCGGAAGCGTGGCGGGAGCCGGCGGCGTGGACCGGCATGACGATGGCCGGCGGCATCGACCTGCCCGGCGAGCTCGCCGGGATCATCACGCTCGACGAGCTCGTGGTGCACGGCTGGGACGTGGCCCGGACCACCGGGCAGGACTTCGACCAGGACCGGGAGTCGCTCGAGGCGGTGTACGGGTTCGTGAAGCAGTTCTCCAGCGCCGGGGAGGAGGCACGAAGGGGGATGTTCGGGCCCGAGGTCGCCGTGCCCGACGATGCCCCACTGTTGGATCGCCTCCTGGGGCTAACAGGGCGAGACCCCGGCTGGTCACCGACCTGACAACAGCAACATCCCGACCTACGAGGAGCGCAGCATGGACTGGAAGCTCGAGCTGGTGGCGGTTCCCGTCTCCGACGTCGATCGAGCGAAGGACTTCTACGCCAACATGGCAGGCTTCAACGTCGATCACGACCACACCGTGAGCGACGAGATCCGCTTCGTGCAGATGACGCCTCCCGGGTCCGCGTGCTCCATCGCCTTCGGCAAGGGGATCAGCGAGACGGCGCCAGGCTCCGCACAGGGCCTGCAGTTGGTCGTCGAGGACATCGACGTCGCGCGTGCCGAGCTCACCAAGCGTGGTGTCGACACGGGCGACGTCCAGGATTTCCCTTGGGGTCGGTTCGTGTTCTTCAGCGACCCGGACGGCAACGGCTGGGCCGTCCAGCAGATACCGCCCCGCGGCTGATCCGCGCCCGGCGGCGGGCGCGGCGAGCGCCCCGGGGAGCCCACGTGGACCATGGACCGGGTCACCGCGGTGATGGGACAATCACCCACCGACCCGACTCGGGGATCGGGGCTGGGGGTGGCCATGCGACGCTTTGGGATCGTTGCCTTGATGGTGCTCGCCACGGGCTGCCAGCAGCCGTGGATCGAGCTCGCGTCGCGTGACACGAGTGGTGACGGGGCCAACGGAAACAGCAGTGCTCCCGCCCTGAGTGCCGACGGGCGCTACGTGGCGTTCGCGTCCGATGCCGACGACCTCGTGCCGGGAGATACCAACGACGAGCCGGATGTCTTCGTCCGCGACCTGCAGACCCGCGTTACCGAGCTGGTCAGCGTCGGGGCCGGCGGCGTACCGGCCGACGGCCCATCGTTCGCCCCGTCGATCAGCGCCGACGGCGACAGGGTCGTCTTCTACTCGGAGGCGTCGAACCTCGCCCCCGACTTCCCGGCGCGTGGGGACGTGTTCGTCCGCGATCGATCCGGCGGCACCACAGTGGCGGTGTCGCGCGCGTTCAACCCTGGCGGCACGACGGACGTCGGATCCGGGGCGATCAGCGGTGACGGCTCCACCATCTGGTTCACGGGCTCGGCTGCGATCGGATCCCTGTTCGGCGCCGCCCACGTCGTCTATGACGTCGCCACCGGAGCCCTGAGCTTCCCGCCGTCGCCGTGGCACTCGCCGTTCTTCCTCGACGGCATGGGCCATGGTTCGGTCAGCTTCGACGGCCGCTATGCGGCCGTGGCGCAGCACACCCTGCCGGCCCCCGAGGTCGCTCGCGAGGTGTACCGCATCGACCGCGTCTCTGCGAACGTCGCCGTGGTACCCCAGTTCGACAGCCCCTCGACGCCCGCGAGCCCCTGCTCCGACCCCACGATCAGCAGCGACGGTGGGCGCGTGGCGTTCGTGTGTGCGACCGACCGGATCCTGCCTGACGCGCCGAGCTCCCCCAACGTGTACGCGCGCGACATCGCCACCGGGACCACCTTCCGCGTGTCGGTCGACGCCGCCGGCGGCGACAACGACGGGCACAGCCTGGAACCGGCGCTGAGCGCCGACGGCTCTGAAGTGGCGTTCTCGTCGACGGCGACCGATCTCGTGGCGGGCGACACGAACGGGACGACCGACGTGTTCGTCCGCGACCTCGATGGGGGCGTCAACACGCGCGTCAGCCTCGACCGCGCCGAGGCCGTCGGGAACCACCTGTCCCCCTCGCTCGGCGACGGCGATTACGTGGCGTTCACGTCCGACAGCGACGCGATCGTGCCCGGCGACGCCGACGGCACGACCGACGTCCTGGTACGAGCGGTGCACGTCCCCCGTGTCCTGTCGGCCACGCCGTCCGTGGTCGCTCGAGGCACGTCCACCACGCTGACGGTCGTGGGTGACGACTTCGGGCCCGACACGATCGTGGGGGTGTCACCCGCAGAGGGCGTGAACGTCGACTCCGTCGTCTTCACCTCGTCGACCCGACTGCAGGTCTCGGTGACGGTCGCGTCGTCCGCGGCTGTAGGTCCCCGTCGGCTGAGTGTCCTGGTGCCGGGCCCGGGGCCCGGGATCAACAACCGGGCCGGGAGCTCCGACCACTGTCAATGCCTGACGGTTTCCTAGGGGAACGGTCAGGTCCGACGCCGCGAGCGTCATGGCAAGATGCCCTCGGGCGGTCGATCCGACTGAGGGGACGCACGATGGGGCTGTCGTTGGGGCACGCGCGGGCACGCCGGGCGGTGGGGCGAAGGCGGCGCCGGTGGGCGCCGGTCGTCCTCACCCTGCTGGCCGCCGTGACGCTGAGCGGCTGCCTGTGGCCGTCGTTCGGCCACGACCTCGCCAACACCCGGCGCCAGGACCTGGAGCGCCAGATCGGCCACAAGACCGTGAACCAGCTCCACGAGGCATGGCGGGTCGACGGGCTCGCCGGTGTGACCGGCACGCCCGCGATCTGGGGAGGCACCGCGTACGTAGGCACCTGGTCCGGGAGCGCCATGGCGATCGACCTGGCCGATGGCAGCGTCGTGTGGGAGCGGCAGCTCATGGACGGTCCCGGGGCCCGAATGATCGACGATTCGCCGCTGGTCACGGCCGATCGGGTGTACCTCGGTGACGCCCGAGGCCGGCTGCACGCGCTCGATCGCGCTACCGGCGCCTTGGTCTGGAGCCAGCGCCTGGATGCCCACCAGCTCACCCGCATCTTCTCCTCACCTGTGCTGGTCGACGGCCTGTTGGTGGTGGGTGTCGCTTCGGTCGAGTTGGCGCTGCCGCTATCCGACTTCGCCTTCCGGGGATCGGTGGTCGGGTTGGACGCCGCCACGGGGGTGGAGCGCTGGCGCCTCCCGACGAGCTCGGGCGCCGATGGTGCGGGCGTGTCGGTCTGGTCGAGCGCCGCCATCGACCGTGAACGGGGGCTCGCCTACATCGGCACCGGCCAGTCGTACGAGCAGCCCGCGGGTCCCCGTTCGGACTCGTTGCTCGCCATCCGCTATGCGACCGGCGAGCTCGCCTGGTCGCGGCAGTTCACCGCCGACGACGTCTTCACGTTCTTCTCGCCGCCCCCGCAGGGACCCGACGCCGACATCGGCGCCGCCCCCAACCTGTTCCGGGCGCGCGGGCGCGACCTGGTCGGCGTCGGCGACAAGGCCGGCGTCTACGCCGCGTTCGACCGCACCACCGGCGAGACCGTGTGGGCCCGGCAGCTGGCCGACGGCAGCGCGCTCGGGGGCGTGATGGTGACCGCCGCCTACGGCAAGGGCGTCGTCTACGTCACATGCAACGTGATGGCTGGGGAGTACCCGGCGAATCCCACCGACCCGCGGCACCGATCGGTGACCTACGCGCTCGATGCCGGCACCGGCAGGGTCCGCTGGCAGCATGAGATGCCGGCAGCCAGCTTCGGGGCGCTCACGCTGGCCAACGGCGTGCTGTTCCAGCCCACGGTTCCCGGCACGCTCTACGCACTCGACGCCCGCAAGGGCGACCTGCTCTGGAGCGTCGATCCGGGGGGCGACCTCGGCGGCGGCGTCAGCGTCGCCGGCGGCCGGGTCGTGACGGGCCATGGCTTCTGGTTCATCACCCAGCCGCCCAACCCGCAGGGGGGCGTCGTCGCGTACGAGCTGCCGTAGGACCTCGACGTGAGCGGAACAGGCGATGACGTCCCGGTGCGGTGCCCGCTGGCGTTGGCCCTGACCGTGGACGGCATGCGTGCGCTCGGCCGGGCCACGTCGGCGCCGGACACCGCGTGGGCCGATCCCGACCTGCTCCGCTGGTCGCTGCGCGACGGGCGCCGCTGAGCTCGCGACCGCCACGCTCGCCGCGCTTTTCACCACACCGAGCCGACCGACAGGCCAGTACTCTCATGGCCGGGCTGCGCCGTCGACGCCGTGCCCGCCAGACGTAGGCGAACACTCGAACTAGGCCTGGGGGATCGGAGGGATCACGCGGCGGTGCGTGAGGATGCGCAGCCCCGGCGGCGGATGTGGTCCCGTCCAGTCCTGGTGGCGGCGCTCGTCGCCGCCGTCGTCGGCACCGCCGTGGGCGCCCGCGCCTGGTTCGACACCCGTGACGAGATGGACCGGACGGCGGCTGCGGTGCGGGACACGCGGAGCGACCTCACCACGGTGCGCAGCGACCTCGCCGGCGCGATCGCGGACCTCGAGGAGCAACGAGCGGCGTTGCACGCAGGGCTGGCGACACTCGACGCGCGCGAGGGAGAGCGGGACGCAGCCGAGGGGGCGCTGGCCACGGCCAAGAACCGGCTCGCCGAGCTGCGTGCGGAGCTCGACGCGGCCACCGCCGACCTCGCCGAGCGCGAGGGGCTGCTGCAGGTCCTGGACCGCTGCGTGCGCGGCGTGGTCGAGGGCCTGAACCAGGCGGCCGTCGGCGACATCGCCGGACTCGATGCCACGCTGGTTGGGGTCGAGGATACGTGTGCGTCGGCCGGGTCGATCCTGTGACCGCCATCGAGGCAGTCGCAACCGGCCGACCGTCGCGCCGTCTGTCACGCCGCCGGGGCCTGGTGCTGGTCGTGTCCGTCGTGGCCGTGGCGCTCGCCGGCGTCTTCGCCGTCCGCTACGGGCAGGCGCGGGCGAGGCTCGCCGACGAGCGGGCTCGGCTCGCAGCGGCGACGGCAAGCCTGGCCGACACACGAGCCGAGCTCGATCGCACCCAACGGCGCACCGCACTCACGCAGGCCGGCGTCGATCTGGTGGGTTCCGAGACCGAGCTGGCCGTCGCCACCCGCCTATGGGTCGAGGCCGCCACCCGCAACACGCAGCAGGACATCACGGGGGTGGAGGCGGACCGCACGGAGACCGACGCCGCGCGATTCCTGGTCGCCGCCCACGCCAACGAGGTTCGGAGCTGTCTCGACGGCGTCTCGGTCGCGGTCGGTGCGAGCCGAGGCGGCGACGTCCAGTCGTCGGCGAGCGCGTTGCGCGGCGCGGCGGTGCCATGCACCCGGACGCTGGCCTATGCCAGCGGGGCGAGGTTCCCGTACGACTTCGCGGACCCGTTCGTGCTGAGCGCCGGCGGCGCGTACTACGCCTACTCCACCAACGCGGGCGCCGGTGACATCCAGATCATCCGCTCGCCCGACCTTGTCGACTGGGAGCTGGTCGGCAACGGCTTGGCCGACGTGCCCCGCTGGGCCGCCGCCAACGCCACGTGGGCCCCGGCGGTGCTGCCGCGCGGCGACGGGTACGTCGCCTACTACTCGGTGCGGCACGCGGCCTCCCGGCGTCAGTGCATCTCGCGGGCGGTGTCCGCAACGCCGGTCGGACCGTTCGTCGACGACTCGCAGGGGCCCCTGGTCTGCCAGGCGGCCGACGGCGGGTCGATCGATCCGAGCCCGTTCGTCGACGGCGACGGGCGGGCGTACCTGCTCTGGAAGTCCGAGGGACGCGGCGGAACGCCACCCACAATCTGGTCACAGGAGCTCAGCGCGGACGGTCTGGCGCTCACGGGCACCGCCCATGCGCTCCTGGTCGCCGACCGGGCCTTCGAGGCGGGCGTGATCGAGGCGCCCACCCTCGTTCACGAGGCGGGTGCCTACTACCTGCTGTACGCCGCCGCCGACTGGAACTCCCGTGGCTACGCGGTGGCCTACGCGGGGTGTGCCGGACCCGCGGGGCCGTGCCTCAAGCCGGCTGACGGGCGGGTGCTGGTGTCCGGGGGCCGGCTGGTGGGACCCGGTGGGGCCGAGGTCTTCCGCGACGGTGGCGGCAGCCCGTGGGTGGCGTTCCACGCGTTCTCGGAGCCCGACGTCGGGTACCCGAGCAGTCGCTACCTCCACATCGCCCGGCTGCGGGTCGCGGGCGGTCGGATCGTCATCGACGCCGCCACCTAGGACCCGAGCGTCGCCGGGCTTCCCGTCGGCACCCGTTCGTGCCGAGGCAATGGGTTCCGGCCCGGCGAGGCCGAGGTCATGGGTTCCGCCATCGGGACCTATTGCCTCGAGCTCGCGTCTCCGGAACCTGTTGCCTCTGCTGGGGTCTGGGTTGGCTCGGACGGCACCAACTCGGCCTCGACGCGGGTGCTGCCGTAGGCGACGCCTCCGCCCCAGTCCGTGAGGGCGTCGTTGGTGAGCGAGTTGGCCGTCCCCTGGTCGCCGTGCTGGGCCGACCACCAGCCGAAGGGCACCGCGACGACCCCCGGTCGCAGTCGCGCGCTCGTCCGGGCCGTGAGGGTGAGCGATCCCCGGTCGTTCCACACCCGCACGGCGTCGCCGTCGGCGATCCCGCGGGCGGCGGCGTCGGCCGGATCGAGCTCGGCAAACGGGCCACCCTCGGCGGGGCCGTGCTTGGGGAGGTGGGAGTACGAGGTGTTGAGGAACCGGGTGTGGTTCTTGGGTGTCATCAGGACCAGCGGATAGCGCTCGGTCAGCCCGGCCTCGCCGCCGACGCCCTCCCCCGGCCACCGGAAGGCCGGGAGCGGGTCGTGGCCCTGAGCGGCAAGCGAATCGCTGTAGAGCTCGGCCCGGCCGGTGGCCGTGGCGAACCCGCCGTCGGCGTAGGGTCGAAGGTCCTCGGGCAGCGACAGCCGCACGAAGCCCCGCTCTCGCAGCGCGCCGAGGTCGACGTCGCGGAGCGCGCTCCTCAGCAGCGACTCGTCGTCCTCGAACAGCTCGGGCTCGGTGAAGCCCATGGCCCGTGCCAGGCGGCGCCATAGCTCGGTGTTGGGCACCGCCTCCCCGAGCGGCGGGATGGCCGCCTCGTTCCAGCCGAGGTAGAGGTGCCCCCAGGACGCCACCACGTCGGTCTGTTCGATCTGCGTGGCGGCGGGGAAGACCACGTCGGCGTAGCGCGCCGTATCGGTCAGGAACTGCTCGCTGGCCACGGTGAACAGGTCGTCGCGTTCGAGTCCCCGCCGCGTCAGCTCGGCGTTGGGGACCGACACCAGGGGATTGCCGTTCCAGACGAACAGCGCCATGACCCGGGGCTCCATCGTGGGATCGGTCAGGGCCCGGCCCAGGTGGTTCATGTTGACCGACCGCCGCGCCCCCGCCGGCCCCAGCGAGGGGCCGTCGAACACCGACTCGTCGACGTTGGTCTCGGCCCAGGCGCCGACGCTGCGCGCCAGCCCGCCACCCCGATGGCGCCAGGCCCCGGTCAGTGCCGGCAGGCATGCCAGCGTCCGGAAGAACATGGCGCCGTGCTCCTGGTGCTCCGCCCCGATGAGTGTGCGGATGAACGAGGGCGTGGTGGTGCCGTAGGCCCGTCCCAGACGCTCCACCTCGTCGGTGTCGAGGCCGCACACCTGCGCCGCCCGGGCCGGCGACCACTCCCGTACCACCGCGACCAGGCGGTCGAACCCCACGGTGTGCCGCTCGACGTAATCGTGGTCGATCAGGTCGTCCCGGACGAGCACGTGCATCATCCCGAGCATCAAGGCCACGTCGGTTCCCGGGAGCGGTTGCACGAACCAGTCGGCCGACTCGGCCGTCATCGTGCGCATGGGGTCGATGACGACGACGGTGGCGCCCTTGCCCCGGGCTTCCTCGACGAAGGGCCACAGGTGCCGGTTGGTCAGGCGGGTGTTGGTCCCCCACAGGAGGACCAGCCGCGCGAAGCGCACGTCGGTGGGGTCGGCGGCGCGGCCCGAGCCGTTGGTCGACGCGGTGCCGGCGCCGGCGACGGCACCGCAGAGCGACCCGGTCAGGCGGGACGCGCCCAGCTTGGCGAAGAACCTCCGGTCGAGCGACGACTGCTGGATCAGGCCCTGGGTGCCAGCGCTCCACCACGGCAGCACCGCCTCGCCACCGTGCCGGTCCACGATCTCGCCGAGCCGCTCGGCCACCACGGCGAGCGCCTGGTCCCAGGATGCGGTCGTGAAGTCCCCCTCGCCCTTGGCGCCGCGCCGCACCAGCGGGCGGAGGATGCGGTCCGGGCTGTACACCCGGTCGAGGAACCGGTTGACCTTGGGGCAGAGCTCGCCCCGGGAGTACGGGTGCTCGGGGTTGCCCCGCATGCGCACCGCCGTCGGGCCGGTCGGCCCGCTCGGGCCGCCGTCGGGCCGGTCGTCCGAGCGGTCCTCGACGGTGACCACCCAGCCGCACGAGTCGGGGCAGTCATGGTGGCACGTGCCAAGCACGGTGCGTCGATGGGTGGACGGCGACGCGGCCACCGTCAGCGGATCGGCAGCCACGTCAGGAGTGGGACGGCGCGGGCGGCGCACCGGGAACGTCGAAGCCCAACTCGTCGATGTAGCACCACCACCAGTTCTCTCCTGGCTCGAACGACCGGACGAGGGGGTGGTCGACGTGGGCGCGGAAGTGCGCCGTGGCGTGGCGGTTGGGGGAGTTGTCGCAGCAACCGGCATGCCCGCAGGTCTGGCAGACCCGCAGGTGCACCCAGGTGGCACCGATGCGCAGGCAGTCCTCGCAGCCGTCGGCCGACGGCGTGACGTCCCGCGCGGTGTCAAGGTGGCTGCAGGTTGCGACATCTGCCATGGCGACCTCCGGCCGTCTCGGGGGGATGCGAGTCCTGCGGCCGTCGCCAGGATCTCAGGTCGACGCTTCCACAGTGAACTGGGCGATGTCGGCAACGGCTCCGGCCTCGACCCGGTCGACCGTCGCCCGGCGCAGGAGCTCCTTGGTCCGAGCGTAGGCACCCGCGCGGTACCCACCCAGGCGATTTGCTTCGGCGACGGCGGTAGCCACGACTTCGTCGGCGGGAACGACCCGGTCGAGGTAGCCCGCCTCCACCGCCCCCGCCGGGTCGTAGACCTCGGCGGCGAGGGTGGCCCGCGCCAGTGCCGTGCGCGTCAGCCGGTCCCGCGCCAGCTCGACCGCGAACTGGGGCAGCGGCATCCCGATCGACGTCTCGTTGAGCCCGATCTTGGCGGGCACGTCAGCCCCGATGCGGACGTCGCACGCCAGGACCAACAGGGCGCCGGCGGCCAACGCGTGCCCGGTCACGGCCACGATCACCGGCTGTGGGTGCACGTAGAGGCGCATGAGCAACTCGGCACCGCGCGACACCAGCCGGACCGCCCCGTCGGGCTCACCCGTCATGATCGCCAGGTCGAAGCCGGCGCTCAGCTTGCCCTCGCGGCCAACGATGCAGACGGCCCGGGCCTCGGCGGCGGCGCGGTCGAGCGCCAGCTCGAAGGCGTCGATGGCGGCGTGGGACAGGACGTTGACCTTGCCGTCGTCGAACCGGAGGACGGCGACCCCGTCGTCGATGGTCGTGGTCAGCGGGCCGCCGAGGTCGGCCGCAGGAGAGGCTGAACCGGGCACACCGGCGACCCTACTGTCACGAACCCGTTCACCGACACTGGAGCTGGGCGAGCACGCCAGCGTGGTCGGCCGGCCACCACATCCCGTTGAGCGCCTCGGCGCGTGGCTCGGCGGCGAATCCCTCCGCCTCCACGGCGAGGTCGCACTCCCCCGCGGCCTGCACCATCACGTAGTCGATGCGCTCGTCGTATCCCGGTCCCTCGGGTGTGTTCATGCCGACGAACGGCTCGGGCTGGCCCCCACCGCCGGTGCACCCGGTGTGCGTGGCCGGGTCGCATTCGCCGTTGCCCGCCTCCAGCCAGGCGTCGACGAAGCCGGCATCGAGGAGGGTTGCGACCGTCGGGCTGTCCGGGACCGCGTTCAGGTCGCCCGACGCGATCGACAGGGCGGCGCCCGGTGGCTGCCGGTCGAAGAAGTCGACCACCTCGATCGCGTGGCATTCGTTGGTGATGGTGCCTGCAGGGCATACCGGCGGGCACAGGTCGGGCGTGCAGGGCGGATTATTGGAGCTGCTGGCGAAGTGGCTGGTGAGGAAGTCGACGGGGCCCTGGGGACTCTCGGCGCGCACCCAGTACGCCTCCCAGGGGAAGTTCGCGATGTCGAGGTAGCCCTGGTCGGCGATCGGTAGGCGGGTGAGCACCATCTCCCGGTCGATCGCCGGTTCGCCGCCCTTCCAGGCGATCGTGTATGCGCCGTCGCACAGCGTTGCCACCGCCGGCGGCAGCAGCTCCTCGAGGCGGGCCCCGATCTCCTGGAGTCCGATCAGGTCGGGACAGTCGGCGGCCTCGACCAGCTCGGTGAAGATCCGCACGCGGTCCGGCGCCTGGCACGCGTCGGTCTCCGGCGGGCAGAAGAACCCGTGGAGCAGGTTCAGCGTGACCACGCGGACCGGGGCGGCGGCCGGTTCCTCGGCGGTGGTCGCGGCACCATCGGGCGCGCCGGACGAGTCCTCGCGGTCCGCCGGGCCGGAGTCACCGGACGAGCACGCGGCCGCCAGCACCGCCAGCGCCGCCAGCGCCGCCACGCACGCCATCAGGCCCCGGTGATGCGGCACCGTCGTCATGCTGTCGCCCTCCCCCCGGCGGACGCCCGTGTCCGCTGCCGCCCGGACGAGCCTACGCTGCCGCCCATGGAGTGGCCCTCAGACCTGGAGACGGTGCCCGAGATCGACGTCGAGACCCGGACGAGCGACGGCGTGGCGCACCGCACGACCGTCTGGGCGGTGGTCGACGGCGGCGACGTCTACGTCCGCTCGCTGCGCGGGAGCGCGGGCCGCTGGTACCAGGAGCTCGTTGCCGGGCCCGACACCGTCATCCACGTCGCCGGGGAGGTGGTGCCGGTCCGCGCGGTGCCGGCGCCCGACGTCGAGTCGATCGGACGCGCCAACGCCGGCTACCAGCGCAAGTACGCCGACTCGCCGTACCTGGGGACGATGACGCGCGAGGAGATCCTCGGAACGACACTGAGGCTCGAAGCCCGCTCCTAGCTCGGCGGCGTCTCGGGCGCCATCCGCTTGGCTGTCATACCCCGTCGCTAACGTCGCTCACCATGGACACCGGCGACGCGCGAGCCCCCACGATCGGCTCGTCCGCGGCCGCATCGCCGGTCGTCGGGCGGGTCATCGGCACCGAGCCGGCAACGCCCCTGGAGTTCTGGGTGGGCGTCGGCGAGGGTGCCTACCTCCAGCTAGACGACGTCGTGGTGGTCGACCGCCTGCTGCCCGACGGCCAGCGCCTCAGCATCTCCGGCGTGGTGTCGCAGGTGCGCGCCCGCCACGAGGGTGCCCGCATGGACAGCGACGTGTTCCTGGTGGCCGACGGGGTCCTGCCGGCCGAGGTGAGCGAGGCGGCGCAGGTCCTGGCCACCCGGTTCGAGCCCGAGGTGTTCGTTCCGCCGCTCCCGGGCGAGGAGGTGCGCAAGGCCGTGGGCGCCGAGCGCGACGCGGCGCTGCTGTTCTCGCAGATGCCCGCCAGGCTGCCGGCCGGCCTGTCCCGCGACGACGAGCCGTTCTACCTCGACCTCGAGTTCGTCGACGGCAGCCGCGGCGCCCACGTCAACATCAGCGGTGTCTCGGGTGTCGCCACCAAGACCAGCTACGCCACGTTCCTGCTCTACAGCCTGTTCCACTCCGGGGTCCTGGGCGCGGAAGCCGCCAACACCAAGGCGCTCATCTTCAACGTCAAGGGCGAGGACCTGCTGTTCCTCGACCACGTCAACACCCGGCTCGCCGACGACCAGCCGGCCCGCTATGCCCGGCTCGGGTTGCCGGCCGGGCCGTTCGGCTCGGTTGCCTGCTTCGCCCCGCCGGTGCGCGACGACCCCAACGCCAGCCCCGACGTTGCCACCCGCCAGCGCGACGTCACGTCGTTCTTCTGGACCATCGAGCAGTTCTGCCGCGACGAGCTGCTGCCGTTCCTGTTCGCCGACGCCGAGGACGACCGCCAGCAGTACACGATGGTCGTCCACAACGTGACCGCACGGCTGCGCCACGCGGAGCCGGTGGGCGACGGCGGGGTCAACGTCGACGGCCAGGTCGTGCGCAGCTTCGACGATCTGGTCGAGCTCATCGAGCTCAAGGTCGATCCCGAAGGCCCGGACCTGTGGGGTGGGCGGGCGATCGGCGCCGGCACCGTCAACGCCTTCCTCCGCCGGCTGCACGCCGCCCGGCCGCACCTTCGTCACCTCGTGCGGGGCGACGTACCCCGGCCCGAGCGTCATCGGGTCGACTTCGACCGCGCGCAGGTCACTGTGGTCGACCTCCACAACCTCAACGACCGCGCCAAGCGGTTCGTGGTGGGGGTCGTGCTCCGGCGGGCGTTCGAGCGCAAGGAGCGGTCCGGGCAGGCTCGGCCGCTCCAGTTCGTCGTGCTCGACGAGCTCAACAAGTACGCACCCCGCGAGGGGTCGAGCCCCATCAAGGAGATCCTGCTCGACGTGGCCGAGCGCGGGCGCTCGCTGGGGATGATCCTGATCGGCGCCCAGCAGACGGCCAGCGAGGTCGAGCGGCGCATCGTGGCCAACTCGGCGGTGCGCGTGGTGGGGCGCCTGGACGCGGCCGAGGCGGCCCGTGGCGAGTACGGCTTCCTGCCCCCGGTGCAGCGTCAGCGGGCGACCATCGTCAAGCCGGGCACCATGCTCGTGGCCCAGCCCGAGCTCCCGGTTCCCCTGGTGGTGCAGTTCCCCTTCCCGGCCTGGGCCACTCGGGCCGCCGAGGCATCGCCCGACCTAGGCGCGGCGGCGACCAACGGCACGCACGACCGCGGCGACTCCGACGAGGCGCACGCGCTGGCCGTCGCCACGGCGGGCGCCGATCCCTTCGCCGGGTTCCCGCAGGGATAGCGGGCCGGGCGGCCGCGATGCGGGTCCTGCACACGTCCGACTGGCACGTCGGCAAGGCGCTGCGCGGGCGCTCGCGGGCGACGGAGCACGAGGCGGTGCTGGGCGAGATCGCCGGCATCGCCCGGCGCGAGGCGACCGACCTCGTGATCGTGGCCGGCGACCTGTTCGACAGCGCCACGCCCAGCCCCGAGGCGGAACGCATCGTCTACCGCGGGCTGCTCGACCTCGCGGAGGGTGGTCGTCCGGTGATCGTGGTCGCCGGCAACCACGACTCGGCTCAGCGGCTGGGGGCCGTGGCACCGCTGTCTGAGGCGACCGGCATCCATTTCGCGGCCGCCGTGCGCCCACCGGACGACGGGGGCGTGATCGACATCGCCGCCGGTGGCGAGCGTGCGCAGGTGGCGCTCCTGCCGTTCCCGTCCCAGCGCTACGTCGTCACCGCTGACCTGCTGCTCTCCGGCGATGCCGCAGATGCCCACGCCGCCTACGCCGATCGCGTGGTGCGGATCGTCGGGGCGCTCACCGAGAGGTTCAGGGCCGACACCATCAACCTCGTGGTCGCCCACCTGATGGTCATGGGCGGCACGATGGGCGGCGGCGAGCGCAGCGCCCACACCGTGTTCGACTACTGGGTGCCGGCCACCGCGTTTCCGGCCTCCGCGCAGTACGTAGCGCTCGGGCACCTCCACCGGCGCCAACAGCTCGCCGGACCCGCGCCGCTCCACTACTGCGGATCGCCCTTGCAGCTCGACTTCGGCGAGACCGCCAACGATCCGGGCGTCAACCTGGTCGATGTGCACCCGGGCCTGCCGGCCGACGTCAAGGCAGTCACGCTGAGTGCGGGGCGGAGGCTGCGCACGCTGCGGGGAACGCTGGCCGACGTGGTCGACGGCGCCGGCGACGCCGCGGACGACCACCTGCGGGTCGTGCTCGACGAGCCGGCCCGGGCGGGGCTGGCCGACGAGGTGCGTTCCCTGTTGCCCACCACCGTGGAGGTGGCCCTGGCGCCGCCGCGCGACGCCGAATCTGTGCCCATGTCCGACCCCGACCGCCTGCGGCGCACCCCACACGACCTGCTCACCGAGTACCTCGGCGAGCACGACGCCCACGACGAGCGGGTTGTCGCCCTGTTCGACGAGTTGGCCGACGACCTCATCGGCGACGTCAGCGAGGCCGCACGGTGAGGCCGCGACGGCTGGAGGTCCAGGGGTTCACCGCCTTCCGCGAGCCGACGGTCATCGATTTCGCCGGCGCTGACCTCTTCGCGCTGGTCGGGCCCACGGGCGCCGGCAAGACCAGCGTCATCGACGCCCTCACGTTCGCCCTCTACGGCAGCGTGCCCCGCCTCGATGATCGGCGCGCGGTGGCGCCGGTCATCAGCCAGAACCTCACCGAGGCGCGGGTCCGACTCGACTTCAGCGTCGGCGGCCGGGAGTACACGGCGGTGCGGGTGGTGCGCGCAACCAAGGCGGGGGCCACAACCAGGGAGGCGCGTCTCGAGCGGGGCGCGGAGGTGCTCGCCGGCGACGCCAAGGAGGTCACGGCCGCGGTCGAGGCCGTGGTCGGGCTCGGCTTCGACCACTTCACCAAGTGCGTGTCGTTGCCGCAGGGGCAGTTCGCGCAGTTCCTCCACGCCGAGCCCGGCAAGCGACAGGACCTGCTGGTGCGCTTGCTCGACCTCGGCCTGTACGACCGGGTGGCGAGCGCCGCCCGCCAGCGAGCGGCGCTCGCCCGCAATCAGGCCGACGTCATCGCCGGCCAGCTCGAGCGCCTGGCCGGGGCGACCGCCGAGGCGCGTGCGGCAGCTGCGGCCCGCGGCGACGAGCTGTCGGCGCTGGCCGGGCGGCTCAGCTCCGAACGACCACGGCTCGACGAGCTCCTCGGGCGGGCCGCCGAGGAGCAGAACCGGGCCGACGAGGCCGCAGCACACCTCCGGCTGCTCGACGGTGTGGCCGCCCCCGCCGGAGTCGACGAGCTGGCGGCGGCGCTGGCCACGGTCACCGAGGCGCGACAGCGCTGCGCCGAGCTCGAAGACGATGCCGCCGAGGCCGTGACGGAGGCCGAGGCCCAGTTGGCCGGGTTGCCCGACCGCGCGTCGCTGGAGGCGCAGCGAGCCGACCACGCCCGCCGCATCGAGCTGCTGTCAGCGCTCGAGCGCGGCGCTGCGGCCGAGACCGAGGCCGCCACCAGCCTGGCGACGGCACGCGCCGCCGAGGAGCGGGCCCGCCGCGCCCGGCGCGTTCGCGCCGCCGAGCTCGACCGGCTGCGCGTCGAATCGCAGGCCCAGGCGCTGACGTCCGAGCTGGCCGTGGGATCCACGTGCCCCGTGTGTCGACAGCAGGTCCACGCACTGCCGGAGGGCCGGGGCGCGCCGAACCTCGATCGGGCGGAACGCCGCCTGGCCGAGGCGGACCGGTCGTTGGAGAAGGCGACTGCGGCCGTCCAGGAGGTCGTCGCCCGGCAGGTGCGGGTGGACGAGAAGCTGGGGCGACTCCGTGACGACCTGGCCGGCGTCGAGGCGCGACTGTCCGGTGCGGCCGAACCCGAGGCGCTCGACGATCAGCTGGCGGTCGTGGCGGCCGCCGAGGCCGACCTCGCCAAGGCCGTCCAGGCGGAGCGCGACGCCCGGGCCGCGGGCCGCGAGATCGGGGCCCGGCACGACGAGCTCCTGGCGCGCGAGCGCGAGGCCCGGCGCGCCTTCGACGCCGCCCGAGACGCGGTGGCCGTGCTCGACCCTCCCGCTTCCGAGCGCCGCGACCTGGCCGTGGATTGGGCGGCACTTGTCGGCTGGGCCACCGGCCGGAGGCCCTCGACCATGGAACTTGTCGAGGACCATCGGCGGCTCGCCGAAGCGGCCCGCGCGGAGGCGGCGTCGCTCCTCGACCAGCTCACGCAGCTCTGCTGCGACACCGGCGTCGAGCTGGCGGAAGGCGGCCACGGTGGCGACCGGCCGCGAACGCCGCGCCGTCGACCTGGGACATGGCCCGGCGAGGCGGTGGCCGCAGCCCATGCCCGGGCCGAGGCCGACCTCCACCGGATCGACGCCGACATGGCCGACGCCGAGGAGCTCCGCGCCGACCGCCGCCGTGCGGTCGAGCAACAGCAGGTGGCCGAGGCGCTCGCCGGCCACCTGGCCGCCAACCGGTTCGAGAAGTGGCTGCTCGACGAGGCGGTCCAGCAGCTCGTGCACGGCGCGTCCCAGATCCTGGGCGAGCTCAGCGGCGGCGCCTATGCGCTGGCGGTCGACGCCCGCAGCGGCGGGTTCCTGGTGGTCGACCACACCAACGCCTCCCAGACGCGGCCGGCGCGCACGCTGTCGGGCGGCGAGACGTTCCTCGCCTCGCTGGCGCTGGCGCTCGCGCTGGCCGACCACCTGGGGGCGACGCTCGCCGCCACCGGGCCCGCCCGCCTCGACGCCCTGTTCCTCGACGAGGGATTCGGCACCCTCGATGCCGACACCCTCGACACGGTCGCCATCGCCCTCGACGAGCTCGGCGCCCGCGGCCGGATGGTGGGCGTCGTCACCCACGTCCGGGAGCTGGCCGACCGGCTGCCGGTGCGCTTCGAGGTCCGCAAGGTCGGCGGTAGCGCCACCGTCGAGCGGGTCGACGGCGTGGCCGCCTAGGCGAGAGCGGCTGGGAGGGTCCCGGCTACAGGCTGCCCCGCTGCCACGGCCCCTCGATGGCGAAGGTGATGCCGGGCGTCTGGATGTTGACGAACAGGTGGCGTCCCGATGGGGAAAACGTCGCCCCGCAGAACTCGAAGCCGCGGTAGTCGTTGGGAGCGATGGCCGGCTTCCCTGGGATGGGCTGGTCGATGACCACGTTGTTCTCGGCGAAGATGAATGATCCCCCCTGGCGATTGACGCCGAGCAAGCGGGTCCCGAACCGGCGCGTGCCGTCCACCACCAGGCCGCTGCCGTCCTCGCACAGCACGAGCCCGCCCCGCGGGCTGACGGTGATGTTGTCGGGGTTGTCGGCGAGCTCCTCGCTCTGCGACACGAACACGGCGGTGAGCGCGGGGTTCCCCGGCGCGCGATGACGCAGGTCGAGGGCCCACACCACCCCCTTGCCGACCGGCCCGCCGCCGGTGTCGACGAAGTAGACGACTCCGCGGTCATGCCAGCAGCCCTCGAGCCGGCTGAAGACCGCTGCGCCCTGGGCCTCACCCTGCAGGAATGGACCCGACCGCCCGATGCCCAGGATCGCAGGAAGGCCCGGCAGGGGCGGGACGAAGGCTTCGGGGTCGGCGTTGGGATCGGCGATCCCTACCCACTCGACGGCGAAGCGTTGGCCTGGCGTGGCCTGCCGCAGGTCGGCGTGTTCGACGCCGGCGACCTTCAGCATCTCCAGGCTGCCGCCGCGCTCGAGATCGCCCGGCCGTCCGGCCCGGTGGCGCGGCCGGAAGCGGTAGAAGCCGGAGTTCGGCCCGCTGTCCTCGGTCAGGTAGACGTGCCCCGTGCCGGGGTCGACGGCAGCCGCCTCGTGGGTCATGAAGCCCATGTCCTCGATCGGCACGGCGCTGGCGGTCCCGCGATGCGGCGCCGGCACCTCGAAGACGAAGCCATGATCCCGGGCGCCTACCTGCGACCCGCGCAGCCGGACCTCCTCGCAGGTGAGCCACGAACCCCACGGCGTCGGCCCGCCCGCGCAGTTGACGATCGTCCCCCCGAGCGTGGCCCGCGACCCGGTGAAGCCGCCGTTCGCAAACGTGAGGGCGGTCGTCCCGCCGCCGAGGCCTTCGATCAGTCCCGCGGCTCGGAATGCGTCGTACACGGGCGCCTGGCCCGCCCCCACCAGGGGCAGCGGGTCACCCGGGAGGGCGGGACCCCGCTCGTGGTTGCGGATGAGCACCAGCTCGGAGCGCGGGCCACGGTCGCGGCGCGACGCGACCACCGCCATGCCGTCGTGGCGATCGGGCGTCGGCGTGCCGTCGTCCATCGGGTCGCCGCTCCAGCCGAACGACTGGTAACGGAAGCCCCTCGGCAACCGCAACAGCGGCAGTCCGGTGGTGCGATCCTGGGTTGGTAGCAGCGGGCCGTAGCCCCGCTCGGGGCGTGGGCCGGCGCCGGCCGCCTGCTGGAGCTGGAGGCCGACGAGCGGCCCCGCCAGCGCCGCGGTCCCCACCGCGGCGCCGCTCGAGCGCAGGAACGCCCGCCGGGTCAGACCGGACTTGCTGGACGCGCGTCTGGACATCGGCAGGTCCCCTCCCCGCTGGGCGGCACCGGTAATGGCGCGATGCTGCCCGCCCATCCTGACACGCGCGTGACCGTGGACCGACGGGCCTGCGACCGTGGCCGGCGCTCAGAGGCGCTGGACGACGGGTGGCTGCTCGGGCCTCGCGCGCGTGTGGAAGTCGGCGTGCGCACGCCCGTAGCGGCGCCCGAAGCCGCAGCCCCCGGTGAACACCAGTGCGGGCCAGAGCAGCCACAGGGCCCAGGGGCCGGTGGCGATCGCCAGGACGATCACAGCGGCAACTGCCAGCAGGCGGGCGGGGATCACCGGGGCGTGGACCCGCCTCGGCTCCGGACGTCGACGCGTGCGGGCCCGTGCCGGTGGGGGATCCGCCGCCGGAAGGTCCTCCAGCAGCGGCTCGAGGTCGCGCCCGGTACGGGCCGCGAGGGCGGCCTCGACCCGTTCCTCGTACTCCTCGACCGTGAGCCGTCCGTCGGCGTAGTGGCCGGCCAGGAGCGCCACCACCTCGTCGCGCTCGGCCTGCGACACCCGCAGGTCGGGATCGCGCCGCTCCGGTTCGTCAGCGTCGACGGTCCACGTCCATCCGCCCCTGGACCAGTCGTCCTCCCGGTACCGATGGTGTGCGATGTGACACATCACGTCCATGATGGCACCCCCCGGCGCGCCGGGGTATCCCGTCATTTGTCACACCCGCTGTCCATGATGGGGCGATGAGGTTCGCGGTCGAGACGTGGGCGCCCGACTACGGCGCATCGGTGGACGCCGCCGCCCTGGTCGGTTCCGACGCCGACGTCGACCTGAGCGTCGAGCGCGATCCCGCCGCGTGGGCGCCGGTCGGGCCCCCCGCCAACGTGGTGCCGGCGCCGTGCGTGCTGTTCGTCGACGGCGTCCAGCGCATCGACGCGCGGATCTGGGTGACCGGCGACTCCGACACGGACGAGGCGAAGGAGGGGACCCGCCAGGGGGTCTGTGCCAGTTGGGCGGCGGGCGCGGTGCGGTGCGATGAGCGCGCCCGGGTCGTGGCGACCGAGGTGCGGCGGGGCGTCCTGTGCCCGGGCGCGCCGGTCGATCCCATCGTCACCCGCCACGGTGACTACCTCCCCCATCCCGTGCCCGACGGCGACGGCGATCCGATCGCCCAGGCGCTGGGCCGGGCCCGCGGCGACCTGGAGGGTCGGGTGGCGGTGGAGGCCATGGGGTCACCCGAGGGCCGGGCGGGGCTCCTGGTCGTCGACGGGCCGCTCGGCGACCGGCGCCACATCCCGGGTGCGGTGGGCTACGTCAAGACGCACCACGTGTCCTACCTGCCGGCCGTCCTGCAGGCCGTCGCCACCGGCCTCCATGTCGGCGACCGCACCCCCTTGTTCGCGATCGGCGATCGCCGCTTCCGGTATTCCTGGTACCTGCGCCTGCCCGGGGCGGCGTCGCACCCCTGGTGGGGCATCGTCCGGTGCGAGGCGTCCGGTGACCTGACCCGGGCCGAGGCGGTGAGCCTGGCCGACCGCGTCACGGCGACGCTGCCCCGCTTCGCCAGCCAGCCGCACAACGACCCACGCGCACCCCAGAACCTGCACCCGATCGCCGGGCTCGAACGCGAGCTCCGTCGCCGTCTCGGCCACCCGGTCGTCCTCGACCGGGCCCTGCGGATCGCGGCCCGATCGGCGGCCACTGGCAGCGCCGCCTGAGCGCGGGCACCAGAAGCCGGACGCCACACGCCCAGGCCTGCGGCGACGGCACCCGGTACCGTCGCCGGCGTGATCCTCGTCGACGCCGCGGACCTTGCCGCGAGCCGGCCCGGCAAGCCCCTGTTCGCTGGGTTGTCGGTCA
>Ga0081455_10000937_pt1 | contig 37263 bp, 32 predicted proteins | sample TabmetS3T2R1_FD_70207 | JGI IMG/M metagenome (GOLD analysis project Ga0081455, IMG submission 70207) | Tabebuia heterophylla rhizosphere microbial communities from the University of Puerto Rico - S3T2R1 | ecosystem: Host-associated > Plants > Roots > Rhizosphere ... | reverse complement strand
CTGGTCGCGACGCTCGAGCAGCGCGAGTTGCTCGAGCGCGCACCCGACGGCCGGTATCGGCTCGGTGCCGGGTTGATCCGCCTCGCCGGCACGATCAATCGCGACCTGCGCGCCGTGGCTCGACCGTTCCTGGTCGAGTTGAACGCTCAGACCGACGAGACGGTTCACCTCGCCGTTCTCACGCGGGCGTACGTCGTTTTCATCGACTCGTATGAGAGCTCGAAAGCGCTGCGGGTCGTCTCCCGCACCGGAGGAGCGTACCCAGCCCACGCCACCTCGGTCGGCAAAGCTATCCTCGCCACGCTCGATGACAAGGAGATCGCCGCGCTTCTCCCGACGCAGCGCCTGCAAAAGCTCACGTCCAAAACAATCGCGAGCCGTACGGAGTTGCTGGGGCAACTAGCCGTCGTTCGGGAACGCGGTTATGCCACCAACGCTGAAGAAGCCGAGGAAGGCGTCGGCTCCATCGCGGTGGCGATCGTAGATAGACATGGTGCCACGCGCGCCGCGTTGAGCGTCGCCGCTCCCACACTGCGGTTCACCGCCACGGCGGTTGCGAGCCTCGTAAAGCGCGCACACCACGCGGCCAAGGAAATTGGCGCGCGACTTTGATAACGCTCTTTAGTCCGTGAGCAGTACGTTGCCATGTTGGACTCGATTCTTTCTCTAATCATCAGGTTCTCAGAACCGGCGAGCTAGCACTCATGCAGAACACGCAACACGGTGTGCAGTCCGAAGCGCATGCGCAACGCGCCGATGCCCATCACGGCATTCCGCGCCTCAGCTTCGAGGAGCTGGAACCGACTCTGGCCCGAGCGCTCGAGCCTCGGTATCGGCGGCTCGGATATCTTGGAGAATTCTTTCGCTGCATGGGCCATCAACCCGCCGCGCTTCGCGCCTTCGTCGAGTTCACGGAGGGGGCGAAAGCTACGCTCGACAAGCCGACCATCGAGGTCATTGCCTTGACCGTCGCCACCGCGACAGGTAACGCATACGAGCGCAATCAGCACGAGCGACTTTGCATCCGCACGGGATTCTCCCGGGACTGGGTCCGTGAGGTCGAGGCTCTGAATCCCGACGAAGCGGTGCATTTGTCTCCTCGGGAGCGGACCGTGCAGCGCTGGGTACTGGCTGTCGCGCAACGCCGATTTACGGAAGCCAGCGAGCTCTACAGTGCATTCCTCGAACAAGTGGGCGCAGCCGAGGCCGTCGCCGCGTTGCTGGTAGTCGGACGCTACGTCGCACATTCCGCGATGGTGCAAACGTTGCAGCTGTCGCCGCCCGTGCCTTCGATTTTCGAAGACGGATTCACCGGAGAGTCAGCGCAGGCGACGGCGCCCCGGTGAAGCCATGAAGGAGACCCGTGACTTCCGACACGCGCAGATCCCAGTCTGACATCGACGCTGCGCTGGAAAAGCATCGAGCCTTAGTGAGGAGAAGGTCATGATCTTTCATTGTTCGATCGGCGCGCAGGATCCCCAACGTGTGGCCAAAGTCATCGCGGAGCTTTGGAACGGTGAGGCGGTTGAATTCCTGCCGCTCAGTAACGGGTCATGGATGGCGCTGGCTCCCGACGACAGAAACTCGGCCGTCGAGGTCTACCCTTGCGGCGACGTGATGAGTTGCACCTCCGACACCGGCTTTGTTCCGGATCCCGACCCGACCGGCGGTGGGCTGACACTCACTCACGTAGCGATGGCCACGACGTTGTCCTCGAAAGAGGTGTTCGCCATCGGGGAGCGCGAAGGATGGGTGACGCGGTCCAGGCGGCGCAAGATGGGCTTCGATGTCATCGAGCTGTGGGTCGAGAATCGCGTGATGCTCGAGGTCCTCACCTCCGGAATGCAGCAGGAGTATCTCGAGGCATGCACCGTTCCCCGTTGGCGTGCAGCGATGGCGGCGGCGAAGGCAGCTCGGGCCGCAGCCGCTGAGGCCAAGGCTGGCGGGATGTAGCTCACGCGGGTTCGCGAAGTTGCCGAGGCGCCAACTCGCCTCGGCGCTACCCAGGGGTTACAAATCCAGCACCAGCTCGCCGGAGCTCGCCCGCGAGACGCAGATCATGATGTGATGCGCTGCTTCGTCGGGCATGAGAACCCAATCGCGATGGTCTGCCTCGCCCGCGAGCAGTCTCGTCCTGCAGGTGCCGCACGAACCGCTCTCGCAGGACGAGGCGACCGCGAGGCCCGCTTCGCGCAGCACCTCCAGAATCGTCTTGCCGACGGGGACCTCCAGCGTCCTTCCCGATGTCGCCAGTCGAACCGTGAAAGGATGATCTTCGGGGCGCGCAGCGCCGCCCTCCGTGAAGCTTTCGAAGTGAATGTTCGAATGGGACCAATGGCCGGTCATGTCGCGCACCGCTTGCATGAGGGCACGTGGTCCGCAGCAGTAGACATGAGCGCGCGAGGGGCGCTCGAGCAAGGGCCACAAATCAAATGACTTTGCCGGATCACCGTGGTCGTGGTGGATATGAACGCGACCACGGTATTCGCCGCTCAATTCTTCGTGAAACGCCGTACTGTCACGGGCGCGCGTAAAGTAATACAACCGCCACGGAGCCGGCGGCAGCTCACCGAAGGAGCGGATCATCGACATGATGGGCGTGATACCGATTCCACCGGCAATGAACAGGTATTCCGCCGCCTCGACCAGAGGAAAAGCGTTCTCCGGCGCACAGCTCTGCAGTACGTCTCCTTCGCGCGCCTGATCCACTAGGCTGAGCGAGCCGCCTCGCCCGCCCGCCTCGCGCTTGACCGTGATGATGTAGCGATGGCGCTCGCCCGGGTCATTGCACAGCGAGTACTTGCGGATCGCTCCGTTGGGCACTTGTACCCTCAGGTGAGACCCTGGCGTGAAAGGTGCGAGAGGACCGCCCTCCGGATGCACGAGCTCAAAGGAGCGTATTCCCTCCGCGGCATCGAAGGCGCGCGCGATCTTGAGCGGAGCGAACTTTTCGGAGTCTCCGCTGGATACCGAAGCGCCCAACTTCGACATCGCTCACGCCTTGACCGAGTAGGACGGCTCGAGCTCCGGCTCCTGGGTGTCCCAGATCGGCCAGGCCTGATGGGCACGCCAATCCGTGGTCTTGGGCAGGATTGTTTGGAATGCACAGACGCTGTACGGCACGGCGTTGTCCCCGATGCCGATCGGGGGCTCACCTTGCTGATAGGCGCGCACGGCATCCACCATGCGCCGTCGAAACTCGACGATCGCCAGGTCGCTGGCGGCCAAACGCTCGCGGGTGCGGTCGGCAATCGCGCCCATGGTCAGCCACATCGCGATGTCCTGATTGGGGAAGCCTTTGATGCCGGTGAAGTTGCCGGCCTTCATCGCTTGCCGGTCCTGCCAGAAGCGATTGTCCCAATTGCGCAGCGGCCGGTACTCGCGGTCGAGATCCACGCCCACGGTCTGGCCGAGAAACTTGCGCCATGTCTCGGTCTCCGGAGTCTGGGAGGGATGTCCCCAGGCAATGAAGTAGAACGCCGTGTGCGTGTCGTCGATAGGAATGTTGACGTTCGCGACGTTGTACAAGTTGTTCGGCGGAATGAGCACCGTGCTCGGTGCGACGAACACCGACGCGCGCACATAGTCGGCGGTCGCGGCATCTTTGATGGGGCGCCGCAAGGCCGCATACCGAAACCCATAGGGTGTCCGCTCCACCTGTAACCGGGGCGACTTGTCTGTCGAGGGCCGCAGCCACAGCTTATCGGTCGCTTTCGCGCCATCCACCCGCGCGGGCACCATATCCGAGGAGTGCAGGCTGGAGCTGTGAGCCGAATCAATCGCTCCTTCCAGGACCTGCGCCCAGTTGCAAGGGATGATCACCTTGGCGATGGAGACCCGCGCATGTTCGTTGGGTGCGAAGGGTGGCGCGCGGAACGCGGGCGCCGACTCGCGCTCTCCGAGAAACGCCCACACGAAACCGCCCGACTCGCGCGTTGCGAACGCGCGGTGCTTGGCCTTCTCCAACAGACCGCTGGCGGCCGGCTCCGAGGACATCTCCAGCACATTGCCGTCCACGTCCATCTTCCATCCGTGATACAGACAACGCAGGCCGCAGTCCTCGTTACGGCCGAGTACGAGCGAGGCACCGCGGTGAGGACAGCGCTCGTCCATGACGCCAATACGGCCTTGGGTATCCCGGAACACCACCAGATCCTCGCCGAGCACCCGGGCCTTGACGGGAGTGCCATCGGGCTCGGCCACCTCCTCGCTCAGACAAACCGGTAGCCAGTGCCGGCGCAGCAGCTGGCCCAGAGGCGCGTCGCCTTCGACACGGCACAACAACTCGTTCTCTTCTTTCGTCAACATGCTGGTCTCCGGCCGATTTCCTCGATCTGGTCGTCCCTTTTTCCTTCTATATAGAAGTATCGTCACGGACGTGGCCTTTGTCCAGCACCTCGCGTAGCCTTGCCGCCTCTTCATTGGACAGAAAGAGCTCGATGCAAACCAAGCTGGTGCTCCCGCCCGAGCGCAGTCTCGGCAATCAGGTACGCAGATGCCACAGGATGTTCGAACGGCTCCTGAGCGCTCGGCTGGCCAATCACGATCTGAACAGCGGGTTCTGGTACTACCTTCGCGCGCTGTGGATTCAGGACGGCCGGACGCAGAAGGAGCTGAGTGAGATCACGAACGTGGCCGAGAATACGACCGTCACCATGATCAATCTCATGATCGAGAGGGGACTGGTGACGCGCGCTCGAGATACGATGGACCGGCGCAAGCTGCGGATCAGCCTCACCGCGAGGGGCCGCAAGCTGCAGCCGGAGCTGTTTCCGTACGCTTTCGAGATCAACCGGATCGCCGCAGCGGGCATCCCCGCCGGCGAGATCGAAACGTGTCTTGAGGTACTCACGCGCATGGCCGATAACCTCCAGCGCGCGCTCGCACCCGGATCGGCAAAGACCTCGGATGCGGCGGGCAGCAAGGCGCGCAGCCCCATTACGCGGCGACAGCGGCGGCCACGAGCAGAAGCCGGTTGATCAGCTAGCCTCGAGGGCTGCAGCTCCCGCAGCGACCTGATGATGAAGCCGGACCTCGCGTTGCTCGCGTCCCGATCGCAGTAGCGCCAGACAAATCTCCAGGGTTGCCTTGGCCCAGGTCCCATCGTGAAGCGGGGGACGGCCCTCGCGCACCCCGGCATACAACTCGTCGATCACTTCGAACCGCGGCACCGAGGGCAAGGGCATCGTCCGGTGCTCTCGGGTTGCATCTCCATAAATCCACACTCCATCCGGTACGGGCCGCACATCCCCACGCTCGCAGGTGACGATGACCGGCCCAAAATGCTGGTGCTGCAGAGCGGGCCGGCGATCCGCGACGTTCGCGGGTGGCTCGTATTGCGGTCCCCCATAGGTGCTCGCCGCCTTGGCAGCCGCCTCTTCTTCGGCTGAAACCAGCCGCCCGAGCCGCCGGCGCGCAACTGCGTAATCGGCCATGTTTTTCGGGGCACCCATCTCGCCGATGCCGCCGCACCACTCATCGGAATCGAAGTGCGCGTATCCGCTATAGGTCAACGATGCCACGAGGTCTCTCTCGAACCACAGCATCGACATATATGCACCTTCCGTGCGCCGAGCGGGGTCCCACGCTCCTAGCACCGCCCTCACGCTGGTCGCTCTTGAACCGGCAAGGAGTCGCACCACGTCCACCTGATGCGCAGCCTGACTGAACACGACGCCCCCGCCCTGCGCGGTCGAGAGCTCCTCAGGACGCCGCGGCCGATACATGAAGTCCGTGTAGTTGAGCGCCACGATCATGCGCGGCGCTCCGAGCTCCCCGCTGGCGATGATGCGGCGGGCCAGCAGGTACGGCGAATCGAAGCTGTGGCAATGCCCGACGATGAGATGAACCTTGCCCGCGCGACAGGCTTCGATCATCGCATCGCATTCCTCTAGCGTGAGCGCCATCGGCTTCTCAACGAGCACATGCTTGCCGCGCTTCGCCACGATGCGCGTGTGCGCGGCATGGAACTGATGCGGACTCGCGATATAAATCGCTTCGATCGAAGAGTCATCGGCGAGTGCTTCGATGCTTTCATATACCGGGGCATTGAAATCACGCGCGAACTGTCGTCGAGCCGTCTCGCGCGGGTCACATGCGCCCGCGAGCTGCACGCGTGGATCCGCGAGCAAGGTGGGCAACATCAGGGTAAAGGCGCGGCCAAGCCCGGCCACACCGAGGCGGATGGGGTTCGGGCAGGAACTGCCGGACATCATCGTGCCCTCCTTGCCGCAGGTGTCACATGCCGCCGGCCGTGATCGTCGCGCCCCCGTCGACGACCAGGGTCTGGCCGGTAACGTAGCGGCCTGCCTCGGATGCCAGGAAGGCGGCCATTCCGGCGACGTCATCGGGCTCGCCAATCCGCCCGAGCGGCGTACCGCTCAGCGCTTTGGCGAGACTTGTTTCGTCCTCCCACAAGGCGCGCGCGAAATCCGTCCGGATCAGGCCGGGCGCGATGCAGTTGACGCGCACGTTGTATGGGCCGTATTCCACGGCGAGATTGCGCGCCAGCTGGCAATCCGCCGCCTTGGAGATGTTGTAGGCGCCGATCACGGGCGAGCCGCGCAGCCCGCCGATCGAGGACACGAGAATGATGCTGCCACCTCGTCGCTCGATCATTGAGGGGGCGAGCAGCGAGCAGAGCCAGTGGCTGGACAGGACGTTGTTGCGCAGAATCTTTTCGAACTGAGCGTCGGAGATGCCTCCCATCGGCCCGAAATAGGGATTCGACGCCGCATTACAGACGAGTATATCGATCGGGCCGAGCGCCTCGCGGGCGCACACGACGAGCGCTTCCAACTCTTCCTTGGCACCGACATTTGCGGGGATCGCCACCGCGCGCCCGGCGGAGCGCGCGTTGATCGCGCTGGCGACGGCCGCGCACGCATCCGGTTTGCGCGAAGAGATGACGACGTTCGCCCCGAGCTGCGCGAAACACTCGGCGATGGCGCGGCCAATGCCGCGCGAGGACCCGGTGACGATCGCTGATCTGCCGCTGAGATCGAAACTTACACCCATTTTTAGGATCCTCACATCGCCGAAATACCGCCATCGAGCTTCAGCTCAGATCCGGTGACGAAGCGACTTTCATCCGATGACAGATAGAGGATCCCCTGCGCGACCTCCTCCGGCTCGCCCAGTCGACCGAGCGGAACCTGCCGGATCAGCTTGGCCATCACCACCTCCTCGTCCTTGTTGCCCACGAGATCCTTGAGGATCGGCGTGCGGATGAACGTCGGATGGACGGAGTTACAGCGGATGTCCCAGCCGCGCCGCGCACAGTGCAGCGCCACCGATTTGGTCAGGAGCCAGACCGCTGCCTTGGAGGCGTTGTAATTCGCGAACGTCGCCGACGCGATCAAGCCGGAAATCGAGGAGAGATTGACGATCGATGCGGGCTGATGCTCGCGCATGAGCGGCAGCGCGTGCTTGCATCCCAGGAACACGCTGTCGCAATTGACTGCCATACCCCGGCGCCACTCGTCGAGCTCGAAGTCCTCGACGGAGCCGGTCAGCACGATGCCCGCATTGTTCACCAGCACGGAGAGACCGCCCATCAGCTCGCGTGCCGCCGCGATCGCGTGCGTCCAGTCGGACTCGATCGTCACGTCGTGGCGGATCGCGAACGCTACGCTGGCCCCGATCTCGGCATTGATCGCGCGCGCGCGCTCCTGTGCGGCGGCCTCGGCCTTGTCGGTCAAGAGGACCTGCGCGCCTTCAAGTGCAAGCAGTCGCGCGGTACTGGCACCGATTCCCTGTCCCGCGCCGGTTACCAGGGCTTTCTTGCCGCGAACCCTGCCGGTCATGCCGGAAAATCCTTCGGCTTTGGCCAAAGGCCTTCGGAGGCCATCCGATCCGCCTCGGATAAGGAGAGCACGTCGGCCCAGCCGCCGGTCGGCCCCGGATCGCGGTTCTGATGGCGACGAATTTCGAGCCGCGCGATCTGATTGCGATGCACCTCGTCGGGACCGTCGGCAAGGCGCAGCAAACGTGCCATGGCAAACGCCGCAGTCAGGAGGTGGTCATTGTTGGTGCCACCGCCGCCAAACATCTGGATGGCCCAATCGATCACCTGTTGGGCCATGGACGGCGCGACGACCTTGATGAGCGCGATCTCCTGGCGCGCAGCCTTGTTGCCGACGGTGTCCATCATCCATGCGGCCTTGAGCGTCAGGAGCCGCGCCTGCTCGATCAGCGCACGTGATTGTGCGATCCGCTCGAGAGTCACGGATTGCTCAGAGAGCGGACGGCCAAAAGGACGGCGTATCTCGGCGCGGCGGCACATGCGCTCCAGGATCCGTTCGCTCAACCCGATCAACCGCATGCAATGGTGAATGCGGCCGGGACCGAGCCGTCCCTGCGCAATCTCGAAGCCGCGCCCTTCGCCGAGTAGAACACTTGCCTTCGGCACGCGGACGTTTTCGAACACGACCTCGGCGGCGCGATCCGGGACGGCATAGAAGCCGAACACCGGCAGCGACCGCACGACACGCACGCCGCGCGCGCTTCGTGGCACGAGAAGCATCGAGTGACGCCGATGGGGATCAGCGGGCGCCGGACTGACGACGCCCATGAAGATCATCACCTCGCAGCGCGGATGGGTCGCGTTGGTCGTGTACCATTTGCGCCCGTTGATGACGTAGTTCTCGCCGTCTACCTCAATCGAGCTCCCAATGTTGGTTGCGTCAGAGGAAGCGCTGTCCGGCTCGGTCATCGCGAAGGCGGAGCGGATCTCACCCGCGAGCAGCGGCTTCAGCCAGCGCTCCTTTTGGTCGGCCGTGCCGTAACGCAGAATCGTTTCCATGTTGCCGGTGTCCGGCGCCGAACAATTGAAGACCTCCGGTGCGAGGAGGCTGCGCCCCATGATCTCGCAGAGCGGCGCATATTCGACATTGGTGAGCCCTGCCTCGACCTCCTGCGCCGGCAGAAACAGGTTCCAGAGGCCCGCCTCACGCGCGAGCGGCTTCAGCTCTTCGACAACCGGATAGATCGCCCAGGGCCCAAGCCGCTCGGCCTCGAGATAGAAGCGACGCTCGTTCGGGTAGATGTGCTCGGACATGAACGACCGCAGCCGGTCCGCGAGCTTCTCGCTGCGCTCGGATGAGATGAACACCTTGCGTCTCCTACTCGCCTCGAATGGGTCTGCGGCCAAGCGCGCCGGCAAGGGCCCTCGAAATCTCTCGAGGAGCTGCACCCCGGCTTGACTGCGAATATACTTCGATTTAGAAGTATTTGCCAGGCCCAAGCGAGGCGCGGATGCGAACCAAAGATTCTGATCTCGAGTCGGGGAATGGGCCTGTCCCCGCTTCGCTCGACGCATGGCTCGAGACGGCGGTAGCCGGATATCGCGGCCCCGGCAGGCTCAGAAAATGTGGCTTCGGGCAATCCAATCCGACATTCCAGCTCTCAGCGCCGTCCGGCCGCTACATTCTGCGACGCAAGCCATTCGGCCCCTTGCTGCCCAAGGCGCATGCCATAGAGCGCGAATTCCGCGTGCTGCGAGCGCTCGAGCACAGCCGCGTGCCGACGCCAAAGCCTTTGGCGTTGTGCGAGGACCCCGGCGTGATCGGCGCGGCATTCTTCATCATGGAGCTCGTCGAAGGCCGTATTTTCTACGACCAAACACTGCCCAACATGTCTCCGGCAGAGCGCGCGGCAATCTTCGACGGTATGAATCACGCCGTGGCCGCTCTGCATGAAGTCCGGCCGGCCGATGTCGGATTGGCCGATTTCGGCCGCAGCGAAGGCTTTCTGGAACGTCAGGTCGCCACCTGGACCCGCCAATATCGCGCGAGCGAAGGGGAGCCGATCGAGGCGATGGAGCGGCTGATCAGCTGGCTTCCCAGTCACCTCCCGCCGGAGCAGCCCGGGCGCATTTTCCATGGCGATCTGCTGCTCAATAACATGGTGTTCCATCCCACCGAACCGCGCGTCATCGCCCTGTTGGACTGGGAGTTGTCCACGCTTGGAGATCCGCTCGCCGACCTGGCTTATCACGTGATGGTGTGGCGCGTGCCGCCGAATCTGTTCCGCGGCCTGGCAGGCCTCGATTCCGAGCACAGCGGTATCCCATCGGAGAATGACTACCTCCAACGCTATCTTGCCCGCAGCGGGCGCGCCGATCTGCCCCACTGGAACTTCTATCTCGCGTTCAGCCTGTTCCGAATCGCTGCAATCCTCCAAGGAGTCTGGAGCCGCTCGCAAAGCGGTCAAGCGAGCGCAGCCGACGCCGAAGAAGTTGGCCGTAAGGCGCGACCCCTGGCGGAAATAGGCTGGGCTATCGCCTGCTCGACGCATTCCTGAAAGGACGAAAGTGACACGAGAAGCCGTTGTTGTTTCTGTGGCCCGCACGCCGATCGGCAAAGCTTATCGCGGCGCATTCAATGACACGTCGGCGCAGGAGTTGGCGGGACACGCTATCGGCCACGCGGTCTCCCGCGCCGCAATCGCTCCAGCCGAGATCGACGACGTCGTTTTGGGCTGCGCGATGTTGCAAGGCTCCGCCGGTTTCAACATTGCCCGCCAAGGAGCGATCCGCGCCGGGCTGCCGACTTCGGTGGCCGCAATGAGCGTCGACCGTCAGTGCTCATCGGGGCTGATGGCGACGGCGATCGCAGCCAAGCAGATCGTGTGCGATTCCCAGACCATCGTCGTCGCGGGCGGCGTGGAATCGATTTCGCTGGTTCAGAACAGTCACATGAACCAGCATCGTGCCCAGGACGATTGGATCGTAGCCCACCGGCCGGATCTCTACATGTCGATGCTGGAGACCGCCGAGTTGGTGGCCGAGCGCTACCACGTGACGCGCGAAGAGCAGGATGCCTATGCGCTGCAGTCTCAGCAGCGCACGGCACAGGCCGCAGCCGCCGGGCGATTCGCCGAGGAAATCGTGCCGCTTCCTTCCCGTATGCTCATCGTGCCGAAGGATGGCGGCGAACCCTACCATCGATCGGTGACGCTCGAGGCAGACGAAGGCCCGAGGCCGCAGACGACGCTCGACGACCTTGCCAGGCTACGCCCCGCTTTCACCAGCGGACAGCAACTCGAGGAAGGAAAGAGCATTACTGCCGGCAACGCCTCGCAGCTTTCCGACGGCGCCGCCGCTCTGGTCCTGATGGAACAGCGCGAGGCGGCGCGACGCGGGCTCGCGCCGCTCGGCGCCTATCGCGGCATGGCCGTCGCCGGCTGTGACCCGGACGAGATGGGGATCGGGCCTGTCTTCGCCGTGCCCAAGCTGCTGGCCGCACATGGCCTGGCCATCGATGACATCGGCATTTGGGAGCTCAACGAGGCGTTTGCAAGCCAGGTACTTCATTGCCGCGATCGACTGGGCATCCCGAACGATCGCCTCAATGTTTCGGGCGGCGCAATCGCGCTGGGCCACCCGTACGGGATGAGCGGCGCTCGGATGATCGGCCACCTCCTGCTGGAAGGACAGCGGCGGGGCGCCCGCTTCGGAGTGGTAACCCTGTGCGTGGGCGGCGGCATGGGTGCAGCCGGTCTGTTCGAAATTTTTTGAAACAGGCGATGCGACATCGCATCGCGAGGAAATCAAATGTCTTCTTTTAAGAACAAAGCGTTCATGGTAACGGGCGCGGCACGCGGCATCGGCCTCGAGTATTGCAGGCAACTGGGTGCCCTCGGAGCATCGGTCATCGCGGTGGACATCAATTCTTGCGAAGAAACCGTCAGAGCCGTGATCGACGCCGGCGGCCAAGCTATCGCAGGCATAGTGGACGTCACCGACATGGCAACGATCGATGCCGCGGTGTTGAAAGCGCTCGACGCCTTCGGCCGCCTCGATGGCCTCGTCAACAACGCCGCGCTCTATGGATCGCTGAGGGGCGGGAGATTCACGGACATACCCGAAAAGGACTGGGACGCTGCGATGGCGGTCAATGTCCGGGGCATATGGAACTGCTGCAAGGCGGCTGTGCCGGCGATGCGGAAAACCGGCGGCGGCAGTATCGTCAACATCGCCTCGTTGGCGGCCACGTACGGTTTGGCTTTCGCGCTCCACTACACGACATCGAAAGCCGCCGTGATCGGATTGACCCGCGGCCTCGCACGCGAGCTCGGACGCGACAACATCCGCGTGAACGCAATTTCGCCGAGCCTGGTGCTCACCGAGGGGACACGGGAGTTCTTCGGTGAAAAGGCAGCGAAGGCGCTCCAAGTGATCGCCGAGGACCAGGCGATCAGCCGCAACCTCAGTGCGAAGGATGTTACCGGAACAGTGATGTGGCTACTGTCTGACCAGAGCCAATTCGTCACGGGTCAAAACATTGCGGTCGACGGCGGCACGATCATGCATTGACGCTCCAAGGGACCGAGGCAACTTTACACCGACATACAAACCGATTTGGTTTCGGTGTACATCTCGATCACGTCGCTCCCCATCTCGCGCCCGAGCCCGGATTGCTTCATGCCGCCGAAAGGAAGCGCGGGATCGATGAGATTGTGGCAGTTGATCCAGATCGTGCCCGCCTTCAGCCGAGGAACGAGCCGATTGACGGCCGTCAGATCGTTCGACCAGATGCTGGCAGCGAGTCCATAAGGACCATCGTTCGCCTGCTCCACGACGCTATCGACATCATCGAATGGCATGGCCACGAGGACGGGGCCGAAGATCTCCTCGCGCACGACCCGCATATCCGGCCGTACGTCGGTCAGCAGGGTCGGCGAGAAAAAATAACCCGGCAAATCCGCGGGCGAATCGCCACCGACGATCAGCTTGGCGCCGTCGCTGAGGCCGTGTCGCACATACCCCTGCACTCTTTCTCTTTGCCGGGCCGAAATCAGCGGTCCCATTTGAGACGCGGCATCACGTCCGTTACCGAGCTTGATGCTGCGGGCATGGGCACCGATCCCCTCCACCACGCGATCGAACAAGGCGCGATGGACGAACAGCCGTGATCCCGCGCAGCACACCTGGCCATGGTTGAAGTAGATGGCGTTGGCAGCGCCCCGAATGACCATTTTCTCATCGGCATCCGGCAACACGATGACGGGTGACTTGCCTCCCAGTTCGAGCGAGAGCCGCGTCATGTTGTCCATCGCCGCCTTACCGATCATCTTCCCGACCTCGGTGGAACCGGTGAAGGCGATCTTGTCGATGCCCGGATGGCTCGCGAGCGCCGCACCGGCTTCCCGGCCACCCGTCACGATATTGACGACACCGGGTGGACATCCCACTTCTTCCAACAGGCGGCCGAGATAGACAGCCGTCAACGGCGTTTCCTCAGCGGGCTTGAGGACAACCGTGCAGCCGGCGGCAAGAGCCGGAGCGACCTTCCATACCGCCATCGTCAGCGGGAAATTCCACGGGATGATGGCACCCACCACGCCGACAGGCTCCTTGCGGGTGTACGCGAAATAGTCGCCTTGGCGCGGCTTGGGGAAGGAAACATCGATCGTGCGCCCTTCGATCTTGGTGGCCCATCCCGCCATGTAGCGCAGAAAATCCACAGCGCCCTGCACATCTACACGGCGCGCCATGGCGATCAACTTGCCGCTATCGATGCTCTCCAGCTCCGCAAGCGTATCGGCATGCGCTTCGAGCCGATCGGCAAGGCGGAGCAGCAGCAGCTGGCGATGGGATGGCGTCGTCCGCCGCCAAGCGCCGTCTGTGAACGCTGTCCGTGCCGCCGCGACGGCGCGCTCGACATCAGCCGCCTTGGCGCGCGGCACCTTGCATATCACTTCACCCAGCGCGGGGTCGAACACGTCGGAGGTCGATCCATCCGCGGCATTCTCCCACTTGCCGCCGATGAACATGCGGAGGTCGTTTGCGAGGAATGCGCGCGCGCGCGATTCCTCGGACGTTTTGGAAACTGCGGCAGTCATGGAGCGCTCCTGTTGGTCAACGGACGGATCGCGACGGGACTCGCTTGCCGTTTTCATAGGAATACCAGCCGCGACCCTGCTTCCTGCCGCGATAGCCGGCCAGCACGAGAGAGCGCAGCAACTGGCGCGGCATGAAGCGCTCACCATAATTGGTGCGCAATATTTCCTGCACGTCGAGCGCGAGATCCGTGGCCGTCACATCCATGAGCTCGAACGGCCCGACCGGGTGCCCGAGACCGAGCTTGCAGGCCTTGTCGATGTCCTCGATCGTCGCAACGCCTTCCTCGACCAATCTGATCGCCTCGAGGAAGAAGATGTGCAGCATCCGGTTGACCGCGAAGCCGACCACATCCTTTACATGGATCGGCGATTTCCCTATCCCGGTCAGCACCTCGATCATTTCGTGCACGACTTCCGGCGAGGTGTCCATACCGGGGATCACCTCGACCAGCGGCATGCGCGAAACGGGCGAAAAGAAGTGTGTGCCGAGAAATCGCGCGCGCCGCTCCTCCGGAAGATTTCCGGACAGAACGGTGATGGAGATGCTCGATGTGTTCGTTGCAATGGTGCTGGAGGTCGGAAGAATGTTTGCGAGCCGCTTGAAAATCGTCCCCTTCGTTTCGGCATTCTCGAACACCGCCTCGACCACGAGCTCGCGATCACCATATGCGTCGAGGTCGTTGCAAACCTGCAGCCTGGCGAGCGCCTGCGCGGCGCTGTCCTGAGTGAAGCGACCCTTTTCGATTCCCTTGGCAAGGAGGTCCTTCAAGCGGTCGATGGCGGCGCGCGCACGCTCGGGCGACTGATCGCAGAGCAGGACGGACATTCCACCGAGCGCATACACCAGCGCTATTTCGGAGCCCATCATCCCGGCTCCCACGACACCCACCTTACCGATCATGACTTCTCCTCAGGACCATCATTCATTCGCCGAACCGGGCGGATCAGTTGTTGCAGCAACGAAATGCCGATGCGGCTGCAACCGCATCGGCCGCAGTCAACGCCCCTTGAAGTTGGGCGCGCGCTTCTCGGCAAACGCTCGTGGGCCTTCCGAGGCATCTTCCGTGCGAATCGCGTCGTTGAAGAGGAACTCCTCGACTGCCATGCCGGCTTCGAAGTCGCGGCCCAATCCCTCGTACACCGCGCGACGGGCAGCTCGGACTGCGAACGGGCCGCGAGATGCGATGCGGTTCGCCAGCTCGATCGCCGACGGAACCAGGTCCGGCAGCGGGACGATGCGGTTGACGAGACCGATGCGGAGCGCCTCGGCGGCATCGATGGGGTCACCGGTGAGTATCATTTCGAGCGCCATGCCGAGCGGCACCGCGCGCGGCAGTCGTTGAGTTCCGCCGGCTCCCGGAATGATCGCCCACTTGACCTCGGCGAGGCCGAACCGTGCGTTGGGCGAGCAGATGCGGATGTCACATGCCAAGGCCATCTCGAGCCCACCGGCCAGGCAATGGCCGTTCACCGCGGCGATGACCGGCTTCATCATCACGCGCCCGCGCGCCAGTCCGCCGCCGAAACCCCACGTCTTGGTTCTGCCACCCGTCACCGCCGAGCGCTGCGCGGGAATCAAGCTCTTCAGATCGGCACCTGCGCTGAACGCGCGCTCGCCTTTGCCGGTCAGCACCGCGACGTGTGCGTCTTCGGCGCGCGAAAATTCATCCCAGACATCGCCCAATTCCTGATTGTGATCCAGGTCGAGGCAGTTCATCACTTCGGGCCGCGCGATCGTGATGAGCATGACCGGGCCATGGCGAGCGACTTCGATAGGCATGGGATCTCCCAACCCGCACGATTGGTTGACAACACATCAAGTTCTATATAGAACTAATATATTCTTCTATATCGAATTAAATGTAAATGACCCGCAGCGCTGCGCCGCCGGCAGCTCGCCGCCGGTCGGCTGAAGGGTGACATGGGCAGCAGTGTCGAGGAGACCTTTGCCGACATCCGCGCGGCGGTCCGGCGGCTCTGTGCAGATTTCTCCGGCGAGTATTGGCAGAAGCTCGATCGCGAGCGCGCTTATCCCACCGAGTTCGTTCGCGCGCTGACCGAGGCCGGTTTTCTTTCAGTCCTCATACCGGAAGAGTACGGCGGCTCGGGCCTGGGCCTGCAGGCAGCCGCGGCCGTTCTGGAGGAAATTCATCGCTCCGGCGGCAACGGAGGCGCTTGCCATGCCCAGATGTACACGATGGGCACGCTGCTCAAACACGGCTCGAGACGACAAAAGCAAGCTCATCTTCCGAAGATCGCAGCTGGCGAGCTGCGCTTGCAGGCATTCGGCGTCACGGAACCCATCGCCGGCACGGATACCACGCGCATCCGCACCACAGCCCGCCGATCCGGCGAACACTATGTCGTGAACGGCCAGAAGATCTGGATCAGCCGCGCCGAACACTCGGACCTGATGGTGCTGCTCTGTCGGACCACGCCACGCGAGGATTGCGCCAAGCCTTCGGATGGGCTCAGCGTGCTGCTGGTGGACATGCGCGCGGCCGTCGGCAAGGGACTCACTATCCGACCGATCCGCACCATGCTCAACCACGCCACGACCGAGCTGTTCTTCGACGATCTCGAGGTGCCGGCCGAAAATTTGATCGGCGAGGAAGGCAAGGGCTTCTCCTACATTCTTTCGGGCATGAATGCGGAACGGATCCTCATCGCCGCGGAATGTATCGGCGATGGCCGCTTCTTCGTCGACCGTGCTTCGGCCTACGCCAGGGAGCGCAATGTTTTCGGTCGCCCTATCGGTCAGAACCAGGGCATTCAATTTCCGATCGCACGCGCTTACGTGCAGCTCTCGGCAGCGGCTGAAATGGTCGACAAAGCGGCGCGCATGTTCGACGCGGAAGTGGTTTGCGGTACGCAAGCCAACATGGCCAAGATGCTTGCATCCGAAGCGAGCTGGTATGCGGCCGACGTGTGCGTGCAAACGCACGGCGGCTTCGGTTTCGCCGAGGAATATGACATCGAGCGCAAATTCCGCGAAACCCGGCTGTATCAGGTTGCCCCCATCAGCACGAACCTGATCCTCAGCCACGTGGCGACCCATGCTCTCGGCCTGCCGAAGAGCTTTTAGTTTCCGCCCCGATGCCTGTCAGCGAAGTAACCTCTTGCAACACGGCGCAGGCGCGCTTGCAGATCGCGAAGGACGTGCTGCGCGAGAGCGGCGCAGCCATGTCGGGTTGACGGATATATGTACGACCTGCTCTCCGGTCTGTCGATCATCGAGGCATCCTCCTTTGTCGCCTCTCCCATCGCAGGGCTCTATTGCGCTCAGCTCGGCGCCGAGGTGATCCGCGTCGACCAGATCGGCGGCGGACCGGACTTTCACCGCTGGCCCGTCACCGCGCGCAATGACTCGCTCTACTGGGAGAACCTCAATCGCGCGAAGAAGTCGGTCGCGCTCGATCTCGGCCGGCCGGCCGGACGCGAGCTGCTGCAAGCGCTGGTCCGAGCCACCGGCCAGGTCATCACCAACTTCCCGGTCGCCGGCTTCATGGCTCACGACGTGCTGGCCGAAGGACGTTCCGACCTCATCACCGTGCGCATCATGGGTTGGCCAGATGGAAGTCCGGCGCTCGACTACACGGTGAACAATGCGGTCGGCTACCCGATGATGACCGGCGCGGGACGCGAGCCGATCAATCACGTGCTCCCCGCGTGGGATCTCGTTTCGGGCGCCTACGCTGCCTTTGCTCTACTCGCCGCGCTACGCCGGCGAGCAGCGACGGGCACGGGGACCGAAGTGCGCATACCGTTATCGGATGTCGCCATCGGCACTGTCGCCAATCTCGGAGGCATCGCCGAAGTGCTGTACGAAGGCACGAACCGGCCGCGGCTCGGCAATACTGTGTACGGATTGTTCGGGCGGGATTTCGTGACCGCAGACGGCGTGCGGACGATGATCGTGGTGGTGACGCCGCGGCAATGGACGAATCTCGTTGCTTTGCTCGACCTGGGGCCAGCGATCGCTGCGGTCGAGGCGGAGCGCGGTGTCTCCTTCGCCAAAGACGACGGGCTGCGCTTCATTCATGGAGAAATCCTGTTCCCCTTGTTCGAGAAGGCGATTGGCGCACGCACCCATGCCGACCTTGCCGCCGCATGCGACGCTGGCGGCGTGGTCCATTCGGCCTATCGCACGATGCTCGACGCGGCACAGGATCCCGCGCTCGTGGCCAACAATCCGATCTTCGGCACGACGGACAATCCCAGCGGCTTCACCTATCCCGCAGCGGGAGCGTTTGCCACGGTGCCTCAACTTCAGCGACGAGCCCCCTGCACTGCTCCGCGCAACGGTCAACACTCTGAAGAAGTCCTGGCTGACCGCCTTGCGCTCCCGTCGGGCGAGATTGCCCGCCTCATCGATGCCGGAATCGTCGGCACCGCGTGACTGGAAAACTTGTGCCATGACTGCGAGACGCACGGTGATGAGGGTCCAGACGCGCATGTCGGGCGACGTCGCAATGACGTTCGCGCGCGCGAACCGACCATGGCAGGACAATCTATGGAGGATCTGAAGCAGGCGCTGGTCGCCGCGCAAACTTTCCGCGCGACGGCGCATGCCGCGCTCATCAAACGCTTGGCCGCAAGACAGATCGATGCCGAGCAGCGTGCGGCTCACGGCTCTGCCTGGATTGCAACGAGCGTTGCGGCGTTGGAAGCGGTCTTGCAGTGGGCTGAAGCCGGCAATGGCTGCAACTCCGTCGATGAAACGGTCGCAAGACTGGCCTTCGCCGAGATCATCGGTCAGCTCGCCGGCGGCCTGCCGATGAGCCAAAACGAATTGGTACGCCCATCGGACCTCGGTATCAGCGCTGCTGGGCGTGCGCTCGCTGATATCTGCGTCGACCTGCTCAACCTCGACCTCACCGCCGCGCGCGCCGATCTCGTCAGCGCGCTGGCGCAGGACTGTTGGCCCAGTGAGACGCTGCACGACGCAGACCTCGATGCCGTTCGCGAGCAGTTCCGGCGCTTCACCGACGCCGAGATCATTCCCAGTGCGCACCAGTGGCACCTCGCCAATGGTTTGATACCGGACGCGACGATTGAGGCCATGGCCGATCTCGGCACCTTCGGCGTGTGCATCCCGGAGGAATTTGGCGGGCTCGGACTCAATAAGCTGGTGATGTGTCTGGTCACCGAGGAGCTTTCACGCGGCTGGATCGGTGCGGGCTCGCTCGGTACTCGTTCGGAAATCGCGGGCGAGCTCATCGTGCTCGGCGGTACCCCTGAGCAGAAGACGCAGTGGCTGCCGACAATCGCCAGCGGCGAAGTGCTGCCGACCGCGGTTTTTACCGAGCCCGATGTCGGGTCCGATCTCGGTTCGCTGCAGACTCGCGCCCGTCAGGACACCAATGGCGATTGGGTCATCGACGGTGCGAAGACCTGGATCACCCACGCCAGCCGCTCCGATGTGATGACGCTGCTGGCGCGTACGCTGCCGGATGCGAAAGGCCATACCGGCCTCTCGATGCTGCTCGTGCCCAAGCCGCGCGGCACTGAGGGCGATCCGTTCCCGGCTGCAGGCATGACGGGTAGCGAGATCGAGGTACTCGGTTATCGCGGGATGCGTGAGTACACGCTGCAGTTCGACGGCATGCGCGCGCCGGCTGACGCGCTTTTAGGCGGCGAGGAAGGCCAGGGCTTCAAGCAGCTGCTGCGCACGTTCGAAGGCGCGCGCATCCAGACCGCCGCGCGCGCCGTGGGCGTTGCGCGGCGCGCGCTCGAGCTCGGCCTCGACTACGCCGTGAACCGCAAGCAGTTCGGCAAGGCGATCGTCCACTTCCCGCGCGTGTCGGATAAGTTGGCGGCCAGCCTCGTCGACTTCATCACCGCCCGCGAGCTCACCTATGCCGCCGCGCGCGCGAAGGATTCAGGCAAGCGTTGCGATATCGAGGCAGGCATGGCCAAGCTACTCGCCGCGCGCGCGGCCTGGTCCAACGCCGACGCGGCCGTGCAGATCCATGGCGGCAACGGCTATGCGCTCGAATACGAGATCAGCCGCATCCTGTGCGACGCGCGCATCCTCAATATCTTCGAGGGCGCAGCCGAAATCCAGGCGCAGGTGATCGCGCGCGGCCTGCTCGGCGGGCGCTCTTGATGAACAGATGGCACGATTGGATCGGCCGCGGCGAGCAGCGCGAAGACCGCGTGGACGAAGCCCTTGTGAGCCGATGGTGCGCCACGCTCGACCTCCCAGTCGAATCAAACGACGCGGCCCCGCAATCGATTCATTGGTGCCTGTGCGCTTCAAATGCGCTCACTCGCATGCTGGGTGTCGACGGCCATCCTCGGATCGCGGACAACCCCGACAGCTACTTCCCGCCGGTGCCGCTACCTCGTCGGATGTGGGCCTCGAGCAAAATCCAATTCCTGCGGCCGTTGCGTCGGGGACAAAATGTCGTTCGCCTCACGAAGCTGACCGCTATCACGGAGAAGCAAGGCGCATCGGGATCGTTGATTCTCGTCGACGTGTCACACGAGATCCTCGGCCCCGAGGGACTCGCGGTCCATGAAATCCAGACGATCGTGTATCGCGAAGCTGCACAGGAGGGTGCGCGGCCCGCACCACCTCCACCGGGTCAGAGCACGTTCGATCCGTCGCCATGGGATGCGCATCGGGTGCTGACACCCTCGGAAACTCTGCTGTTCCGCTACTCCGCGCTGACCTTCAACAGCCATCGCATTCATTTCGATCTGCCGTATGCAACGCGAATTGAGGGCTATCGCGGGCTCGTTGTCCACGGCCCGCTGATCGCGACGCTGCTCCTCGAGCTCGCACAGCGGAAATTTGGCGACAACGCACTCAGGCACTTTGCATTCCGGGGCGTTTCGCCTGCGATCTGTGGCGAAGATCTGCATCTCGTCCTGCGCGAGAATGGCGCTGCCATCGAATTGGGCGCTTTTGCCGGAGATGGCCGACAGGTGATGAACGCCAGCGCCGGAGTCTGATTCGACGCCGTGACCGGCTCCAATCGGCGCCGCGCGCTTCGAATGCGCGGCGCCGCGCTCACTCGATCAATAAGGGTGGACCCATTGCGCAAGTTGCGCCTGGAATGCCGCGGGATCAGCCTTGAAAGCGGCGTCCACTCCCTTGCTCGGTGCTCCGGGGAACACTTCCTCCTGACCGGACTCGATGGCATCGAGCGCCTCGATGGCGACCTCCGACGGCTTCACCTTGGGATCGGGCAGCCCCGCACCCATGCGAGTATCGGTCTGGACCGGCAGAACCGCGATCACGCGCGTGCCTTTACTCTTCAGCTCGGCACGGATCGTCCGGGTCAGCGCGAGGTTCGCGGCCTTGGACGCACAATAGGTGCCCGCTATGGGCATCGTCACGAGCGCGAGGTAGGACCCTACGTTCACGATTGCCCCCGAAGATGAGAAGAGCTTGGAATCCTTGAGCGCGCGGGTCAGCTGCAACGGACCAAAATAATTCACCTCCATCTCCTGGCGGGCGGCATCGGGATTCGCCGCTGTCAACGCGCCGGAAAAGGCTGCAAACCCGGCATTGTTGATCAGGATATTCACGTCAGCGGCTTGCCTCGCCGCTGCCTCGATGCTCGCCGGGGTGGTCACATCGAGTTGCAGCGGCACGAGCCTCGGATCGTTGGGGAAGGAATGGCTGTCCAGCTTGCGTACGCCGAGGTAAACCTTGCCCACCGCACGGCGCAGCAGCTCATCGACGAAGGCGAGACCGATTCCGCCATTTGCCCCGGTCAGCAACACTTTCGAACCTGCGATCTTCATTTCCAGCTCCCCCACAAAACACGCGATGCTCCCCATGTCGCCGCGGACCGGCAGCGCAATGGCGACTACACGCCCTGAATGATGAACGTCTGATAGTCGCCGCCTTTGAAGCGATGGTGGACGACGGCTTGATAGGCCGGACTGTCGTACCAGGCCTCGGCTTCCTCGAAGGTCGGGAATTCCACGATGACGGCGCTGTCGAGCGGCTTGCCATCCACGCACCGTACTTTGCCGTAAACCGCGAGCGGCTTCATGGCGTGGCCTTTGAAGGTCGATTGAACCTTCTGTCCATAAAGCTTCAGCTGCTCAGCGTCGGTTACGGCGTTTCGGACCGCTACGAGATACGCAGGCATACAGTCTCACTCCTTCATGAATCGAATTCGGGCCGGCCGTGTCGAGCTCTGCGCAGCACCCTGCAGTGGAGTCATTTGATGACGACGGGATTGACCGGCGCTCCCGAGCCGTTGACGACCTTCAGAGGGGCCGCGACGTAGAGGAACGACCACTGCCCGTCATTCGCGCAGTCAGCCGCCAGCTCTTCCAATATCGTGATCTCGGTGAAAGCCACACCGAGATTGCGCATGAGCGCGCTGTGGAGCGGAAGGGCCACGCCCGAGACGGGATCCACCGTGACCTCGTTCGCGATCGTATCCGTGACGAGATTGGGAATCTCCATGTCCTGAAACCAGGAGACGAGCTGCGGCGAATAGGTCAGTCCCGGCTCGACGAAGTTCTTATAAAAATCGCCGGACGAGCTCTTATAAAAGGAGCCGATGAATCCGGTCCTGATGACCAGGATGTCGCGCTTCTTGATCTCGACGCCCTGCTGCTTGGCCGCAGCCATGAGATCCTCGTGATCAAAGGTCTCGCCGCGATCGAGCACGTCCTTGCCGCGATAGCGGGCCATATCGATCAAGACGCCTCGGCCGACGACGCCGCGCTCGGCGATGGGCAACACGCTCGCCTTGCTCATCCCGCCGGTCGTCGTCGAAGCATCGTATCCGTTGTAGATCTTGTCGTCGTACCAGACGTGGCCAAGAGCGTCGTACTGCGTGGACCCTTGCAGATACATGACCATCATGTCATCGACGTATTCCAGCTCGCCGGGGTAGTGCGGCCCCTTGCCGCATTTGAAATGACTGTGATCCATCACATTCATACGTTGCGCTGGACGCCGCCCGGGCCAGACCGGATCGCCTTGCGGCGCGCCCATCGGAACCTGCAACGTGAACACCTTGCCCGCCCGCACAGCGCCGATGCCGCGAAGCACCTCGTCGCGGGTGAGATAGTTGAGCGAGCCCACCTCGTCATCGGGGCCCCATTTCCCCCAATTCTTCGGCGATCCGGCCAGAAGCTCCGCCAGAATCGGTACCGCCTTGACTTCAGCACTGCTCATGGTTGCCACTGGACGCCTCCCGATTGCAATGTCGTTCTCGCCGCGATGTCAGTAGCGAGTCGCGCCGACTCCTCTTGCCATCACACGGATGACGACCTTGCGTAACCTTTCAGCGTGCCATCCTCTTCAAGTCGATTGATACTCGTGAATCAGCCGACACAGGCTGATTCACGGACCCGGGTTGGTACGTGCGCGCCACCCTGATTGATCACCGTTACGACAACTCCTAGAAATTGACCGTGATACGTCCGCCGTATGTTCGGGGTGGATTGACGATCAGATAAGCCATGTTGGGCTGGAACAGGTTTTGGGATGCAGTCGTCGCGACACGCTTGTCGCCGACGTTGCGTACGAAGGCCGACAGAGACCAGCGCCCGCGGTCGGGCGTATAGGTCAGATCGAAATTCCCCGTGGTCGAGGCGGGAAACCGCGTATTCGGCGTGAAGTCGACGCTGCCCCAGCGCGGCGAGGTGAACTGCGCATTGGCACTGGCAACGAGATCCGCGTTGTTCGGGAGATTGAAGTGGTGCTCCAAGCTGGCCTGCGCCGACCAAAGCGGCGCACGGGCCAGCTGGAAACCCGAGCAATCGAGGGTTACCTGAGCGGGGCCTTGCGCCGATGGCCCCACCTCGCAACCCGTCGATTGCACACCGCCCGGATTTACGGCGACGGCAGCAGCGTCGACGACGAAGCTGTCGTACTTGGCGTTGTTGTATTCAACAGCGAACCCAAACGTGTCGTTCTGTGTGAGCCTGGCCTTCACATCGAGGTCGAAGCCTTCGATCGATGCCTTGCCGGCATTCTCGATGATCGCGTTCACGCTCCCGGCGGCATCGAATGTGATCACGAATTCCTGATGATTGTCGTAGTCCCACTTGAAGACTTCGAGGTTTACTTGCAGCCGATCGTTCAGGAAGCGGTTGCGCAGGCCGAGCTCATACGCTTTCAGCTTTTCCGGCGCATAGACGGTGGTGCCTGCCGCTGCATTGAGCCCACCTGCTTTGTAGCCCGTGCTCGCAGTGAAGAAGAGCATGTTGTCGGGCGTGAGGTCATATTCCAAACCACCCTTCCAGGTCACAGAGTCGAACGAGTGAGAGCCTTGGTACTGCTCCGCGCTCGGAAATCCGAAATTGACGGCGGTAGAGCCGCCCGCGAGCTTGCGTCGATCTTCCGTGTAGCGCACACCGGCGATGACCCGGAAATCGTTCAGCACGCTGTAACTGAGCTGACCGAAGCCCGCATAAGAGTGGGTCTTGTTGATCGGGATGGCGAATGAACCGGAAAACGGAATGCCAAAGTCTTCATCGTAAGTGCTGACTTGATCCTCATAGTAGTAATACAGGCCTGCGACCCACTTCGTCTTCTCGCCGTCGTGGTTCAGACGGACTTCGTTCGTGATCTCCCGATTGCTGCTGCTCTGGATGTTCTCTTGCACCGCATAGTTCTGTTCAAAGCTCTGCACGTGACGATAGGCGGGCAGGATGGTCAGCGTCGCCCAGTCCATGTCGAAACGAATCTCGGTCGAGGCGTTCCAGAACGTCTGGTCGAGGTGCGGATTGGGATGCCCGATTCCGCCCGTCAACATCAGTCCCCCCAATGGAACCTGCGCCGCCAGAAAGCCGAGCGATGCGGGATCCGTGCTTCCCAGAAAATCGGAACTGCCGGAAGGCCGCGGCTGCGAGACGTATCCCACCCCTTCGCCATGGCGATGCGCGTAATCGACAGAGGTCAAGATCGAAACGCTGTCGGAAGGCTGCCAGAGAGCCTGGATGCGACCCGCCGCATGCTTGTCGTCGCCCGTTCCGTCGGTGAGATAGCCGTCGCGATCGACGACGTCGAATGCGCCGCGAACGGCCAGCGTGGCTCCAAACGGAACATTGAGCGCGCCCGTGCCGTGCTTGAGCGCGTAACTGCCGCCTTCCAAGGTGACATAGCCGGAGGTGCCATCGAAGGTCGGCTTGCGCGTGATCAGGTTGATGGCACCGCCCGAGGCATTGCGGCCATAGAGCGTGCCCTGCGGCCCCTTTAGAACTTCGATCCGCTCCACATCGTAAAAGGTCGAAGACACCGCCTGAGGCCGACCTACATAGACACCGTCGACGTTGAAGGCGACACCCGGATTGGATATCGGGCTGCCGGAGTAGTCGCCGACGCCGCGAATGAAGATCTGTGTCTGCGAGCCACCCTGGCCGATTTGAAGTCCGGGAACGAGCTGATTGAGGTCCGTTGCTTGGGTCACGCCGGCCTGAGCGATTTCGCCGGCGCCGACGGCCTGAATAGCCAGCGATGATTTCTGCAGTGTTTCCGCGCGGCGCTGCGCCGTTACTACGACCTCTTGCACGCCTTCGCTTTTCTGCGCCGACGTCGCCTCATCTGCGAGCGCAGCTGCACCGTCGAACACGAGGGCCGCCACTGAGGCATAGATCGGGTATTTTGCCAACGTCATCGGTAATTCCCCCTCGTTCTCTACTTTGCTGTGATTCGAGTGTCACGGCCCGTGCAGAGTGGTCGACGCAGGTGCATTTCTAAACTTCTTCTCTTCGGTATCTGCTCACTCGACCGGCGGCATCTGCCTCGTGAACCGCAACTCGGATTTACTTCTATATCGAATTACTTTAATTTGCAAGCTTGCCGACGGAGTCGAGTGCCGGAAGAGTCCGAAGGGTTCTCGGCTTCGAGCAACGTGAAGCTCGGTTACATTGCCGGCAGCGCCGTCACACGCAGAACGTCATTGGACCGATGCGTGCGGGGACACATGTTCTCGGCTGCTTGGTAGCGGAAGCACCGATCCTTCTATAACGAAGTATGCAGGTGACATTCGGACGGAGCTAAGGAGCGTGCCTACATGAGCGACGTCTTTTCTCTCCGGCCCTGGCTTGCCCTCTATGGCAAGCAGCCACACGAGCTGCATCCGCGACGGGACAATCTTCTGGACCTGTTCCGCGATGCTGTTGCGACGGCGCCGGATGCCGCAGCGACGATCTATTTCGATGCCCGCTTGTCCTATCGCGAGCTCGACGAGATCACCGACGCTCTGGCTGCATGGCTCTTGGATCATCGAGTAGGCGCGGGAGACCGCCTCGCGATCATCCTGCAGAACGATCCGCGATTCCTGATCGCCATGCTTGCCGCCTGGAAGATCGGCGCAGTGCCGGTTCCCATGAACCCGATGTATCGATCCGGGGAGCTGCAGGGCCTGTTCGAAGATTGTCGCCCACGCATCATCTTTTGCTACGCGAACGAGAGCCAGGTGGTTCAGGAGGCCGTCACGGCCGCCGACATCGGCTCCACTCTCGTATTGTGCAACTCGAGAGACTTTCAATCGCGCGATGATGGGCGTGTTCTGCCGGCGCCGTGCGCTTTCCCGCGGGACTCCATCAGCTTCTCCGACGTGATCGGCGCCGGATCCGGCCGCAAGATTCCGCGCCTATCCCCAGCGGGAGACAGCATAGGCCTGCTTCTCTACACGTCTGGCACCACGGGAAAGCCCAAGGGCTCGATGTCGTCGCATCATTCCATGGCGTTCAACGGCGCGGCGCTGGGCGCGTGGTGCAACTTGAACGCCGAATCCCGGATACTGGCCATCGCGCCGCTGTTTCATATCACGGGCATCGTTTCTCATATCGGCGTCATGCTCGCGTGCGGCGCCTCGATGATCTTGAATTTCCGCTTCGAGGCAAGCTCGATGCTGGATGCGATCAGAGACACTCGCCCGACCTATACCATCGGAGCGATCACGGCGTTCATCGCGCTGATGAATGTTTCCGGCGCGTCGCCTGAGGATTTCGCAAGTTTCGAAAGCATCTATTCCGGCGGAGCGCCCATTTCCCCTGCCGTGCGCACCGAGTTCTTGAAGCGAACGGGCAAGCTCATCCACCCAGCTTACGGCATGACTGAAACGACCTCGGCGACCCACCTCTCCCCGTTAGGGACAGAGGCTCCGGTGGATCCGGTTTCGGGGGCGCTGGCGATCGGCATTCCCGAGTTCAGCACGGACGCCATGGTCGTAGACGAACACGGCGCTCGCGTGCCTCCCGGTGTTGCCGGCGAGTTGTGGTTGAAAGGGCCCCAAATCACGCTGGGTTACTGGAACAAGCCGGAACAAACCCGCGAGGCGCTCGTGGATGGCTGGATGCGTAGCGGCGATATCGCGGTGATGGATGAGGCCGGCTGGTTCTATCTCGTCGATCGTAAGAAAGACATGATCATCGCGTCCGGTTTCAAAGTTTGGCCGCGCGAGGTCGAGGATGTGCTCTACACGCATCCCGCGGTCCGGGAAGCCGCCGTGATCGGCGTGCCCGATTCCTATCGGGGCGAAACCGTCAAAGCCTATGTCTCCCTCAAGCCGGGAACCGCAGTCGAGACGAGCGAGCTCGTTATCTATTGCAGGGAAAGATTAGCAACCTACAAGGCCCCGAGAGTCGTCGAGGTAATGGACAATTTGCCCAAAACCGTGACCGGCAAGATTCAAAGGAACGTGCTGCGCAATCTGAACAGGTAGCGGCGCTTTTCATAGCTTCAATGAGCTCACCCACGAGCTCACGCAAGCTTCCCACGCGACACGACGGCAAAGCCCGCGGTATGCGCGGCGACAAGAAAACGGCGGAGCCCGCGTGGACTCCGCCGTCCCTGCTCGAAGCACTACTACGTGCGGACCAAGGTCATCCGCACCGCAACTGCATCGGAGCGTCCATCCGTTGGACCCGGTCGCGCGCGTGACGATGAGCCTGCGCGCATCCCTCTATGGCTTCCTGGCCAGTACGAGGCCCCAACTAACGATGAACCTCGCCACTCACCAGCGCGCCCAGAGGCGCGACCGAACCAACGTTTGTATGTGCCACTTGGATCACCTCCTTCAGTTGCCGTGGGCTCATCGTCGGCGCGTGCCGCCCACCGAAGCCGCGCGCCCCAATCCAAAACTCATGAGCCAAGAATGCCCGTGGTTGCGGCGCATGTGAAGATTTCAAGCTGTGACGCGGCCAAAAAAGGCGCCTGGACGCGGCAGATCCGATGCTGCCGCACTCGCTGCCCCCTAGCCGCGGCGACCTTCCCGACCTACCAGGTCGCTATGCAATTCCTTCAGCCGGTCCAACAGCGGCGCGTACCTGCGCGTCACTTCGCGCCGACACAGCCAATAGGCGAGCACCGCGATGACCACGTATGCCCCAAGAAGCTTCCAACCCATCGCTCCCGGCAAGTAGCTCCCCGTTCGTTCGTATTGACCCATGCCGGAGGAAATGACAATGACGAGAAACATCGGCAGCAGAAGCCAGTACCCAACATTGAGCAGCAATGACACCTGCTTGCTCAGCCGTTCAATCTCCCGCTCCAGGCGGGCCCGCAGCGTCCATTCGTCCGGTGCGATAGCCCGTCGGGCGTTGAGCAGCACGAACGTCACGACCACCGCGAGGACCACAATCGACAGCACGCCCACTCGTGATTGCAGACTGACGGCATCGCGAGCCCACCAATTGAAAAATGCGGCGAGCCCCGCAACGGCCACCAGCGGAAGGATCAGCCACGTATCACGCATGCGAGTGTCACGACGGACTCTCGCTATCTCAGCCCGCACATCGTCGAGACTCGGCGCGCGATCCGCTGCGAGTACTTCAGCCATCCACGGCGCCTTCAGGTCATCTAGTGTCATCTCTGCCCGCTCTCAATCGATGTAGGTCTCACTGAACTTCTGTTTCAGCCGATTGATTCGCACGTTGATCGCGTTGTCGCTGATACCCAGAACGCTGCTCATCTCCGCGGCGGTGAGTCCATCGAGGTACATCATCAGAATCGAAGCATCGATCTGCCCCAACTCCGCCATGAAACTCGTGAGCACGTCAGCGGCGCTCGAGCCGGGCGGAGCACTTTGCGGCGGCCCCGATTTCTCCGTGAGGCTCGCTCGCAGCTCGCGCGCTCTGACCGAGTCCTTCACGCTCGTCATGGCCGCATTCAGCGCAACCCGGTAGACCCACGTCTCGATTTTCGCCTCCCCGCGGAAGCTTGGCAGGCTGCGCCACAGGCGCACGAGGATGTCCTGAACGAGGTCGTCGACGGCTCCTGCATCGGCATATCGCCGTGCGATCCGGCGAATGCGGCCCAAGTGCTCACGGGCTAGTTTCTCGAACTGGATCGGGCCGCCCTCTTCGCGTGTCTTCAGGGATTGGTCCATGCCGCCATCCGAAACTTACACGAGGACACACAATTCGTACGGCGATCGGCCGGCACGTCAGCCATCTTGGAGCGCGAGCTCTCCGGGAACACGTAAGACGGGTTGGTTCGACACCTACTCCGGCGCGAACAAATTCGATAAATTGAGATCAACCACTATTCGCGGGGTTGTATGCGAGAGCCGGCGGCTCCGATGGTTTCGGATGATGCGGGCGTGAGTACATCCGCAGATCACTGGAAGAACACGATCCTGGCGGGACTGGCCAACTACATCGACGCCGGTTCCATCGTTGCCGGCTCAGCCGCACTGGCCCTGTGGGCCTCCGCATACAGCCTGAGCCCGACGTTCATCGGCGTCCTGGGCGCCTTCAGTGCGAATGCCATCTCCGCGGGTGTGGGCGCACTCGTCGGCGGACGCCTTTGCGATCTCTTCGGTCGCAAGAAGATCTATCAATACGACATGCTCTTCTACGCGTTCGGGATGCTCTGGCTGGTCTTCGTCACACAGCCCTGGATGATCGTAGTCGGGTTCGTCCTCGTCGGTCTTGCGGTGGGTGCAGATATCCCCGCTTCCTGGTCGCTCATCGCCGAGATGGCCCCCGCCGGTAAGCGCGGCAAACACAGTGGGGTGGCGCAGGTACTCTGGTATCTCGGCCCCGTCGTCGTGTTGGCGATGTTCCTGGTGCTCGCGCCGCTCGGGGTTCTCGGGGCGCGCCTCGTGTTCGCTCACCTTGCGATCGTCGCTCTCATCCTGACGCTCTTGCGCTCACGAATGAGGGAATCGGCTGTCTGGCAAGACGCGCGTGCCGCGCGCGCGAGCCATCCGAACGCCGCGGATACAGGCGTGCGCGTGCTGCTCACACCCAAATACCTCAAATCCATGCTCTTCCTGGTGGGAATGTATGGCATCTGGAATCTGTGGGCCGGCACGAACGGCTTCTTCTTTCCCTACATCCTGCGCACCGTAGGCTCTCAGACACAGGCCGCGAGCGTGGCGATGCAGGCGGCGGGATTCTTCGTCGCCATGCTCTCGATCGGTCTGATCTTCATGCCCTACTCGGACCGGGTCAATCAGCGCCGTCTGTTCGCCGCATCCGCAATCATTCAGATCATCGGCATGGCGCTTCTCGCGCTGCTGCCGCTGACCACTCCCGTTGCGCTCGCCTATTTGGTGCTGGTGTGGCTCGGCTCCGGATTCGGCGCGCAATCGTTTTTTCAGCTCTGGAGCGCGGAGCTCTTTCCAACCCTCGTGCGCAGTACCGCCCAGGGGATCACGTTTGCCGTCGTGCGCATCGCCCTCGGGCTGTGGAGCTTCTTCGTGCCGGTGCTGACAGCCACCGGCTTCACGCGCCTGGCCTGGATCCTCACTGGTTTTCTAGTCGTCAGTGGACTCATCGGTACGATCTGGGCGCCTCGAAATGAAGGCAAGTCCCTCAGTGAGACCTCGCAGGGCGGATGAGCTCATGTCGATCCCGCGCCTATCGGCTGACGAACGGCGCTACGAATGAGGACGGGACCGAGCAGACCGGACTCCAGCAACGGCGAATCGCTCGAGTAGTGCTTCCAAGTGGCAAAGGTGAGGCGCGGGCTCGCAGGCTTCGGTTTTCCTTCGATGAACCAGCGCGGAATCTCCTTGATTCCTCCAGGCTGGTTGCCTCCGGTCATTGAGTACTCGTTCTCCGGCGCCTGCTGCTCATCGCCGATGAGCCGATTGGGCCATAGATTCGTGACATCCACTTGCAGCGTGTTGGCTCCGCTGCGGACCGCATCCGTGACATCAACCCTGAATGGCCGTTTCCAGTGCGTCCCCAAATCTCGTCCGTTGACGACGACCCTGGCAACTACTTCGACACGCCCGAGATCCAGATAGAGGCGCTTACCGTTGCGAAGCGCATTACGCGCGACAGTGAAGTCCTTCCGATAGCTCGCCGTACCTGAAAAATACTTCACGCCTGCATCGGTGTGTCGATGAAGCGAGATCAGTTTCTCGAGGGTGATCTCCGCGGGAGCTCCGCGTCCGGACTGGAAACCGACGCGCCACGAGCCTGTCAGCTCGATCGGCGAGTCGACATTGGATATCTGCACCACCCTGCTGCCAGTCGCTCCTTGCAAGGTGTAACGGCCGTTCTTCCATACGAGAAGCTCGCGACTATTGGAAAAAACGGGCTCGATCGCGAAAGGCTCGGCAGGTGCAGGCGGCCCTGCTTGAACCTGCTGTACCAGCTCGCCTTCATTCAGCGCTCGCGGCGAGATACTCAGAGCCTCGACGTCACCTTCGAGATACGGTCCGAAAACGCGATCCATCGGCGCATCGAGGCCCGGATGGATGGTTCGACCGGAGGTCTGTCCGGTGCGCAGCAAACGCCCGTCGAGGTATACCGTTGGAGCTCCACCGCGATACACGAGAGCGACGTGGCTCCAGCCCGCGATGGCGGTACGCGCGACGAGCACCGAGGGGAAATGACCGCGGGCACGCTCGAATACCGCGATCACATTGCGCGCCACGACCAGTCCCGCGGCCGCATGATTGTTGCCATACATCGCATCGCCTTCAGGCGGGTACCACACGAAACTGGATGCCGCAAAGCCGGCGGTACCTTGCGTGGTCTCCTCTCCGATTCCGTAGGCCTGGCTGGTACCCGGTGTAGTGATGAGAGCACCAGGTGTGGTGATGAGAGAAAGATCGCATTCCGGCTTCACCCAGCACGTCACGGTGAAGTCGTTCGCGACACTCGCATGAGGCAAGCTCTCGGCCGTCGCAAACGGCCGTGCCTCGAGCAGCTTAGTGTCATCGACGCTGATGCGCGTAAATCGGCTCGATTCCGCCGCAGATCGAAAGACGACGAACACCGACCCGGCCGCCTCCAGGCGCAATGGCAGCGTGACCGCACCATTCGCCGATTCGTAAACCGGGGCGATCATTCCATGGCCGGTATCGGGATCGAAGATCTCCGGGCACTTGCCCTCGATGCGAAATGTGCAGACCGCGTCCTCGGCGCGTCGTTGGCGATTGCAGACGAAGTAGATGTCGGCATCACCCGTACGCCGGTGAATGTAGTGAATCGACGCATCAGGCGCCCTGGACGTGAAGCTGAAATCCGCCGGCAGGACGGCTTTATTCAACACATCGGTGAGCGACTGCCCCCAAATCACGCGCCCACGACCGAATGAGCGCTCCGTCACTCCCTGTCCGTCAACATCTCCCCACAGCTCGGCTGTGAGGCGACGCATCTCCTCCTGGCTCTCTATCTTTCTTCCGAGCCCATAGACATCCGTGGGACGAGCGCCGACCAGCCACATTCCTTCGCCAACCAACTCCTTCAACCTGCGCAGCACCGGCAGAGACATGTAGCGCGTGTCATCCGGGATGACGAAGAGCCGGTACTCCATGCCGTCCGGCAGGACGATGCGGCCGTTGTCGATGCGCGTGCGTGTCAGCAACGCCTCGACGTCGCACAAGTCGTAGTCATGCCCGTTCGGCGGTGTCGGCGTGAGCACCGGAAACTGCGAGCTGGCCCAGCCTTTGGTGCGCGACTCGAGCGGCGCGCTCTCCCCTGCGAAATAAAGCAGATCGGCAACGAACTTGCCCTGCCGCAGCAGGTGTTGGCAGCGAGCCAGATAGCGCAACCAGGGGGCCGACTGTTCCCACCACGTATTGGTCCTGTCGAAATGCATGCCCCACGGGCCCATCGTCATGCCCGGAACGACATCGGGGTGTTGCGGCTGATGGGCGTAACGATGAAAGATCACGTTCTGCAGGCCGCTCGTGAACATGAGATCGCCCTGCGCTTTCAGCGCAAAGGGATATTCCGTCCACTTCGAATTGTCGGCGCGAGCCGTGAACGACTCGGCCCCCGCGATCGGCTTTGCGTGGACATGCGCGATGGACGCCACCACCTTCATCGTCGGCGCAAGGTTGCCGGTTCGCAGCCAGAACTCGCCCATGGGGTAGTCGACTCGCGAACCGACTTGCTGCTCGTCCATGGGCCCGTTGCCCGGGCCATAGGGCTCGGTGCGCGAAATGAGGCCCTTCTCATGGCAGAGCTCGGTGAAGCGTCCCCAATAGTTGTCGGCGATCAGGTCGGCTTGCGTGCGTCGCAGATCCCACAGAAAGCGTTCGGTCGTCTCCGAATCGTCGACGAAGCGCCCTGTCATCGCCGGCAGATACCGGATCATGTCGTAGCCGCGCCGTTTCGCGAATTCGCGATCGAATCCGGGCGTCCAGTTCTGCATCCCGACTTCGTAGCTGTCGATCAGCGCGCCGGCCATGCGCTTGCCGATCAAAGGCCGCAAGCCCTCGAGCAATGGGCCAAAGAAGCGCTCGAAGTGAAAATCCATCGCGGCCCGACTGTACTTGTCGATCTCGAGCCCGAGCCCCGTGTCGGTGGACGCATTCTGCCGCCTGCCGGTGGGCGTGTGTCCGATGCGAAGGATCGTCCAGTTTCCGGAAGGTGCGCGCCACTGCAGTCGGCCGTTTTGCACGTGGCTCGTCAGGTCGACGATGCGACTGGAATCGACGGCGCCCGTGACCTTGCGAGGTGTCAGGTCTTGCTCCTGATTCCCCTTGCGAGCCGCGTTGGTCTTGTAGGGCCACTCCGCCACACGGTCCGACGTCGAAATGTCGACCTCGCTGATCTCCACTTCGAGCGCGCACGCGATGCGAAAGTAGCGCGCTTTGACGACCGGGAATTGCGCGGTCGCCGGGTACTCTGCGCCGCGGCCGAACGGGCTCCCCCCACTCAACGCAGCGACCGGCGTGTAGGTACGCCCGTCCTGAGAGGACTCGAGCGCTAGGCCCAGCATTGGAGGTTGACCAAAGCGTGGCGCATTCGGGCTCGTCGCGTGAACCGTTATCGCACGTGCCTCGTAGGGGCCTTGAAACTCGATTTCGAGATAGGCGGGCGAGCTTGCGCTCTGCGGACGCATTTGCACGCTCGTGCCGATGCCGCAGTCCGTCAGCCGCCGGATGTCGACGGCCTCGCCATTCGCCTCGATGGCGGAAACACGCTGCGCAAACGCTCGTATCTCGTTGGGCGGCGATGGAAAGGCGATGACGGCCGCATCTCGATAAAAATCGAGGTTGGTCAACGGCTGCGCAAATCGAGGTCGAGCGCTTTGTTGCCGCCGACGAACGTTTCGCTCCAGACGACTTGCTGCATGGCCAGCTCCGGCGTCACCCAGGGACCGCCGGTGGAAGACCATCCTGGACAATTGTGGAGCGTCAATGACAGGCCGAGCCGATCGGCTTCGGAAGCCGCGTGCTTCATCAGCGCAAACCACTCCGGGCTCAGGCTGACAACCGGACCCTTGGGAATTCCCGTGCCCACATCGAAGACCTGCACACCGCCGACGCCGACCCGAGCCATGGCTTCGAGGTCTCGGGTGATTCCCTCAGAAGAGATGTTCCCGTTCATCCAGTGCCACCACGTGTGCGGTCGCGCGTCTGCCGGGGGCTTGAGAAACAGCTCCTCAAAAGCACCCGATTCTTCAGCTGCGGCAGTCCACCGGGGCCAGGGCGACAGCATGAGGGCCATGCCTGCACCGGTGCTCTTCACGAAGTCTCTTCGGTTCATGCGGAATCGGCCTCTGGACGATGAATATGCGAGCGCTTACTGGATAACGACCTGTCGGCATTCAGCGCCGAGACGGCAGAGTGTTCAGCTGGCTTGCGCGAGTGAGCCCTACGCAGGCAACTGCGGCCACGCCGAGGCTGTGTGCGATCGAGTTGAACCTTTTCGAGGGATATTAGACACCCAGTAGCATTGCCGCCAGAAAGAGAAAGAGCGGCAGAGGCACACTCATGGCAGACCGCTGGCCATTCGGAGGGGTTGTCATGGACTTTACAAAGCATTCGGCGCTTGACTACCTACGTCCGATCTGTGTGGCGTATGCTGGGGAAACGGCACAATCATGGAGGCGCGAATGCGAGAGAATATGAAGTACATCGCGATAGCATTACTGCCGATACTAGTTGCAGCGTGTTCCAGTCAACCGAAGCAGAGTACACAGACTCCGCCGCCGGTCGCCGGCACCGCGGCGCTGGTGGCCCCTGACGCCACCATCACCCCTGAACGGAAAGCCTATCTGGCCAAGAAGGGCTACCGGGTCGTGCAGCGCCAAGGAAAGGTGGTCTATTGCAGGACCGGCGCCTCCACAGGCTCGTTGTTCAGAAGCGAGACCTGCCTCACCGAAGCGCAGCTCGAGCAAGAGGAGCGCGGGGCACGCGAAATGGGCGACTGGCTGAGAAGGAATTGCGCTTTGCCGCAATGTAGTTGATGCGGTGGATCGACATGCGCTCGTGGTGCTCGGCCGGGACCCTGGCCGAGCGCTACTCAGACTGATTGCGCTCGCTTCCAGCACCCTATGAGTGCTTCGATCTCCTCGATTTCTGCCTGCCAGCGTCCAGCGAGCATCTTGCCGTCGATGAGCACGGCCAATAGGCGGCGCCAGCGCCTGATGCAGCGAGAGCCGATCGACCCGATCGCTCGACCCTAAGTGGATTAGTCATCGCGCACTCGGCGCAACGAAGTCCGCCCTTGACGTCACATCCTGTGCGTCACATAGTGTGCGCCACACACAATGTGATACACAGGCTATGCCGATCGACGATGACCTCTACGACAAACTGCGACTCGAGCTACGTCGCGGAAGTCTCGTGCTGGCTGTGCTCGCCGCGCTCAAGCGCGAGCACTATGGCTACACCTTACGGAAAGTCCTCGCCGACGCCGGACTGACGATCGAGGAAGGCGCGCTGTATCCCATGCTTCGCCGCCTGGAGGCGCAGGGTCTTCTAACCAGCCAATGGCGTGAGGAGGACAAGCGCGACAAGCGCTTCTACCGCCTCTCAAAAGACGGCGCGGCACTGCTGTCCGAGCTCACAGATGAATGGCGCGCAATCAACGGCGCTTTGGATAACCTCATTTGAAGGGGCCGATCCCATGGATCTGATCGAACGCTATCTCGCCTACGTGCGGCTTTTGCTTCCCCGCAGGTCCCCACGTGACGACATCCTCGCAGAGCTGCGCGAAGCGCTGACTGTCTGTCAGGAGGAGCAGGCGACCAAACTCGGCCGCTCCGCGACTCCCGAGGAGGCAGAACAACTGCTCAGAGAGTTCGGGCATCCTGTAATCGTCGCAGCGCGCTATGGACGCCAGCAGTATCTGATCGGGCCGGATCTATATCCGGTGTACACCTTCGTACTGAAGCTGGTGCTGCTGATCGTCGCAGCCGCGATCGTCCTCAGTGGAATCGTCACCGCCCTCGCGACGACCGGAGCCGCGGGTTCGGCCGCCCGAACCGCAATCGCACTGTGGAGTGGCGCGTTCAGTACATTTGCTGCGGTCACGATCATCTTCGCGGCGCTCCAACGCTACTTCCCACGCCTGCGCCTGTTGAGCGATTGGCGCGCTCGTGACCTCCCCGCGCTGCCGAAGGCTCGGCGAGGGACTTGGTTCGAGCACGTGACCGGCATTGTCGTCAACGCCGTCTTCATCCTGTGGTGGCTCGGCGTGATCCGGCTTTCGCCGCTGATCCCGCTCAACGCCGACCAGGGTTTGCATCTCAGCCCCGACTCAGCGTGGCACGGACTCTATTGGCCGGTGCTCGGGCTTGCGTTCGGCGCCATCGCGATTCACGGGCTCAGATTGATGCGAGACGAGAATCGTCGGCTCGGCCATGCCCTCGATCTCACGCTGCAGTTGGGATTCATGGCCGTAGCCGGCTGGGCTCTACATGCAGGGCATTGGATTGCCGTCACGGGGACCGGCCTTCCGCCCGAGGTGATTTCGCAAATCGATCGGGCCGTGAACCTCGGGCTCGCGACGAGTCTTATCGTCATTCTCTGCGTTGCCGCGGTCCGCGCGGGTTACGACGTGTGGCGACTCGCTGCTGATGGCGACCGTGCGACCGATTGATGGAATGGCGGAGTCGCTCGAATCCCGCGACTCCGCCATCGATGTCCGTGACGCTACTACTGCTGGAGCTCAAACGCCCCTTTCAGCTTGATGTCACGCGAGGACGCGCCGATCCAGACTTCGAACGCACCGGGCTCGGCAACCCAACCGTGTTTCGCCATGCTGTAGAAAGAAAGCGCCTGCCGG